>UINC01001575.1_pt1 | contig 19735 bp, 16 predicted proteins | sample 5385821 | NCBI WGS metagenome assembly UINC01 (sample SAMEA4666929, study PRJEB26691) | marine metagenome | isolation source: Pacific Ocean | place: Pacific Ocean | collected 2011-10-13 | reverse complement strand
GGTCGTCATAGCTCAGTCCTACGGCCCATTGGGCAAGTTGCCGACTGAGAGATACCATGCTTTCTCCGATGCTCTGTTATAGTTTTGGCGCTCGTCGTGGAAATGACGGCGCGGGTAAGACGAGTCCGTCTTATGGAAGTTCCAGTTCTGCAATCCCGATGCCGCTTTCTCCGGCCACGGAGTAGAGCAAATATGTGTAGGCGCCTTCCGAAAATATGGCTGGGTCGCGTAGTTGGTTGACGTGGCCGTAAGCCACGCTCCGCACCGACGGTTCCAGTGGCGCATCAGCCCCTTCCCATGGGCGCTCGGGGCGTAAGACCTCTACTGCCTCTGTCTCTCGCCATTCTTGCCAGTCTGCTGACAGGTCAATGGTGCTCAGCAAAATACGCTCCGGCGTGTCGCCTACCTGGCTCCAGAACACGTAGAGCGTATCTTCTCTCTTCAATAACGCAGAATGGCGCATCTGCTTATTAAACAACAGCGGGCCTTCTTGCAGGGGAGGCAGGCCATCCGTGAACCGGTATACCTGACCGGGCATAACCAACCCGAAGGTGTGGCCGTCATGTTGAAAGGCCCTCAGGTAACTCGGGCTGAGGATCAACGGTCTCGCTGAAAAATTTATGCCGTCTGTTGAGGTGGCAGTGCGGGTCACCTGCAAGCCAAGACCTTCAAGGCCGTGGAAATACATGACGATGGTCTGATTCGTGGAATCAACGTGCACGTCAGGGGAGGCGATGTGAGGCGTGGTTAGCTCCGTCAGAATGTCGTGGAGCATAGTCTCGGGGCCCCTTGCTGCGCGCTGTTTCTTGATCTCCTCGACGGCTTCAGGAGGAGCGTCCGGTGGCTCGATGAGGAACAGGGAGTCGGCAAGTTGCAGGCTGCCCGGCGGATGCACCGTCCACGGTCCCTTCAAGTCATCCGCATACGCCAGGCGGATGTAGCTTCCCTTGTGGTCTGCGAAATAAAGATAGTACTTTCCGAGAGGGGACTCGACCCAATCGGGCACACGGACCAAGGATGGGCCCTGGATGTTCTCCCCAATGCTCGGATGAGTTTCAGGCCCGATTATGGCGGCATCAACCAGACGGGTAACGCGCATTCTGCCTTCTCCAAGAAAATGGTCCTGTGAATCTCGACCTCCAACGTGACCCCAATTAAAGGAACCAGCCCATCCCTTTGTAATAGCCTCTGAGGTACGCGATCTGCCCGCCGTGTACGCAGTTGTCAAAAACCACGATCCCTAAAAACGTGGCTATCGTAGCCGGAGGCCGAGGAGGAATCTCTAGCTGGCGCTCCAGATCGGAAGCAGACAGGGAATCAAAATATTTCTTAGCCGCGCCCTTCACTGCCTCGTAGTAGCCCAGGACCGATTCTTTGGGCGGAAGCTGCCACGCCGCTACCTGCTCCTTGGTCCAGCCCCCTCCCGTATTGTTGAGGTCGTCATCCAGGCCGAATTTCTCATTCCAGCCGCCCTGAATCCACACCTGTGGAGCTTCTTGGCACCACGTATGAGTGAAGCGGTCAACGATCCTGCTCATGTGCCACAGGAGCCACCCCATCGAGTTCGACTCGTCGTTCGGCCGGTCTCCCAGCATCGCGTCATCAACTTCTTCCAGAGCTCTATCCACCATCCCCCAGTTACGTTCGAGGGCAGACATGGCGGTTTCTGTAGCTGGCATTGTTTCAACTCCAAGTGCAAGATGTTGCAGAGGATTAATCTACAATGTTGCCAACGCGGTTGTCCAACTACGATTCACTGGCTTTCTGAGCCATCCCGTCTTAAACTCTCGGTTATCACCAGAGCATTGCGAGCGAAGGGTAACAAAATGTCGATATCGAACGAGACCTTGAAGGCGATGATTCGAGACTACGGCGGGCTGGAGTTGTCCGACGAGGAGCTGGACCTGGTCCGCCCCGAGTTGGAGTCTTATTTCGCCGAACTGAAAAAGTTGGAAGACCTGGACCTGTCGGACATATTTTCTGGCCGCCTGATGAAGCTTCCTGACTAGCGGTTAACCTGACCCGATTCACTGATTTCAGACTGACTGAGAGGTCAAGACCATGCCGAACGTTGATCTACTGCGCATGACTATCTCCGAGCTGGCGCCCATGATTCAGAACAAAGAAGTTTCCCCCGTGGAGTTGACCGAAGCCGCCCTGGCCGAGGCGGACCGTCTGCAACCCACCTTGAACTCGTTCATCACCATCCTTCACGAACGGGCCATGGTCCAGGCGAAGGAGTCTGAGGCTGAGATATCTCGCGGCAACTACAGGGGCCCGCTGCACGGCATTCCCATGGGCCTGAAGGACAATCTGGCCACCGCCGGCATCACCACCACCGTGGGTTCCAAGGTGTTGGCCAACCATGTGCCGGACGAAGACGCCGAGGTCATTGTCCGCTGCCGGGACGCTGGGGCGATCTTCCTTGGCAAAGAGAACCTCGAGGAGTTCGCCGCCGGGGCCACATCCAACAACCCCCATTACGGAGCAGTGCACAACCCCTGGGGGATAGACCACATCCCCGGAGGGTCCAGTGGGGGAGGAGGCGCAAATGTCGCCGCCGGGGTGACCTTCGCCTCTCTGGGTACCGACCTGGGTGGCTCGGTGCGCTTGCCGGGAACTTTCTGCGGAGTGGTCGGCCTCAAACAGAGCTATGGGCTGGTCAGCCAGCGCGGTTTGATGGTAACCAGCTTCAACGGCGACCACATCGGGCCCATGACCCGGTCGGTGGCCGACAGCGCGCTGATGCTGCAGGTCCTGGCCGGAAACGACCCGCTGGACCCGAGCACAGTGCCGGTGCCGGTGCCCGACTACAGCGCCTTCCTGGGTAAGGGCCTCAAGGGGTTGAAGATGGGCGTGCCCTCCAATTATTATTTCGACCTGCTGGACGGCGAGGTCGAGTCGGCGGTGCGGGGAAGCATAGCCGCCTTGGAGGAACTGGGCGCCAAGCTGCAAGAAGTCAGCCTGCCCATGATGGAGTACATTGGCGCCATGCGTATCTCGGCCATGGCCGACGGCGTAGTCACCCACGAGGCGATGCTGAAGTACCACCGGGAAGATTACGGCCCCGACGTCTTCTACCGCACGATTCCAGGGCAGTTCGTGCTGGGGAAGGACTATTCCAAGTCGTTGAGAGTCCAGCGCATGATTCAAGAGGAGTACGCCCAGGTCATGCAGCAGGTGGACTTTCTGATCACCCCAACCGCGCCAGTGCCCGCCCCTCGCATCGATGCCGCATATATCAAGGTGAACGGCGAAGACCATCGGGTCAGAGGTCCGGGTTCGGGCCTGATCTCTCGGAACACCAGCCCCATGAACTCGGTCGGGTTGCCGGCCATCACGGTGCCCTGTGGGGTCAACTCAGCCGGTCTGCCGATCGGCGTCCAGTTCATCACCGGCCCCTTTGAAGAGGCATTGCTGTTCCAGGTGGCGGCCAACTACGAGCAAGTCTCGCCGAGCCAGGGTCTTCGTCCCGCAGTGGCCGTCGGAGTCTAGGCTGGTTAAATCGGCGTATGCCCGACAAGAAATACGAAATTACGGTGGGAGACAAGGCCGTCTCCACTATAAGAACGTCACCGGAGGGGGACGCCCGGTATACCTATGTTTACGCTCCGGGCGCCGGGTCGAACATCCACGACCCATTCGGGGAGTACCTCAGCGCCCGGTTGCCTAACGCCGGAGCAGCTCTAGTGCGGTTCCAGTTCCCTTACATGGAAGCCGGCAAACGGGCTCCGGACCAGGCTCCGTTGCTGGAAGCGACTTGGCGGGCAGTAATCGACACCTTCCTAGTCGACTCCGCCAAATTGGTCGTCGGAGGAAGATCCATGGGAGGGCGCATTGCCTCCCAAGTGGTAGCCCAGGGAGCTAGTGTTGATGCGCTCGCTCTGTTCGCCTACCCTTTACATCCTCCGGGCAAACGTGCCGTTTCCCGGGACGGCCATCTGCCGCACATCGCCGCCCCAACGCTCTTCTGCTCCGGCACGAGGGACACTTTCGCAACAACTGATGACCTGACCGCCGTGGCCGGCAAGATGCCGAGCGCTGCCTTCCACGAACTCGAGGGCGCAGACCACGGTTTCGCGGTCTTGAAGAGGAGCGGCCGGGCACGTGAAGATGTGTGGAAAGAAGCAGCCGATGTGCTGCTGGACTGGATTGACGGAATTTCCAATTAGCAGGAGGTTGTTCGATGGCTTATTACATGTACGTTTCGTTGCAGGATGATGACGAGATCTGGAGCTACGCCATGGATTCCGGGACCGGAAAATTAACCCGGGGCGCAGATATGCCCGCCGCAGGTGGGCCGTCCGCTTCGGCGATTAGTCCGGACCAAAGCACCTTCTACGTGGGTCTTCGCAACAGCCAAGAGCTTTGCAGCTACCGGATAGACCCCAGCACCGGAGGGCTGACCCAGACCAGCAAGGTGTCGGTCGAGGCATCGCCAACATTTCTGTCCACGGACCGCAACGGCAGGTTCCTGCTGTCCGCGTATTATCAGGGCGCACACGTGGCGGTCCACCAGATCGGGGATGACGGATCAGTCGGCGACAAGCCCATCGTGTGGCTGGAAACGGCGCCTGCAGCCCACGCGATTCAGACCGACCGGTCGAACAGGTTCGCGTTCGTGCCCCACATAGCCCGGATGAGCGACAGCGTGATGAATCCTCCTGGCGACAAACTTGGGCCCAACGTGATCTTCCAACTCAGGTTCGACGAGAAAACAGGAGAACTCACCCCCAACTCGCCGCTCAAGGTCGAGCAGCAAGAGTTCCTTGGCCCTCGTCATTTCTGCTTCCATCCCACCCTGGGCGTCGTTTACTTCTCCGACGAGCAAGGAGGCAGCGTCACCGCCTACCGCCAAGACGCTTCCACAGGCACTTTGACGACCTTCCAAACGATCAGCACCCTGCCCGACGGTTTTTCGGGGAGGAACACCTGTTCCCAGATCCAAATCACCGGGTCAGGGAAATTTTTGTACGTTCCCAATCGAGGCCATAACAGCATCGCCGGTTTTTCAGTGGACGCCGCTTCAGGGCAGTTGACGGCGCTCGGGCAAACACCGACCGAGTCTGTTCCCAGCGCGTTCAGTCTGGACCCGGACGGCAACTTCCTATTCGCGGCAGGATCGGAGTCAGACCGTCTAGCCTCGTACCGGATCGACCCCGGCACGGGAGCGCTTACTCCCCTCGAGACGTACTCAATGGGTAAACGGCCCATGGGCGTGCTGATCACAAACCAGGGTGGCTGATTCGCCTGCGTTCCCGTTTCGTGTTGAGCGAGACTCTGGGACAATCGTTTGTGGCGACTACTGGAGAGGATTGATATGGCGGTAAAGATGGGCGTGGCGATCGTCAGCAACGACGCCCAAGAATACATCCAACAGGTGCGGATGCTTGATGAGGCCGGGGTGGCCATGATCGGCTGCGGCGACTCGCAGGCGCTCTACCATGAGCAGATGATCCGCTGCGCCCTGGCTGCAGAGCACACCCGACGGGCGCGTGTAGGCACCTGGATCACGAACCCGGTGATGCGCCACCCAGCGGTGACGGCGGCGGCCATTGCCACGGTGGACGACCTGGCACCGGGTAGGGCGTTTCTGGGCGTTGGCACCGGAGATTCCACGGTCTACAACGCTGGTCTCAAGCCTGCCAACCTGGAAACCCTGGAGCGGTTCATCAGCACGGTACGGGGGTTGCATCAGGACGGCGAGTCCCAGTGGAAGGGCAACCCCTGCTACCTGACCTGGGCCGACCGCCGGATCCCCATCGGCATGGCAGTTTCCGGTCCCAAGTCAATGCGCATGGCTGGCCGCCTGGCTGACATCGTATGGGTCTGCTTCGGCATTCAGGAAGACCAGATCCGCATCGCCAAGCAATATCTGGCGGAGGGCGCAGCCGAGGCTGGCCGCAGCGTAGATGACATCGATGTCTGGTGGATGGTCCAGTTCAATATCGCCGAGAGCCGGGAGGCGGCTCTGGAGCCGTTGGTCGCCAATCTGGCCACCTCAGGTCATATCATCTTCCGGTACGGGCTGGACGGCAAAGCAGTCCCTCCGGAGCACCAACAGGGCGCCAACGACCTGGCCCGTTTATATCAACCGTTGAAGCATTTCGGCAATTCGGACCTGCCAGGAGAATTGGGACTGACGGATTATCTGGCCGACCGCTTGGCCATCGTTGGCAACACCGAAGATGTCATCCAACGCATCAAGACCCTGGAATCCCAGGGCGTCGACCAGCTCTTTTTCTACACGGCGCTCCCGGACAAGCAGCGTCTGTTCAACCAACTGGCGGAAGAGGTCCTTCCCGCGGTTAGCTGACGGAGTTTGTTAGCTGTCATCTAGGTATAATTCTCAGACGAGGGCATCGATGTCAATCGGTTGGGCAATCATCAGTTGCGGCGATTATGCTGACTCCAGAGGCGCACCGGGCGTAAACCAAGCCGAGGGCGCGGAGTTGGTGGCGGTGCACAGCCGTGACCAAGGCCGGGCCGATACCTTCGCCGAGAAACACGGGGCCAAAACCGCCTACACGTCGGTGGAAGCCGTGCTGGGCGATTCCAGAATAGATGCCGTCTACATCACCTCACCCAACCACCTTCATACACAGTACACCACCATGGCCGCCAACGCCGGCAAGCACGTACTGGTGGAGAAACCGCTGTCGCTGGATCTGGCCGAGGGCGTAGAAGTGTTGCGAGTGTGCGAAGACCGGGGCGTCAAAGTAGGAGTGGGGTTGCACCTCCGGCACCATCCTGGGCACATCGAAACGCGGCGGCTGGTGGCCGAGGGCGCGCTGGGCACGGTCGCTCTGGCTCAGGCGCAGATCGGGCAGGGTGAGCGCGGCAACGTGCATTCGGTGCCTCGGGCCGGACTGCGCGATTGGTGGACCCACCCGGAATTGGTTGGCGGGGCCTTCGCCATGTTGACCATAGGCGTCCACGCCATCGACGACCTTCAATTCCTGTTGGGACAGCAGGTCGTGGAGCTCGCCGCCATCACCGACGGACAAACGCAGGAAAGGCCGCTAGAGGACCTGGCTTCCATGTGTCTGAGTTTTGACGGCGGCACGATCGGCACAATGATCTGCGGAATGCGCCTGCCCGAGTTCCAGAACGATGTCTCCCTTTACGGAAGCCAGGGCAAGGCGATGCTGGCCGATGGCTCCTGGCCGCGCCTGCAAGGGGAACTGCGGGTGTCCAGCGAAACGGTGAACACGACGGTTGCCTACGAGCCCGACTACGTCTTCCTGGTCAAGAAAAACATCGAGGACTTCCAGCGGGCCATTGCAGAAGACCGGGAACCGGCGGCATCAGGGAAGCACGGGCTCAAGTTGGTGCAGTTGACGGCAGCAATGGTGGAGTCGGCCAAAACCGGCCGGACGGTCAAGCTGGAGCCTCTCGGCTAGCGGCTACTTTTCTCCGCCGCTTCTTTGGCTGCTTGGGCTGCCTCTGGGTCAGTTGCTCGTAAGGCAAAGTATTCGATCTTTGGTGCAAATATGTCGAGCAACCGCCGCAGTTCCAGGATCGGCGTAGGGTGCTCATCAACCCGCAGGTCGACTCTGGAGAACGCGTCCGAGCCGTAGACCAGCAAGGCAGCCGAGTGTTCAGGCGTCGAGTCCTTAGCTTCCCCGCCGGCCTGTTGCCCGGCTTCCAATGCCTGCATCAGACGTTCCTCCAGGTCCAGTTCCGCGGTCTCCAGGAACACCGTCGCCATGGCTCGGACCACACCCTCCCCAACCAGGCCATTGCCCATGGCGACGTGGTCCCGCCCGGTGACGTGGCCGGCCCAAGCGTTGTTCATGGCCCCGGTCCTTGCGGCTGAGTTGCCGTTGCGGTCGACTATCCCCAATTGGCGGCGCTCGATATAGGGGTCGCTGGTATCCAGTTGCTGCAGAGCGCCTTTGGCCGAGTAGCCCTGCTCCATCAGTCTCAAGGCGAACGGGCCTAGGGTGGGGTCGGTTGAGGCTTGGGTTGAGATCGCTCCGACCGAAGGCATAACGTACGGGCACCGGGAGCCGACCGTGATGTCGCTGGTGGTGATTGCGATGCCCAGCATCCTCGTCCGGGCGCAGCGGGCGATAATGGAGAATGTATTGAACTCGATGCCTGGGATAACCCCCATGGTTAACCTCCTATTGGTTTTGCGGAAAACTAGGTTACTCGGACTCGGCTTGGCACACGTCTAGGGCGGTGAGGGCAATGACCTTGGTGCACTGGACCATCTCGCTGATTATCACGCAACTGTCGTCCTCGTCGCCGCTGCCCCGAATGACCGAAGGGCCGTAAAGCAAGCAGGGAATGCCTGCGTTCCAAAGATGGCAGGTGTCGTTGGCGGTGTACGAGTAAGGCAACACGGTCCCGATGGCCTGGGGCGTTTGGCCGGTCACGTCCTCGTGGCTCCGGGCCACTGCTTGCACTATCTCTGCATCCTGGGGCACGTCCAATGGGTCCATGACCAGGCGGCGACGGCCCTTGAAGAAGTCCGGAGGCGGAATCTCAATCTCATAGGACAACTCTGGGTCCTCGGCCAACAACGGACCCAACACCCGGCGGATGTCGGCCACGATGCTGTCCACAGTCTGGCCGGGCAGGAAATGAACGTCCACGATGATGGTGCACATGTCGGGGATGTACGGCGGCTCCACCAGGATATAGTCCTCACCCAAGCCGCCGATGACGCTCCCCACGTTCAGTTTAGGTAGGTCTGGCAGATCTTCCCGTGGCTGACAGGTAAACTCGACTTGTTGTAAAGCATTGATGATCGCGGTCATCTTCACTACGGCGTTGACGGTTCCTTCTAGCTGGCGGACGTGCCCGGTCACGCCGTAGGTGTGGATAGCCATGTGCACGATGCCGGAATGGACGGTCACCAGGTTACTGGCCCCAAACGGTTCGGCCACAACCGCCATGTCAGTGCGAAGGCCGCTGGCCATTAAGAAGTTGGTCCCTTCACCGCCTTGGGTCTCTCCCAGCACGCAGGCGACCACCAGGTCGCCCCTCAATCGGACGCCCGATGTCCGCACCGCCTCCGCCGCCATGATGATGCTGGCCAGGCCGCCCTTCATGTTCTGGACTCCGTGACCGTACAGGCGGTCCCCTTCAACAACTGGGTTCCAGGGGTCACGGCGCCAGCGGCGGGTGAGGGAGTTGATGTCGGTGTGTCCGTTCAGCATCAGGCTGGGGCCGCCGCCGGTGCCCTCGAGAGTGGCGATGGTCTGGAACCTGCCTGGCTCAACTTCCTGAAGCTCCACTTTGTAGCCTTTTTCGCCGAAGAAGTCAGCCAAAAAAGTGGCCACCGGAGTCTCCTCCGGCTTGAAACTGGGGATCTTTATCAGCTCACTGGCCAGACCGACGATCTCTTTCTCATCGACCTGGTCAATGACCTTGGCCTGTGTTGGGTTCATTTAGGCAATCCTATCCGGGACTTGGAGAATTAGGCATTGCCGTGGCGCAGGGCTCTGCCGGCCAGAGCACCGGTGTGTTGGCCTCGGTCAACCACGACGCTGCCGTTAACTAGAACGTACTCGATACCCACCGGGAATTGTTTGGGTTGGGCGCGGGTGGAGGGAGACATCACGGTGCTGGGATCGAACACCACGATGTCCGCCTTCATGCCGTCCCGCAACATGCCTCGGTCTCGAATATCCAGGCGAAGGGCGGCCATGGACGTCATCTTCCTGATCGTCTCTTCCAGGGTCAGCCTGCCCGTCTCACGCACGTATTCGGCCAAAATCGTGGGGAAGGTCCCATAACTGCGCGGGTTGGGGTACTCGCCCAGCAGGACGGCATCGGTGCCGACCATGGTCCGGGCGTGGGATATGAAGTCGGGCAGCGTCTCTAGGCTGGGTCCGGGAGAGACGTAGGAGATCTGAAGGTCTTCATCCAACGACAAGTCGCAGATGGCATCCACTTCTCCTATCTTCATCATCTCCGCCGCCTCTGCCAGAGACTTGCCCTCGAACTTGCGGTTGTGAGGTTGCTTGAAGTTGGTCAGCATCAGGTCGGTGAACGAACCGCTGCGAGGGCGGATCTCCTGGCGAAGGCGCTCCCTGCCGTCCGGCGAGCGCAGGACCCCCTTGAGCTTCTCCGGCCCTCCGTTGAAAGCCCATTCCGGAATCAAGATCAGAAGACGCGTGCTGCTGTAGGCGTAATGAAAGCAGTCCATGGTCACGTCTTGGCCTTTAGCGGCCGCGTCATCGACCAGCCCCAGCAACTGACCGGCGCTCCCTGAGTGGGTCAACTTCTGGTAGAAGTGGGTCAGATGGCAGGGCGTCTCTCCCCGCTGGCCTATCTCCAAAGCCTCTTTCACTGGATCCAAGAATTCGTCGCCGAGTTTGTTGCGCAGGTGGGTGTGGTAGATGCCGCCGTGACGTCCCGCCTCCTGCGCCAGTTCCACTAATTCGTTGGTGTCCGCATAGCTCCCCGGCGGGTAGTCGAGGCCAGTGGAGAGCCCGAATGCTCCTTGCTCCATGCCTTCCCGGAGCATGGCCCGCATGTTGGCCCGCTCGGCTTCGGTTGCCGGTCTTTCATCCCAACCCACGGCAGATATTCGGAGTGGCGAGTTCCCGATGATGTAAGCGATGTTGACAGCGACCGTGCCGTCAAACATGTCTAGGTATTCGGCCACTGTGGACCAGGTCCCAGTTAGTTGGGGAGCGCCGTCCAGGCCTGAATTCAGCTCGAAGAATGCCAAAAAGTCATCGTGGGAAGTGAATGGCGCATAGGAATTGCCGTCCACGCCAACCAACTCCGTGGTGATTCCCTGCCGCACCTTTGGGTGGTGTTCTGGCTCGGCCAGAATCATCAGACCGGAGTGAGCGTGGACATCGATAAATCCTGGGCAGACCACCTTCGATGTAGCGTCGATGACCCGTGCAGCCCCGGTGTCGGACGGCTCCCCCCGGAGGATGTGTACACTTTCCCCTTCCACGCCCACCGAGCCGTAGAATCCGGGGTTGCCGGAGCCATCCACTATCAGACCGTTTTTGACTAGAAGGTCAAGCAAAGTGCACCTCATGCTAGGTCAGATTTTAAACATCCGCCGGTATTTTGATCCACCGTTTTGCGAAACGGGCTAGGCCGAGCGCACTTTGGCCCAGCCGGTTTCGAAGGGTGTGCTGAAAACGCCGGTAGAATTCTTACTCTTAAACATCCATTGCCCGTTCACTCGGACGTATTCCTCGTCATCGATCCCCGCCCGCCACATGGCCCGGACTCCGTCGCTCACCGTGCAGGGCATAAACAGGTACCAACGCGCCCTCGCCGTGTCGCCGGTGACTTCGATCTGTGAATTGAGGCTGTAGTGTATGGCAAAGGTAAATATCTCGGACGCACCCTGGAAGAAACCGCGGATAGCCTCTCTTCCCTCGAACCGGCCCAGGGACCCACTCTCCCACACCGCGTCCTCCACGAACAGGGCCGCGATCCCATCCGGGTTGTAATTGTCATCGCATAACTCGGCGTACCTGGCTTTTAGGTTCCGGATTGCGTTTGTGTCCTCCAAAGTTCGGACCCTGCTTTCCAACTCCTCCAACCTGCCGATGAGGCCTGAGTCTGTTTGAACGGTCATTGTTCTTTCCCCTACTTGTCGATTCACTATGGATATTGTAGACAGATCTATGCAGATGTTACCGGATTTTAGTCAGGATTGGCGGGTTAAGTGGTGTGACACTTTGCCCTGTACTCATACCCGATCCGTGAGGCGCAAAAACGCCCCATTCTCCCAGAGAACAAGGGGGCGTTAGTCATGGGTTTGGTGGAGACACGGGAGAATAGAACCATATCTAGAACGCGGGCTTCTGTATTGGTAGTAGCGCCGAAGCATCCTGAGCAAACGCTCGGCTATTTGATACCTTAGAGCGTTACAGGCCTTCAAAGGTTTACCGAATTCATATTAGAAATTGCATTAACCTTAACTTCTGCATCCGTATATAAAGGGTTGATAACTCTTTACAGACTATTAAGTTGCCATAAACATCCCGATACCTTAATATTCCAGCACGCACATGAAAACCCTGCGGAATATCTCTTTAGTGCCCCAATCGGTATAGCTGGGCCGTTTCCCGGCCCTATACATAACATGGACATACGTCGGCCATTATCAGTTGAAATGGGAGGTGTATCTATGGAATCAATCAAATCCTCGGTGCGGAGAGCATTGGAGTTCGTAAAATCGCTAATTTCCCCGTCTCGCACACTGCTTGATGAACCATTGTCAGACGAGGCCCCAGAGGCCGGAGACCCGGTAACTTCATCGTCAATTGAAGGTCTAAGCCTTTCACCACGGGTGTTAAATTGTCTATGGAGAGCCAATATTCGTGACATTGAGGCCGTGGTTTCTATGTCCGATGAAAATCTACTGAATATCCGTGGATTCGGTGCAAGGGCTCTCACTGAACTGAAAGAGCGCCTCACAGCATACGGGGGAACTGGCACAGGCATATGACATGCCGAGCATCGGCGGTCTAGAACACCGGGGCATATTTGCTAATACTCTGAATGACGTAAAACCGGTCGCCACACTCCAAGCCACAGCGCAACTATCAGGCTCCCGGCCGCGCCTCCGGTGATGGCGACGGGCCATGATATGATATCGGCCGCCACGGCGAGGGGCAGCGCCCCGAGATAATGAACAGCTGGGGCGATCTGCAATATGCTAAGCACCCGGCCCCGCAACTCAGAGGGCACATTAAGCTGGATTAGGATGTTCGACAATGGGGTGAAAAAGCCGAAACTCGTCGCTCCCACGAACAACAAAATCACCCACGATGCCCAATACCAAGGCGACCAGGCGAACAAGGTCAGGACTACAGAAAGCAGCAGCACCGAAGCCATGAGCAGCCGCGCCTTGTGTCGGAAGTCCCCCAGCGAGGCCAATATCAGATTTCCAAACAGTGATCCCAGTCCCGCTGCCAGCAATAAGAAACCAGTCTGGCCCGCTCCGATTTCGAGAACCTCTTTGGTAAAGGCGGGCATGACCTGACGATATGACACAGCGAAAAAGGCGAATGCCAATGTTATCCCTATTACGGTATACAGGACCGGAGTTGCCCGAATGCATCGCAATCCTGCCCGGAAGTCCTCCAGCACCCTAACCTTCCCTGAGCCGGTCCGAGATGGCAAACCTCTGATCAATATCAGGAATACGATCCCCGACAAATAAAGCCCCCCATTGACCAACAGCGTTGGGCCGATTCCGGCCAGTTCTATGATTCCACCTGCCACGGCAGGCCCTATGATCTGCCCTGTTTGATGAACCATGGAATGTAGGGCGATTGCATTCGATATGCCATCCCGGTTAACCAGATCCGGTACTACGGCCATACGTGCAGGCCCGTTCAGCCCTTGAATCACACCAAGTAGCAACACGATGGTGTAAACGTGCCAGATCTCCAGCAGATCGAAGATTCTCAGGGCGGCGAGGGCAAATATCAAGACCGACACGCAAAATCGCGTGGATATCAACAGCTTGATCCGGTCGGCACGGTCGGCGATGATACCGCCCAGTAAAGCGAAGAACATGCTGGGGAGGCCAAAGGCGAATATCACCAATCCCAGCTGGTAGGAAGAACTGGAAATCTCCAACACCAGCCATCCAAGGATGAGAAACTGCATACCTTGGGCCATGGCCTGGGTGGCGCCGTTCAACCAGAACCAGCGGAAGTTGCGATTACGAAAGGCGCTGAGTACCTGGAATCGCCGCCTGACCTCGGAGGTCTGTGAATACACCACTACTCCTCAGCCCCGCCGCCGATAAATAAGGGCAATATCATCACCGGTCCTCGTATCCGCCAAAGTCAATAACTCATGCTTCTTGACGCGACATTTCTGGCCGCCTCAGGTACGCAACTAGACCACAGAGTTGGATGTGTTGCAATCCGATAACGCAACACATCCCAGCGAAACACCGCCGGCAATGTCACATTCATCGCGATTAAAGCGGACCTCAGAGCACTAGTTTATAAAAGCTGGGCTGGGGCCCATAGTGCCTATTAACCTGAATTGATAGTGGTGGAAGGCATATGTAACTTTAAGGAAAAACGGCGTTAATCACCGGCGGTGGTATGGGCATAGGGCGATTCACTGCTCCGGCTTATGCCACCGAGGAAGCAGACGCCGCGGTGGTGCCCCGCACCGCACCGGAATTGAAGACGTGACCAACCAGATCCGTGTTTTGGGTCGGAAAGTGATGGACATAGATCCCCGTCTTACGAAAAGCGACGAGGCATCTCGGGCGGTTAAAGAAACGACGGAAACGTGTGTCGTACGGGGCCAGGAGGAGTTTGGGTAATAGACCGACTGGGCCAGCATCTGGGCACCATTTTGACTGGAGCACAAGCGACGAATGTGGGCTGGGGTGGTGAAGATTGGAAGGCTCTTTTCATTACCCCATCTGACGCCTTGTACCGCATCCAGTTAAACATTGCCGATATACCGATGCGCGGCTGAATTCACAACCATCATCGAAGATTCGGGTAGACCGTTCGTGAGTTCCGACCACTGGACGTCGTTGTTGTCCATACGGTGCAGGCGGCTGTTTATCACTCCTGCGGGGGCGGTCTACCCGGCCAGGCCTACAGATACAAAGGATTTTTGATTGGATGATGCCGTGACCGGAGGTACCACCTCTTCCTAAGTCGGTGGCCTTGATCCCGTGGGCCGTTTACAGATACCTGATGCTAGTTATTCGTGGCTTATCAAGCCCTCGTCCATCATGGCTTTAATGGTTCCGTCGAAGGCCCCAAGACTTTGGTCTATGTCGGCTTCGGTATGTACCCCAGACAATACCCCACTTGTGCGTGACATGAGGTCCACGCCGCGCACCTGAAGGCCTTGCCGGAAATTCGTTTGGACCTCGGGCGGGGCACTCTTCAAGCTATTGGCGTCCAGGCCTTCGATGGACTTGGCGCCAAAATATATATGGAACGTTGAAGATTCGCCATAGACGCACGCGGCCACTTCGTACCGGTCCACGATCTCTCGCAACCCAACCCGTAGCCGCTCGGCCATCAGGTCGGCGTTGGCTTGCATCTCGCCTGTGGCCACGATGTCGAGCGCGGCGTTCCCGGTGGCTGCGCAGTATGGGTTGGCATTGAAGGTACCGCCGTGGTAGACCCGCTCGTACCGGTCGTGGTGGGTGTCGCCGGTCTGTTCCATCACCGCCATGATCTGCTCCCGGCCCGCCACGGCGCCGCCCGGCAGCCCACCGGTGAGGATTTTGGCCATCGTGCAGAGGTCGGGTTCAATACCCAGATTTTGCTGCAATCCACCCGGGCTCCACCGAAACCCCGTAATCACCTCGTCTAAGATCATCACCACATCATATTTACGGGTCAGGTCACGAACCCCCAGGACAAAGCCGGCTTCCAGCGGAACGGTGCCGTACGATGCACCCGAGCCCTCTGTTATGACGCCGGCGATGTCACTGTCAGACGCCAATATCCTCTCCAGAGCAGCCAAGTCCGGTGGCAAAACGATTACGGAATCCACTGCTCCACGAGGGATTCCAGTGGATGCTGGTACGTCGAAGGGAGACAGGTTGCCGGGCATAACGTAGTCATGCCATCCATGATAGTGGGATTCCCACCGAATGATTTTGTCTTTTCCAGAGTACGCTCTGGCAATCCGTATCGCCAGAGCGGTAGACTCGGCGCCCGAGCCAACGAATCTCACCTTGTCGGCACATGGGATCAAGTTGCACACGCGTTCGCCCCATTCCAGAACCTTTTCCACTGGCGCTCCATAGTGAGAGCCCGACGGCGCGGCCTGCATCAATGCCTCAACTACCTCTGGATGGGAATGACCCAACAGTAGAGATGCAGAGCCAAGACCGTAATCGATATACTCGTTGCCATCTACGTCCCATTTCCGGGATCCCAGGCCGCGTTCGATGGTGATGGGGAAGGGGTTGGTTACGTAACCGTCGTGTCCACTTCCGCCGGAAGGGAATATCTGTTTAAACCGGGGATAAAGCGCCGCCGATCTGGGGTTTTTCCGAATATAGGCCTCTCTGATTGACTCTGACATCGGTTCCTCCTTTGGATGAGCGATTTCGATGGGCGATCAAGGGTTGGCCAGACAAGTGCATCGCCAAAGTTCACTGTGATCTGGTTGGTTATCCAGGCAGTTCCGCGATCGACACCCGACAAAGCCCGTTCCCCAGTTGGTAGGTCTCCAGCGAGGTCAACTCTACTGAATCTGAGTTGACATCGAAGGAGGCCATACGACCCGAGTCCTGTCCGGTGGAGAAGAGAAACTTGTGCGGGGGACTCAAGCATAAGGCATTGGGTCTCGACTCGGAGGCAACTACGCCGTTGGAGGTCACCTGTCCCTTAGAGGTGTCCACCGAGAAGCATTTAAATGTTAGAAGCTACCACATAGAGGTGTTTTCGGAAGTATATGACAGAAATTTATGCCATTCAACTAATAATAAATTCCACATCGAATACGTAATCAAGCCATTATTTAAACAAATGTAATCAGTCGTCGATAACTAAATTTTCTCCGCTTTACTTGATTCCCCTTGCGAACCTCGCACATATGGCAATAAAACAATTTAATGGAGCCTGCCCGCGCTTCTCCAGCGTCACTCCCCGGTACGCCAACATTGAAGGCCTTCTCCGGTACGGAAGTTGACCGGCGCAGTGGGCGCTTCTATAATCCGCCGAAGTCCGGATCCATAACACGTCTACTAGTCAAAGCTAGAGAAAAATAACCATTGTTCTATCAAACTCCAGCCGCGGCGTTGATTGACTCTATTATCCCGGTAAACGATTTAAGTCGCCGGATAGCCAGGGATGTGGCGTTGATCGTAGGGTTCAGTTTATTTATCTCCTTCATGGCCCGGTTCGTTATTCATCTGCCTTTCACTCCGGTGCCCATCACAGGCCAGACTCTGGCGGTTTTGCTTACCGGCGCCGCGCTAGGTAGTTGGCGCGGCGCGTCCGTCCTTGCCCTTTATTTAGTCGAAGGCAGCTTCATGCCGGTTTTCGCGGGCAGTCCCGACAATTTATTGTTTCAGGCCAGCGCCGCAGGATATATTTTTGGCTTCTCAACCGGCGGGTCCGGCCTCGTATGGAACATGGCTTCCGGGGGATACATCATAGGTTTCATTCCAGCGGCATTCGTCGTTGGATATTTGAGCGAGCATGGTTTGGACAGGAGGGTGTGGATTTTTCTTGCAATGCTGGCAGGGAATATCATCCTGTACATTCCCGGACTGATACAGTTAGGTTTGTTCTTCCCTGGGAGAGCCCTGGAGTTCGGCCTCTATCCTTTCATCCTCGGCGACTTGGTCAAACTATATATCGCATCGCTGGCCCTACCCACTGCTTGGGCCTTGGTCAATTGGCGCCGGTCCCTTTGAAGTAGACGGGTTTGGTCAAAGGCCCTACCCCCTAGCCGTGTAACTCCAAACGCACCGTCGCCACCGTCCGCCGAGCAAGGGTTTTAATGTCGATGAGTTCAGACGACCATAAGCTGGGGCCTGGATTACGGGCTGTATTTGGAGAAACCAGTTTGAAAGCACCATTTGGGAATTAGTTAAAAGGGATTAGCAAAGAGAGGCATATGGGCGAGAGTAGGAAATCTAGCCTCAAAGACAAGCCCGCGCTGATTCTTCGCGTGAAGAAGTTGGATGACGGCATGGCTGAAGAATATTAGGATCTTAGGCTAATCCTGCGGCTCAGGCTGGTTTTGTTGTCTCCGCCAATGGCTCTTTCCCGCCGTATGGGTCGGTTATCGGGACGCCGTTGCAAGGCTACTCATCACCGGCAGTGGCGCCCCTAAAGATATAGTCGAATCCCCTCTTTCCTCCGAACACCGATGGCATTGCCCCAATAAACCGGACGCCCGAGATTTCAGATGGGTTTGGGGCATCCGAATCGTGTTCCTGGTGGAGACACGGGAGAATCCGACGGTCCAATCCAATTTCACCGTCACCATCGACCTGTATTCCCGCGTCCTGCCCAACATGCAGGGTGAGTTGGCCGGGGCCTGTAGCCTACCTTCTGAAGCAATAGTCGGAATTTCTACAATTGGGGAAATTAAGTACTGTGTACTGTTGTACATGTCGTTACCCGTGGGCAACAATGGCAAGACAGGGCCGTTCTAAATAAGGACTGAGGGAGTGGGATTGATGTTGGTGATATTCGCTGAAGACCCAAAACCGGAACCGGACGAAGAATGGGATTGCCAACCATAAGAGCATAAAGTGCCAAAGATGTCGACGTAACCCAGACCATTTGGTCGAAGTTCGGTGATTTTCGGAAAAAGCAGGCCCTCAGACTTTTGGTCTGGGGGCCTGCTTTTGTCACCAACTAGCAAGAAGTGAGGGAGTCTAGGGACTACTCCCGCATCAGCGGATTGGCGATGGTGGGCGCGTGAGTTTGCTTTAATTTCCACTTCCGGAGTCCGTATCTTGTAATGACCAGTATTCGGCCGAAGCTCTGGCCACCCCAGCCATAAGAGTGTCGCCTACCAGAATCAGGCGTCATACGTTGGTAAAAGACTAATGTCGAGACGCTCAACCACCAATTTATTACCGACCGGGTCTAGTAATCCTAAATCGAGCGAAGAAGGAACAGCTTCATTCTGAGGGGCTCGGTTTGTTGATGCCGGACAATTCACACTCTAACTTGACGGGATAGTCCTCTAGGACCGGCTTAGAATTGGCGAGTGCGGTTAAGCACCTACGGGACTTGATGCAACGCCATACTTCCTCGACGTTCTCATTTGCCTGTTTCCGGTTGGTCCAGCGTGCTATGATCCCAGGCAACGTTAATCCCACCCAACGCCAACTAAGGAATTTGGTCTATGGCAATAGACAACACTTTGTCACCGCATGGCGGCGAACTCATAGAAAGGGTGGCCTCCCCAGACAACGCCCGCCACATAGCTGCAGGACTCCCCAAACTCTCTGTCAGCGACCGAATTGCTCGAGAGGTTATCAACCTCTCATATGGCGTTTTTTCCCCTCTAGACGGCTTTATGGTCCGATCTGAAGTAGATTCTGTGGTCAAAAATATGACTCTTACCAATGGTCTGGTATGGAGTATCCCTATCGTTTTCGACGTTACTCATGAAACGATGTCGGAAGCAGGGTTGGCACAAGGCGATTCCGTCTTACTAACCTATCAAGATGAGGCATTGGCAGTTCTGAGGATAATCGAGACCTTCTCCTATGACCGGGAGTTCATGGCTCGGAACATCTACGGAACTACCAACTTAGACCACCCTGGAGTCTCTCGGACTCTGGAAATGGCTGATATCTTCCTAGCGGGCCCGGTGACTCTGGTGAATCCCCCGTTGATCAACCCCCCCTTCGACCGCTTTTGGAAGACCCCCCGCCAGTTGAGGGACCGCTTATCTGAACTGGGATGGAACGCAGTGGTAGCCCACCAAACGCGTAACGTTCCTCATGTCGGCCATGAATGGATGATGAAAGGAGCTTTACTATCGTCCGAAGCCGATGGAATTCTTGTCAGCGCGGTGATTGGAGAAAAGAAACTGGGCGATTATATCGATGAGGCCATCGTGCTTGCGCACGATCGACTAAGGGAGGCCGGGTTTTTCTTGCCTGATATCCATGAAACATCTACGTTGATGTGGGATATGCGTTACGCCGGCCCGCGGGAGGCCGTGTTCCACGCGATCGTGCGTAAGAACTTGGGTTGCAGCCATCACATGTTCGGAAGAGACCATGCTGGCGTCGGGAATTATTACGATACTTATGCAGCAC
>UINC01000971.1_pt1 | contig 19777 bp, 16 predicted proteins | sample 5385821 | NCBI WGS metagenome assembly UINC01 (sample SAMEA4666929, study PRJEB26691) | marine metagenome | isolation source: Pacific Ocean | place: Pacific Ocean | collected 2011-10-13 | reverse complement strand
GTTAAATAACCATTCCAGGACATCCAGTTCCTCAACCGGCAATGCTTTTCTACCTGTTCATGGAAGGGACTATGTTTTAGTACTTCGTCAGGGTCGTGAAGGGTAGTTTTTTGCTGCTCGATAGATTGCATAACTATTTACCCGCCCCCATAGCTAATATCCTCTTAGCCGCGTTGTGCCCAGGAATACCAGTTACACCGCCACCAGGATGAGCTGCGGCACCACAGAGAAATAAGCCAGCAATTGGGGTGTCATACTGAGCGGCTCCATGAATCGGGCGCATCATAAAAGACTGATCAATAGTCAATTCGCCATGGTGCCAGTGGCCACCTGAAATATTATATTGCGCCTCAATATCTAGCGGGGTAAGTAATTCTTTAGCCACAATAAGGTCGGACAAGCCGGACGCATAGCCTTCTATCAAATCTACTATTTTATTCGCGAATCGGTCACGATGATTTTCCCATCCTTGTTTTAGAGAATACGGTGCAAACGACGCTGAAATGGACATGACATGATGACCTTTGGGTGCCAATTCCGGATCATCAATACTCGGGATGGCGATCTCCAGCACAGGCTGCTCCGAATACTCTCCATATTTCGCATGATTAAATGCATGTTCAACATAGCGCATGTCAGGGGCGATTAGCAGCCGTTGAGCCAATTGACTCCTGGATAAACCTGCAAATTGAGGTAACGCATTCAATGCTAAATGCAACTTAGCTACATTTCCTTTAGTTCGACTCGTATCAATTCGGTGGCAAAACTTAGCGTCTAGTTCCACTGTGCCTACTAAATCCAAAAAAGTAGTTTTTGCATCGGCATTGGAAACGACTATAGAAGTTTCAATTAGTTCTCCTGTCTCTAATTCAACAGCCGAAACCTTGCCATCATCGACAACGATGCGTTTAACTTTTGCACCCGTTTCAATCGTCACTCCCGCCTTTATTGCTGCTTTCGCTAATGTTTCTGAAATCCCTCCCATTCCACCGATCGGCAGACTTTGTGCTCCATGAATTTCTCCCCACAACCGATATAGGTACGTAAGAACCGTGGTAGGTGTTCGAGGACCCATGTGGTGGCCTAAGACTGCATCGGCTGCTATTACCCCTTTCAGCCGAGGATCGTCAAAAACTTCGTTCAAGACATCGTAAATATTAATGCCACCGACTCTTAAAAATTCACGCATGGAATTCGCGCCAAGACCAACGCGTAGTTTCCAACCGAGTTGCGCCAAAGTAGACAAATCTTTACGATCCATGTCTTTCAAACGAGGAGGCTTGTTCATGATCAAAGGAGTTAGAGCCTTGGCGTAGCTTCTGAATTCTTTTTTAAAATTTGTGTAAGCTCTAATATCTTTTTGTGAAAGGTCTGCGCCTGTTACAGTATTCCTGCCTAACGTTAGGTGATTACCATCTTGCCCAAGGGCTATAGTGTCAATCGAAGTACCAGGATTCAGCCCCATACTTTCAAGTTGTAGATCACGGCAAATTTTTGGGTTCAGTGCATAGAGAATATGGGCCACTCCAGAGACCCTATAACCTTCCGCAAAGCTTGTCGTCGAAGCGGCTCCTCCCACCACCTCACGCGCTTCTAATACTTTCACCTTGTGACCCGCTTTTGCTAAGTAGGTGGCAGAAACTAGGCCATTATGGCCACCACCAACTATGATGATTGGCTTTGATATGGAATTAGTCATCCCCGAAGTCCTGCGGAGTGCTGTCCGGCTTGCCGAGATCCTTAAGTATTTCTCGGGCAGCATTTACCCCGGGCGCTCCCATGACCCCTCCGCCGGGGTGAGTAGATGATCCACACATATACATGTTCTTAACGGGGCCCCGATATTGGGAATAGCCAGGGAACGGTCGATTGAACATAAGCTGATCTAGAGTTAACTCTCCCTGAAAAATATTGCCTTCAGTCAGACCTACTTCAGCTTCGATTTCGCGTGGTGTACGAATCTCGGCATGCAGTATTAACTCTTTAAAATTGGGACTGTACTCGGCTATCTGATCTATAACAGCTGCCCCAAAAGCGTCTCGTTGTAAATTAGTCCAACCCCCCTCAGCTTCCACCGGACAGTATTGGACAAACACGGACATCATGTGCTTTCCCGGAGGCGTCATCGTAGGGTCATATTGAGTTGGTATCACCATGTCCACATAAGGATCACTAGACCAACGATCGTCTTTCCACTCGTCATAAGCTCGCTCAAGCCGCTCGAGAGTATCGGTAAAATGCATGTGACCAAGAGTCAACGGGGAATTATTTGGTAGCGCTGGAAAATTGGGCATGCCGTCAAGAGCAATGTTTACCTTGCCCGAGGACCCTCGAATTTTGAAATTCTTAGCTCTATGAACCAGCTGTTCAGGCAAATCATTGCGGTCCATAATTTCCAGGAAAGTTCGTTTTGCGTCCAGGTTGGAAATAACTGCGCGCGCCGTTATCTCTTCTCCCGAAATTAAGGCCACTCCTGTTGCCTTGCGCCCCTTCACTATAATCCGGTCAACCTCAGAATTTGTGCGAATCTCTCCTCCCATCGATTGAAAAGAAGAGGAAATTGCTTCCGATATTGACCCCATACCGCCCCGAGCAAACCCCCAGGAACCAACATTTCCGTCAATATCACCCATGGCATGATGCAACAGCACGTAAGCTGTACCGGGTGAATAGACTCCCAAGCCTGTGCCAATAATACTGCCACCGGAAAAATGCGCGAGGATAACCTCACTTTCGAAATATTCTTCCAGATATTCCGCGATTGACATCGTAAAAAATCGAATAAATTCGTATATTTGTTTCTCAGTGAGGGTATAGAAACGTTTTAACAAATAGGCAAATTCCATAACGTCTCGAATTTTCAATGAGGCAGGATCGGGAGGTGTTCGAAGTAAAAACCCTCGAATTAACCGACACCACTTCATCAAATCTGTATCGAAACGTATTGCCGCATCCGCATCGCGTTTTGAATGTCGAGCGATTTCCCGCCTGCGAACCGTGGGCTGATGATAACTGCCGAAATAGTCGCCATTCTTTTTGAAAGTGACACTTCCCTGCAGAGGTACAACTTCCAAACCATGGCGGCCGAGATCAAGGGCTTGATAGATTTCTGGCCTGAACAGGCTACAGACATAGGAACAATTGGAATATTTCCAACCTTGGTGTATTTCCCGGCTAACCGTTGCCCCGCCTATATGGTCATTCTTTTCAAGGACTACTACATCGAGTCCTGATTTGGCGAGAAAAGCAGCATTAGTGAGGCCATTATGACCTGCTCCTATTACAACTGCATCGTAGGTCTTCATAAGGAAAGCCGAGCTGGGCTATCAATCTGCTCAAAGGCAATTGCCTGGTCCAAGCTCAGAATTTCTTAGGCAATAACTAAACTAGCAAATACTAATTGTTAAAATTATACCTAAAGTTTACTCCGATGGTTCTCGGCCAATTAGCCGATAGCCTCTGTTGCGCCCAGCGATTGTTATAAAACAGTTCCGCCTCTTCATCAAACAGATTGTCTATATACACGCTTAGTGTCCAATCATCCGTTTCCAATCCTGCTTGTACATCAACTACGCTCCAACTATCTTGAGTCATAACTGGAAACGCGAAACTCGAAGATTCGATACCGGACAGGGAATTTACAGACTCTCCTGTGTAGCTATAACTTGCCAGCATATAAGGGTTAGCACCGAAGAGCGTCTCCGAAAAACTGTACGTGGCATGCAGACTACCCTTGACATCTGGCACTATTGGCAGCTCAGTACCTCCCGCGACTGGTATTGCCCCAGCCGTTCCCGCAAATAGGGTTTGTGTAGAAGGAATTTCACCATCATTAATGCCAAGTGTTAGGTCAAATTTCCAATTGTCTGAAGGTGCCCAATTAAGCCAGGCTTCGGCACCGTCTATCTCAGCCTCAGGGAAATTTACAATGCCCAGTGTGTACAGGAGCGGCTGAGGATCTTCGGCTTGAACCTGGATGTTATCCCAGGTCATACGATAGAAAGAGAAATTAAGACGGAGTTGGTCATCAAACCACTGGGTTTTGGCACCAATTTCCCAATTTTCAATCGTATCAGACTCATATTCAAAGAGCGTTCCGGCAGGAGCCGAGAATTGAGCACTTGGTGCGCCGTAAACCGATTGAGGCCGAGCGGAATTTGCGCCGCCCCGACGAAATCCTTCGGAGTAAGTCGCGAATAATAATTGTTCTCCAGCGCGATAACTCAAGTTAACTTTGGGCACGAATCCCGACTCATCGGATTTGCCCAAATCTCCGGGTGCATAGCAATAGTCCACTGCACAATCTGGAGCGCCACCATTTAGTCCGATCATCGAACCATTGAGCACAACATAATCATTGTCAACGTTATAGTAGCGCCCGCCGGCTGTTATGCTAAAGTTTTCTGTGAGATCGACACTCACCTCACCAAAAATTGCGCTCTGATCCAGGTCGCTATCATAAGTGCCTGAGTACCAGTTATTCGAATTTGTTTTACTGATTCCGAAGGCATAGTATCCAGCGTAATTTATATAGGCAAAAGCACCAGAGTCTGTGAAACCATCCACATTGGCAATAAAAATTTCATCCACTTCTCGATGGCTGTAAAATCCTCCGACTATTGCCGACCAGCGTCCGTCCGTCGGTGTAGCGTAACGAGCTTCCAGGCTCCATGACGTAGTTTCCCGCGCATCATAATCATTCGCTTTGGGATCACCACCAAAGTCATAGATAGTCATGCTGGCGTAGTAAGGATTAGACCGGAAATAGTCGCCTAGTTGCTGGAAATTTTGCAGATATGCCGTACTATCAGCGAAATAAGAGCTATCTCTATCAAAATAAGAGGCATTCAAAACAAAATTACCAACATCAAGATCACCTTCGAGTGTCAAGGCCATCTGATACCACTCATCTTCCCAAGAATCTTCAGTAAATCTGGCTTGCTCTCTGGAACCGAACGTAGGGAAAATACTAGTATCGGCATACTGTTGTTTGTTCAGGGATGCATCGGCAAATCCGTCCAATTCATAATATTGGTAGATACCTGAGAGATCCAGTGTCCATTGGTCATCAAGACCATAGCGAAACCCAACTCGCCCGCCATACCAAGTGGACGAATTAACATCGTCGTCAACTAGATTAGCGTTATTAAACGTTTGCCCCGGGGATGGTGAAGCAATATTGTCAATGAAGCCTGCTTGATCCGCGTGAAACCCCACCATTCGAAGTGCCGCTCTATTGTCCAGCAATGGGATATTCACCATGGCGCTGACGTCAGTATTATTTCCACCATCAGTCAATGAAGAGCCGGTAAAATCTACCCAGCCATCTGACGCTGTGGTGTCAGGTTTGTTAGTGATAATACGCAATGTGCCACATTGAGACGCATCACCAAATAGCGTCCCTTGAGGACCCGCGAGTGCTTCAACCCGCTGTATATCAATCAAACGAGGGTCAGGGTTATAGCCCGCAGAAGTGATGGGTTGTTCATCCAAATAAACGGAAGTTGTTGCTGAGTCGCTAAATGATAGGCCTTGAGCTGCACAACCTCGCATAATGACAGAGTTAGCACCTGGCTGACGTTCGCTTAAAGATATATTTGGAATTTGACCTACATAGTCAGAGAAAGTTTTAAGCCGTAGTAAGGTTAAATCTGCATTGGTTATTGCTGTTACCGAGAGAGGAGTATCCTGAAGATTAAGCTCACGTTTTGTGGAGGTGATAATTATCTCTTCGAGACGATTCTCTTGCGCCTCCACTGCTGTTGCACTTGTTAAAGCCGCCGAGATCGCAAGGCTCAACGAGCGTTTGCGAAAAAGGGGATTAAATTGATTGTCGGTGGTCATAGCGCTCTCCTGGATTTTTTCACGCTTCTCATGATCCTAATCTCAACCTATCGGAATGTGTATCTGCCTATAGGCTAGCAACCAGATGCAATGTACTCGAAATCTTACCAAATTGCGATATTTAAGACTGAATCTAAACCCAAATCTTATGTACACTATCCAGCATTTACTATGTTGGACAGATTTTATGACAACATTAATCGCAACATCGGTGGTTCGCGGCAGTATTCAGGGCGAAAGCCACGGGGGTGTATATTTGCTGAACATAACAAATCAGCGATCACGCCAGGTTGTCGATTGGAATACCATGGATATTGAATGGCAAGGACGAGGATGGGATCGGGGGCTCCGCGGGATTGCCTTTGACGATGACAGAGTATTCATTGCAGCTAGCGATGAGCTGTTCGTATATGACCCGCATTTTACGCTCATTGCCTCCTATAAAAATCCCTATTTGAAGCACTGCCACGAAATTTACCGTTACAAACGAAGATTATTTCTGACTTCAACAGGGTTTGATGCAATTCTGGGATTCGATCTCGATAAGAATCGTTTCAGCTGGGGCTTAAGCGTTTCAAAAGATTACGAGGGTTTGCGCGGTCAGCCTTTTCATCCAGAGAAAGATCTAGGCCCGCCCGCAAACAATATTTTGCATCTCAATAGTGTATTTTGTAACAGTTCCTCAATGTATTTTAGTGGCCTTCACAGTGGAGGTTTATTCGCTTATTCTGGCCGCCATATTAAATTGAGTGCATCTCTGCCTGATGGTACGCACAATGCTCGCCCCCATAAAAACGGAATCCTTTATAACGACACCGGAAATAACACTGTACGATTTATTTCACGAGATGGGGAACAAAGAACCTTTGCCATCCCTCAATTTGATGCTGGGCTCCTGACTAATACGGATCAAGATGATTCTAGAACAGCTCGTCAAGCGTTCGGGCGGGGTTTATGCAGTATCTCTGATGATCTCATTGCCGCTGGCTCGTCGCCCTCGACCGTGAGTCTGCATAGCTTCGATTCAGTGGATTCAACTGTATTCTTAAATTTGACTATGGACATCAGAAACGCGATTCACGGACTCGAGGTATGGCCGTTTGATCCGCTTAATGCGTAACTAAATTTTATGCGTCACGGTTTATGTATTCGTACTGTTCATAACGCGGGAGTATCGGCTCCAGAATTTCAGTTAATTCCCCCAGCTTATCCTCATAATTACGCCAAAAATGTACAGATTTTCTATACACTGGCTGACGCACCTGCTCAGAACTTGCGGTTCTCACTGGCCTGTCAGTTTTATAAAAGTTAAGACAGGAATCCTCCCACGGAAGTTCGCAATATTCGAGTAGATCACGAACCTGTTGTTCGAAACCCATTACCATCTCCTCGTATTGCACCGTATGCACGCGCCCAGGAAGCACATCATGCCAATGATCCATCATCCTCTGATATTGAAGATAATATTCTCCGATATCTGTCAGGTCATAAACAAAAGTTTGTCCTTTTGCAAACAGCTGCCTATAGCAACTGAGAGTTGAATCGATAGGATAGCGTCGCACGTCTATTATCTTCGCGTTGGGTAAAATCGAATTAATTAACCCGATAGAAGGAAAATTGTTCGGGTTTTTGTCGATGAATATTGGCCGATCTGTCTCCCTGTGAAATTTTGCATGGTCTAAATAATTTTGACCTAACACTTGAAGATGGATCGTCTCCAACTCCCGAATCGCTTGAGGATAATTCACACCATCCGCTCTATTCCGATTTAGGGAAGTGGCGACTCTTCCTAAATATGGCAGTTCTGCAGTCCCTTCTACCATGCTGTGGCTCGCTAGTATTTGCTCAACGAGCGTGGATCCCGACCGAGGCAACCCAACAACAAAAATTGGAGATGAATCTTGATTCCCTACCTCTTTATTGTTTTGTATAAACTCCTTACTAAAAACTTGAATCAAGCTGTCGTTAGTTACTTCCGTTTGCACAGGATCATAGTGTTCAAGGCCGCGCTGAATCTTATTGCCTTTTTCATAATAATCCCATGCTTCTCCAAACTTACCTTCATCCTCCTTGGCTTTGGCCAAGGCAAAGAGAAAATTTACCCGTGATTGGTCACTCAGATCATCATTGTTGGATATGGTCGCTTCCATTATTTCAATGTCGTTACTAGACAATTTATACGTTTTTAAATTTGCTAAGCTCCAATACACTTCTCCATTATCTGGTTTCAACCGAATGCAATCCCGATATGCATCAATTGCTTCTTGCTGTTGGCCAAGAGTCTTCAGTGTGTGTCCGAGCCCTAATAGAGCACTTGGATGTTTTTGCTGAAGTTTAAGAGTGTGCTTGTACGCTTTTAAAGCACTGGTTGTTTTGCCAGACAAGGACAGAATTGATCCGAGCAAAAAGTGAGGTTTTGGACTTTTAGGCTGCAGAGCCGCTGTTTTCGCGAAACATTCAATTGCTTCACTGTAACGATGCTGTTCCTGCAAAAGCATTCCCAGGTCTAAATGAGCGAGAGCAAAGTCTGGTGCTAAAGATATCGCTCGTCGGAATAGTGACTCCGCTTCTTCAGCAAAAGACCGACTAGCTGCAATGCCTGCAAGCATCCGCATAGCATCCACATTGTTAGGGTTCTCGCGCAGTAGCTCGCGATATAATTTTTCTGCTTCTTTATGGCGTCCGGCTTTATGATGTTCTGCTGCGAGTGCCAGTTTTTTCCTCTCTGGATCCAATGCAAAAGATTTTTCAAATGCTGCATCAGATTCACTGCCTTTCCCGATATTTGCATAAGCACGTCCGAGAGAAAAATATCCTTTCACTGATTTAGAATCCAGGCGCACAGCTTTCTCTAGAATTTCCACAGCTTCTTCTGACCGACCTGACTCCAGAAGCAAAAACCCTAAGTCTTCATGCGGCTTGGCGAAAGTTGGTGCAAGCTCTATCGAGCGCTGCAAATATTTTTCAGCTTCTTCTGGTTGCCGTGTTTTTAACAACACGGCTCCCAACAAAGCTGTTAGAGAAACATCATCTGGATTTGCGGCAATCGCTTTACGGCAAACCTCTGATGCCGCGGACAGATCACCTCCATTGATTAGATTGATAGCTTCATTAAAAAGCGCTTTTGAATCTAAAGACCTATTATTTCCCATTTAGTGTGCTGTCTTAACCTTCTTTTTGCCTTGCGGAGCGCCTTTCCTTTTACTGTGCTGAAAATATTCTAATTGTTCATTCGTGCTAGCTTCCAGCAGCCATCCCTCGGGAATTTTATCGGTAATGCGTAACTACTTATTGTGAGTCCAGTAAACGAAAAATTGCAAGCACCACTCACAGCCACACTAAAAAAATATTATTACAATCAGCAATAAACAGAATTCTTTGATTAATCTTGATCTATAAAAATATCGTGATGCTAAAAGCTACCCCAAAAACACCATTCCAGTTTTTGATTTGTTCGCCTTTATCCCTAAATATTTTTCAATCAACAAACTCGGAAACCAAGCCCAAAAAATGTAGAAAATGTCAGATCGATGCTATGTTAGCCATTTTCCGATCTATCATTGATAGAAAATTAGATAGTCCAAAAATGCCAACTCATCCCGTTAAATCACAATCGGCTAGTACTTGGCAGTCGGTGAATAGCCCCGTCAACAGATCAAGTTTATTAGAGAGCAAATGAGCATCGGTAGAAAAGCGTTGGGATTTTGGTCTGCGACATCAATGGTCGCGGGAAATATGATTGGTTCAGGAATTTTTTTATTACCGGCCGCACTAGCAACGTTTGGCGGCATTAGCATAATTGGCTGGATTTTTTCGGCGGTCGGTTCAATTTTATTGGCACTCGTTTTTGCAGGGCTTGCTCGTCAAATACGAGGGTCCGGAGGCCCTTACTTATATACTCAAGCCGGATTTGGCGATGCTCCCGGTTTTTTTGTAGCTTGGGGCTACTGGATTTCTATCATTGCAACTAATGCCGCAATTGCCATTGCTTTAGTCAGTTATTTGTCAGCATTCTGGCCTACAATTGCCAGCCAAGGCCTCTTAAGTACTGGGGTTACTCTAATATTTGTCTGGTCATTAGTTATTGTTAATGTCCGCGGAGTCAGACTAGCGGGCCGCGTGCAATTGACAACGACTGTTTTAAAGATACTGCCATTAATTGCTGTAGCTGCATTTGGCCTATTTTCTATAGAGCCTTCTAATTTCCAACCTTTTAATCTAAGCAATCAATCAGATTTCTCTGCCTTGACAGCAACGGCTTCTCTTACTATGTGGGCTTTTTTAGGAATGGAAAGTGCGAACATACCAGCAGCAGAAGTAGAAAACGCAACTCGCACTGTTCCGCGAGCTGCTGTTGCAGGCACATGTATTGCCGCCTTAGTTTATATACCAGGCACAGTGGCAGTTATGGGCCTAATTAGCCCAGAAGAACTCGTACAATCAAATGCTCCTTTTGCAGAGGCTGCTGCAACTTTGTGGGGCCCCTGGGGATACAATCTCATTGGCCTGGGCGCCATTGTGAGTTGTTTCGGAGCTTTGAATGGATGGACTCTCTGTTTAGGGCAGATTCCAATGGCGGCTGCAAAAGACAAGCTCTTCCCTCGTGTGTTTGCCAAAAAATCAAAGTATGGCACGCCAGCAAAAGGGCTGGTTATTTCATCTGTACTGGTTAGCTTGCTTGTATTAATGAACGCAAGCGAAAGTCTTGTTGACCAATTTACTTTCGTAATTCTATTGGCCACTCTGGCCGCTTTACTGCCCTATTTGCTGTGTGCGCTGGCTCGTATTTTCATAGCAGCTAGATCGCACCAATCGTTGTCAACTCTTGAATTTTCTGTTTGTATCTTAGCTGCAATTTTCTCAATATGGGCTATTACGGGTACAGGGTTTGAAACCATATTCTGGGGCTCAATATTGTTTATCGCTGGATTACCGATTTATGTCTGGATAATAAGGCGATCCCGAGATTCTTAATAATGCTAACTGGGCTAACCTCTAAAAGCGGGAACAAAGTGTGACTCCAACCTGCCAATCCGACGTTGGCAAAATTAAGACATTATTGCTTAAACGCGCGGAGGATGCCTTTGTGGACCAATCCTTCATTGACAAACAATGGCAAAGTCTTGGATTTACTTCGAAGCCGGATTTCAACACGGCGGTTGCCGAATACCAAGGTTTCGTGGAAATCATAAACAAATTTGGAATAAAAATAGTATTCGCTCCTTTTGATAAGTCCACAGGTCTCGATTCAATTTATGTTCGCGACTCATCCATCGTTTGTTCTAAAGGCATCATTTTATGCAACATGGGAAAGAAGGCTCGCGCTTTCGAACCTGCTGCTTGCCTGTCAACATTCAAATTGTTGGAATTACCTATTGTTGGTTCGATAACGGGCGAAGCCAAGGTAGAGGGAGGAGATATAGTTTGGCTAAATGATCGAACTCTCGCCATCGCAGAGGGTTATCGAACTAATGCTCAAGGCATAGCGCAGTTGACAGAATTACTAGGAGACTGCATTGATAACCTGATCGTTGTACCTTCACCTCATTGGAATGGCCCAGACGATGTCTTTCATCTTATGTCCACATATAGCCCGATAGATACCGATCTATCCCTAGTTTACTCTCCTCTATTGACTGTCCCCTTCAGAAATCTTTTGCTTGAAATGGGGAAAAAACTAATAGAGGTACCACATGAAGAATTTCAAAGCATGGGATGCAATGTATTGACTATTAGCCCAAGACAATGTGTTATGTTAGAAGGTAATCCGATAACACGTCGGAAACTTGAAGAAGCTGGAGTAGAAGTCCATGCTTATAAAGGCACCGAAATAAGCAGTAAAGGTTGCGGCGGGCCAACATGCCTTACAAGACCACTTATTCGCTCAAAGTTAAATTAATCTACTTTCTAATTACTTTTCGCGTTACTCAATCACTCCACATACAATTCTGGCCCCACCTCCCCCTAAAGGAGCCGGATCATCAGAGTGATTATCTCCTCCAGCATGAATCATAATTGCACGACCAGATAAATCATCCAGTTTTAAGCGAGGAGCTAAAACAGGTAGGGAAGCCATTCCGTCGGCATCAACATTTAGTGTAGGTAAATCTCCTAAATGATTATCATTCGTCCATGGATATCCATGCTGGCCTGCTTGTGAAGGATCAAAATGTCCTCCCGCTGCGCCACCCAACACCGTTTGTCCATTTCGTTCAACTGACTCACAAGAAGGAGTTGTGTGTATATGAAATCCATGCGCACCCTGAGGCAGACCTTTCAAATCAGGTTTAAAGACAACTCCATATTCGCTCTGCGATATTTCTATTGTACCTACTGAATTACCACTTTCTAAGTCTGCCATATTTACACTTTCTGCTGCGTAGGTCGTGGTAGTTAAACCTAAGGCAATAATTGCTACTTTAAACATTTTCATTTTTAGGTTCCTTTAGCTCTTTTAGCGATTCTATCGAATCTTTTTTTGCCGGTACGAATATTAACTATTTTCTTGAAATTCAACAGAAATTTCTAATTCAATATCATCTCCGACCATAGGCCGGAATCGACCTAGGCCAAAAACTGACCGTTGGAAAGTGGCACTTGCGGAGAAGCCGATAGTATTGCTTCGAGTAAGCAAAACAAAGCCACTACCATTAAAATTAGCAGAGAGAGTCACAGGAGCAGTAATTCCCATTAAGGTCAGGTCTCCTTCAAACTTAAATGTATTCCCCTCTGACTCTAAAAACGAGGTCGTCCTAAACGTAGCTTGCGGATAATTCTCAACATCGAACCAATTCGAACCGCTAAGTTCCTCTTCAAATTCAGGATTATTAACGTCTATTGAGGCAGTATTAATGACGACTTCCAAGCTAGAATTTTCAATATTCTCTGGATCCCAATCCAAAGAGGCATTTATATCGTTGAAACTGCCAATGTATGTTGAGAAGCTATAATGATTTAGTTTAAACAGCAGCACGCCATGATCTTTATCTAGTATGTACTGCCCAGGACTTGCCTCAACTAATTCAGCTTCGAAATTAGGCGACGCCAGGCGCTCACATGAAAGCAATAGTGCTGAACAGACCAGGATTACTGAAAACCGCCAGTATTTAAAAAATAATCTGAAAAACATTGTGTTAAATAAATAATTCATAACTTCAAACCCCGTTTGATTACTGCCGGACGGCGTATACGTCTACCTCAATGGTCACATCGTTAGGAACCTCAGCTGTATTCTCCCAATATCCCTGACCGACGCCATATACCAACCGCTGGATTGTTACCTCACTTGTCAAACGGAAGCGCAGACCACCGTCAATTTCCACATCAAGATCAAATGGAAAACTTAAAGGGTGGGTCTGATCTCGAATAGTCAAAGTTCCCTCTGATACAAATGAATCCGCTCCAGTTAATCGACATTGCTCTGCGTTGAAAGTGGCTGTAGGCCAGCGATCCACGTCGAAAAGTTCATAATCAAGCAAATAATCTTTGGCTTCCGGGGAGTCAATATATAGATCTTCTATAGGAATCGTTACTGAGAATTTACAACTGCCAGGGCTCATGGGATCAATCTCGAAGATCGCTTCTACATTTTTAAATTCGCCTTCGTATTGATCAACTCCGTAGTTATACTTAAAAATAACTCGGGAATCTTCCTGGTCGATCACCCAGGTGACGGCTTGCGCTGGCAGGCTGATAAGCATCATAAGCGGCGCCAACACCGCTAGATAAAACAAAGATCGCATGGTAATTATTACTCCTGAATATTAAGTTATGGTAAGGCGTAAGCCACCAACTCAGCTGGATTTCCACCTCCACCGACGAACATTGCAATGTATTGCTTTCCTTCATGTTCATAGGTAAACGGCAGCCCGGATTGGTTACTGGGTAATTCAATTTCGGCAACGATTTCACCCGTTTGCTTATCGATCGCTCGCAGAATCGGGCTGGCCCCGGGGCCTCCACCACCTTCACCAGCGAACAGTAATGTTTTGGTCAATACTATACCTGCCCGTGTCGGTACACCTGTTCGTGCAATATCAATGCCTTCGAGTGCTGGATGATTGGCAATGTTATCCGGTGTATCGGCATTTGCGATCTGCCAAAGGTGATCGCCGGAATTCATATCGATGGCCGTGATGCGACCGTAAGGCGGCTTAACGATTTCCAGGCCCTGCACCCGCGGTATGCGAACACCGAAAGACTGGCTGAAAGCTACGTCAGAATTCTCATCATTTCCCAATGTCAAAACAGCCAGTTGGGTCCTTGATGGTATGTAGAGAATACCCGTTTCTGGATCGAGAGCAGAGCCTTCCCAATTGGCACCGCCGGTCGCAGAGGGCAAACCTAAGGTGCCACGTGTACCATCATCTGCGTCCATAAGAGATGGTGGTGAATACACACTTGAACTTAGGCGAAAATCTGCAATCGCCTCCAAGGCTGCAAGACGCAGTTCCGGTGTAAAATCGATCAGATCCTCTTCGGCAAACCCTTGCCGATCAAAGGGAGCTGGCCGTGTCGGAAAAGGTTGTGTGGGCGAGTACCATTCACCGGGCACGTCTCCAGCCGGAACCGGAAGCTCTTCTATAGGCCAGATCGGTTCCCCAGTCACTCTATCGAAAGTATATACCCAGGCTTGTTTGGTCACTTGCATGAGAACCTTACGGCCGTTGGGCAAGTCAGCGAGAATCGGCGCGGATGGAATGTCCCAGTCCCAGATGTCGTGGTGGGTCAACTGATAGTGCCATTGGCGCTCACCGGTTCTGATATCTACCGCAACCACGGAGTCTGTAAAAAGGTTGGCGCCAGGCCGGTCAGCGCCGAAGCGATCACCGGTCGCCGATTCGACAGGCAGATAAACATGCCCTAGTTCCGGATCACCTGACATAGGTGCCCAGACGCCTGCATTGCCAGTAAACTCCACACCCTGATCGAGCCAACTTTCATAACCTACTTCACCTCGTTCCGGAATGGTGTGGAAAGTCCAAAGAAGCTCCCCTGTGCGCACATCGAAACCCCGTACATCGCCTTTGACGTTGGACCTAGACCGAGGCCGCATGCCTACCGCGTGCGCTGGCCCTACAACCACCACATCGTTCATGACAAACGGTGGGGCGGAGGAGCCGATGTCGATATTCCCAAAACCTCCGGAGTTGCGAAGTCCCTCGAATAAATCCACACGGCCGTTATTACCGAAATTGGGGTCGGGATGGCCAGTATTGGCATCCAAGGAAATCAGTTGAAAGCCGGGTGTAATGTCCAAAACACGTGACGTATCTCCGTCGCGCCAGAACGCTAGCCCACGACCGGCGCCTTTTCGTGGCGCAGAGTCAAACCTTTCCCCTTCCTGGGGTCGCCACATCCACAACACCTGCCCGTTGGTGGCATCAAGTGCCACCACATTTCTCGTAGAGGCTATATCTGCATACAACACCCCATCTACCTCAAGCGGTGTAGAGGGGTTATTGAAGTCAATCGAGGGTCCAAAATTCTCTGTCGAAAAACGCCAAACGATCTCTAAAGAACCAACGTTGTCCGTATTAATCTGGTCGAGCGGAGAATAGCGCTGAGCTAATTGATTACCGTGGTAATCCGGCCAATCTCCCGCATAAACATCGGTGCCAGATTGGCTCCAAACAGCAGGCGCCCAGGCAAGGACCGCGAGACTCAACATAAATGACGAAATCAGTCTCTTTGTTGTTATCATTTTGGATGACACTCCCGATATCATGTCGCTTTTTACTTTCAGGGGCGGGATAGTAACTTTTTTACCAACCGCGGGAAAGCCGATTTTAGTCGACAACCAACTAATTAAGCCTCGCAAAATCATTGGCTTAGCACTCATCGATTCTTAAGTAACAATTTATTGCTACACCTACAGCTTCGTATAGCCCCCGAAAGACATCAACCAAGGTATTTGTGAATTCTTACAAAGCAAGTGATAAATCGGCGAGCTTACTATGTCCCATTCCCGTTGCGGGCTTCCGTGTGGAGTGATATGTTCAAGGACAAAGAAGAAAAGCTGTTAAATCAAATTACAAACCTGATAACTAGAATGAACCTGGAGGTCCTTGTGAAAAATTTGGTCACCTGCGGCATATTGGTCTTGAGCATGCTAAGCATACCTCTCTCTGCTCAAACTTACATTTCAGACTTCGTGAACGGGCCAATCACCGATCGTCCAGTACGAATCCTGCAGACTAATTCTGCGGGGGACGATGTCTATGTTTTTGACCCCAGCACAATGGAACAGGTCGGCTATATTCCCAATCTCCCGCATAACCATGGCGCCACAGTCCATGCTGACGGGACTCACTACTACTTCACCAACGAACAAGACCACACTGTCGATGTTGTCGATACACGTACATTTGAAGTAGTAAAAAGAATACCACTGGCCAATGGTCCCCATAATCTGTCTGCCAGCATGACCGCTCGCAAAGTTTATGTCGCAATTATCGCTGAACCTCTGATTCAGGTGATTGACATGGACACTAACGAAATCATTGCCAGTATCGAAACAGGTGGTGGAGTTCATAATACTTTTGTGACACCCGATGGCCGATATGCCGTAGGTGGCATGATTGGGGTGAGTGAGATTATTGCGATAGATACGGAAACTGACGAAGTGGAATTCGAAATGTCTATCCCATATTCTCAAAATCCATTCACTGGCGGTGTTAGACCTTTTACCTTCACCGTAAATGAAGACGGTTCGACGCGTTCCCTATTAGTAAATGTCGGTGGGTGGCATGGCTTTTGGGAGTTTGACTGGGAAACCCAGGAACTGATGAACAAGATTAGTCCGCCAGATGATTCATGGAACCGCATGGACCAGACAGCCGACGGTATCCAGAGTGCCCCCAGCCACGGCGTTGTTGTGCTGCCCGACCAGAGCCAAGTTTGGCATTCCAGCCGAGCAACCTCGCACATTTATGGCTATTCCTTCCCGGATTATGAGTACCTGGGCCGCGTCTACATCGGGAATCCTGCATGGATTACCACAACCCCGGATAGCAAATATCTTTGGGTAGGAGTGTCCGGTCATAATGAAACAGCGGTGGTAGATGTAGAAAAACAGGAAGTAATCAAGCGCTTTCCAGTCGGACAGGCGCCCAAACGAATTTTTACGGCGATCATGCCAGCGGATTGGGAGGGAGAGGCACCATGATGAGCCGCTCAAAAGTATGGTTACTCTTGGCCTTACTGACTTTATCCATAGTCGGTTGTAGCGAACAGGAATCAACACCGTCAGCACCAACTGTGGCTCAGACCAATGACAACATGGTAAGCAGAGATACTCCAAAAGGCTTGGATTACGAATTTTTTAAAGAATCCGTAGAGCCGATTTTCATGCGCTATCGTGGTGGTTTTGTCGGCTCCGACTCTTCATGTGTCGCCTGCCATACCGTTCAGGCTAACGCCCCCCTCGGACTAGAACCTTTAACCGAAGAAAATGATGAGGTGTTTTGGACCGAAGAACAGTCACGGCAAAACTTCGAAAACGTTGCGAGGCTGGTTAACCCCAGTGCACCAGAGACCAGCCGTCTGCTCCTCGCGCCGCTAGCACCAACTGTTGGAGGCGAAAGGCATTCCGGTGGAATATTCTGGGATTCAACGAACCACTCCGAATACCGTTTAATTGCTGCATGGATAGCCTCTGGTGACCCTAGCGCCACAGCCGACCCAATAGGTGAAGTTGATTTCGAGTTTTTCCGTTCCTGTGTACAACCCATTTTTGTGAACCCAATAGAAAATGCGCTGCCCTGTACCGAATGCCATAGCGGAGTGTTCGCAATCCCCCCTCCGGCAAACAGTTACTGGACGCTAGAGCAGTCTCGACTCGCTTTCGAAGAATTGGCCCATCTAGTCGACCCAGGCCGACCTGACAGCAGCCGCTTCCTTCACAAGCCTCTACATCCTAATGCCGGAGGAGACTTGATGCATAACGGCGGCAGACGTTGGTACTCAAAAGATGATCCCGAACGACAGGCTCTCGCTAGCTGGGTACGAGGGGATGCGGTGGGCGATCAATGCCCTCCTGCCTTACAATTCGACAATCCACCAAGGTCGTAACTATATGTGCACAAGGACGCGCGGCACAGTAATTGCTGCGGTATTGATATTGCTCGCAAACTGCGCTGAAAAAATTCCAGAGACTTCAATGGATGGCATTTATACCGCTGGACAGGCAGAACGGGGTGCGGGTCTGTTCACGAGTCTCTGCGAGCGTTGTCATAGTATTCAAGAATTTTCAGGCCGCTCATTTGATGCCATCTGGGCAGGAGTTCCAGCAGCAGCACTCTACGCGCGCATTGCCAATACCATGCCCTTAGATCAACCTGGCAGTCTCGGCTTGCCACAAGTCACCGCACTAATGGCCCACATTTTCGCCATGAACAAAATGCCGTCTGGAAACTCGCCCCTCGTCGCCGACATAGATTGGCTTATGGGCATTACTATGGCCCGACCAGACCAGTAAAAGAATTGGCAATTTGTCATGGACTCATAGTGATCTGAATTTTTTCAGCTTTGCAAATTTCTCTTGCCCTTCTAAGTTGTGCTATTGAATGGAAGCTAGCGGTTCCTGAATTGCGCTAGCACCATGCCATGCCTGTTTCGCACGCAAAAAAAGGCCCACCCGCTAAGGTGAGCCTTTTGTTTGGAAGCCTGACAATGACCTACTCTCGCATAGGGAAACCCCACACTACCATCGGCGCTGAGCGGTTTCACTGCTGAGTTCGAGATGGAATCAGGTGGTTCACGCTCGCTATTGTCGTCAGGCAATTCTGACGATGCTTTCGCATCATATTCTTAACAATTCGATGAATGAATAATATATATGCCCTGTATGTAGTTGTAACTACAAGTTGCTTACAAGATTTTTCTATCAATCTGTACTGAAGTTGTTGGAGTTGCCTTTCCAAATAATCACAGATAGTAAAACCCATGAGTATATGGTCAAGCCTCACGTGCAATTAGTACTGGTTAGCTCAGCGCCTCACAGCGCTTACACACCCAGCCTATCAACGTCGTCGTCTTCAACGGCACTTCAGGAGGATCAAGTCCTCAGGGAGATCTCGTCTCGAAGGAGGCTTCCCGCTTAGATGCTTTCAGCGGTTATCCTTTCCGAACATAGCTACCGGGCAATGCGTCTGGCGACACAACCCGAACACCAGAGGTTCGTTCACTCCGGTCCTCTCGTACTAGGAGCAACTCTTCTCAAATTTCCAACGCCCACGGCAGATAGGGACCGAACTGTCTCACGACGTTCTAAACCCAGCTCGCGTACCACTTTAAATGGCGAACAGCCATACCCTTGGGACCGGCTTCAGCCCCAGGATGTGATGAGCCGACATCGAGGTGCCAAACACCGCCGTCGATGTGAACTCTTGGGCGGTATCAGCCTGTTATCCCCGGAGTACCTTTTATCCGTTGAGCGATGGCCCTTCCATTCAGAACCACCGGATCACTATGACCAGCTTTCGCTCCTGCTCGACTTGTCAGTCTCGCAGTCAAGCACCCTTATGCCATTACACTAATCGGGCGATTTCCGACCGCCCTTAGGGTACCTTCGTGCTCCTCCGTTACTCTTTGGGAGGAGACCGCCCCAGTCAAACTACCCACCACACACTGTCCTCAATCCCGATAAGGGACCTAAGTTAGAACCTCAACATTACCAGGGTGGTATTTCAAGGGCGACTCCACGCTGGCTAGCGCCAACGCTTCAAAGTCTCCCACCTATCCTACACAAATAAGGTCAAAGTCCAGTGTGAAGCTATAGTAAAGGTTCACGGGGTCTTTCCGTCTAGCCGCGGGTACACTGCATCTTAACAGCGATTTCAATTTCACTGAGTCTTGGGTGGAGACAGCGTGGCCATCATTACGCCATTCGTGCAGGTCGGAACTTACCCGACAAGGAATTTCGCTACCTTAG
>UINC01001568.1_pt1 | contig 19836 bp, 16 predicted proteins | sample 5385821 | NCBI WGS metagenome assembly UINC01 (sample SAMEA4666929, study PRJEB26691) | marine metagenome | isolation source: Pacific Ocean | place: Pacific Ocean | collected 2011-10-13 | reverse complement strand
ACGCCAGCCACGCAACGAGCGTCGAGCCCAACAATCCTGAGCCGCCGGGAGCGCCCAACCCCGGACCGATAGATTGCGCTCCGGGATCCGTCGCTGTGACAGAAAGCTCTACCGGGACACTGAGGCTAGAACCTGGCGTGACCAGCGGAAACAAGAGAGCCAGGGCCAACCCGCCGGCGGCGGTCATCCACGCTCGCTCTCCCATCACCGCCCCGTATCGGATAGCATCCTGAACGTGCTCCCGGCAAACAACGCGACCGCGCATGGCACGGTGCGACCGGAGGATACTCCGCGGGGAGACACGCGTCCACCGACCCCCCCGAGCCCCGCCCGCGGCCATGGACTCAGCACAGAACGCAAACTAGTGTTTGGGGTCGCAATCGCGCTCGTGCTCCTCCGAAGCTCGGTCTTCGTCTTCTTCGATGCGATTTTCGATTCGGACCAGGCAATCGTAGGACTGATGGCGAAGCACCTAAGTGAGGGGCGAACATTTCCGGTCTTCACCTATGGCCAGGACTACCAGCTCGCCATCGAAGCCTGGCTCGCGGCACCTCTATTCTGGCTGTTTGGCCCTTCGGTGCTGGCATTAAAGTTCCCGCTGCTCCTCATCAACATTGCTCTGGCTATCGTATTAATCCACCTGCTCGAGCGCGAACTCGGGCTGCGACCAGTGGTCGGACTGCTAGTGGCAAGCCTGTTTATTCTGAGTCCACCAGGCACCACTATCTACTTCCTAGAGGCCAGTGGTGGTCAGGTAGAGCCCCTGTTCGCAGCACTGTTGCTGTGGTTGACGCGACGACAGCCGTTCGCATTCGGGATAATCCTGGCGTTCGGCTTTCTGCAACGGGTGTTCACGGCGTATGCGCTCGGGGCGCTGGTCGTGGTCGAGTTGTTGGACCGCAGTTTGTTCACCACCGTCGGATGGCAACGGAAACTCAAGGCCGCGATGTCGTTCACAGCGGTCTGGCAGGGCATCGGACTAGCACGCGCCCAAGCCGGAAGCGCCTGGGGACCGGCCACGTCGGAAGCCTACGCTGGGCTCCAGACGACGACGTCAGACAGCGCCGCCCTAAACGTTGGGTTTTTGCTTGACCGTTTCTGTTTCGACCCGGGCTCGTTACCAGGCAGCTTGGTCGATTTCGGCGGTCCGTTTCTCTCAACGCTGTTGGGCGGGCATCGTGAGCCACTCGTCGACCTCGCGATTCCAAGCGCTGGCACGCAGGGGGTTAACGGTCTCTGGATACTGCTCGGCACAGCGTTGGTGTTAGCGCTGGGGCGAAGCGTGTGGCACACCGTGCGCGGCACCGCGCGCGCGTGGGACACGCACTTACAGTTCGCAACTTATCTATTCCTGATCGGCGCGCAGTCAAGCGTGGTGTACCTATTGTCGCAATGTGGAGAGATCAGCATTATGACCATGCGCTACACCCTGCTGACCGTGCTGGGGATTGTCGGTCTCGTCGCCTATCACGTCGTCATCGAAACCCGAAAACCATTGCGATACTTGACGCTGGCTGTCGTTTCGTTGTGGGCGGCCGTCGCGCTCTGGGGCCATGCCCGGTTGCTGTCCGAGTTCGTGCGAGACCCTCCAGTGAACAATCGGCAGGTGCTCGCAGACTATCTTGTCGCCAACGACGTCGAATACGGTTACGCCGATTTCTGGGACGTCTACAGTACTGTCTTCTTCGCTGATGAACAGGTCATCCTGTCTTCGACCTCTGTCTGGTTTATCCAGGAGTACGAGAGGATTGTGCAAAATCATCAAGAGGAGGCGTTCTGGATCGCTCGCGAACCATGCGAGGACGGCATCCTCGCCACCGACGTGCATTACGTATGCCCACCTCGCGCCGGGCCGTAGTGTTCCGTAGTGTTAGGTGGCGGGTCAGGACCGCAGGGTTGAGGTGGTCGGTGCCGCTGGGGGGCCGCTATTCAGCGTAGATAGGACGCTAGCTGCTTACGGTTCGTGCCAGCAACTAGCTTTCGCTGGGTGTGACAGTGGTAGCGGTCGGGCACGGCTCCCAACCCAGGTTGCTCAGATCTTTGCCCAGCTTCCGAGCCGCCTCTTGCAATGAAGTCTGGTCCCTGAAGGATTCAGACTCCTCAGAGCCATCCGGGTACAACACCACCATTTGGTAGGTCTCGGGGCGATTGTCGCAGTGGATACCAATGAAACGCGGCGGCCCAACTGAGCCGTTGAAGAACCAGAGCATCACCGGGTATATCGGGACGATAGCCTCTGGCTCGACAGCCCTCGGGACCATTTTTGGTGCAATCCTGCGTCAAATAGCGCGGTCGTAGGAACGCATTTCGGCACACCGCAGCGTTCGGATCCTGTCTGATCGATTCCAGAACCGGAGACCACACTTGCCGACCAACCGAACGAGCATAAACAGATCGGCGGGACAAATATCGGCAGAGAGCAGGGCCGGCCGCGCCACAGCCCGAGGCGCTACAGCCCCAGCAGGTTCGGCACTGTCTTCTCGAAGCCCCGATCGGTCGCCCAGAGGTCTAGCTCGGGCGTGGCCAGATCGTCAACCAGCGGCTCCGCAAGACCAACAGCCCGCAGGTCGACCGATTTAAGGTAACTCCGACAACTCCGGCAGGACTCGACCCGCACGTGGGACAGCCCCTCGTCGACATGGAACTCCAACCCGTCGTCCCCGGACACGCCGCACGCAACACACACCGACCGCGGAAACATCCAGTCGGTCGCACAGAAAGCGCAGACCAGACGGCGATTGCCTTCGGCGCCCGGCTCGTCTTGGAGCTTCGAAACCTGCGGCGGCCAACCACATCGGGGACACATAGGCTGACGGTCCTCCGGCGACAGTGCCGGTCCCACAGCAGCGAGCTGCTCGGCGACCGGTGAGAGGTAGCCGCGCGCGAGAAACACCAGTGGGGCTGGCGGGCAGCCGAGCGCGGTCGCGGTCGGACCGACGTCGCCACCCGTCAACAGCGCCCGCAACAGGTCCAACCGAACCTGTGCTGCCGCACCCGATGCGGCGCGCGCCGCCTCCATCACCAGCGACGGTGCTAACTCGGGCATCGCACGGCAAAACTCAAGAAAGCCGTCGGACACCGCGTCGAGCGGAAGCCGTTCGAGCCGTAGCATCGGCACAGCCTCATCTCCTGCTCTATGAACCGCTGGCAACAGTGCATCCGCATCGAGTGCCCCGCACAGCGTGGTCTGAAGCTCAAGCAGCGACAAGTAGAACTGTAGTAAGGCCTGAGCGTGAGGACGCTCGGCAAGCCAGGTGCGAGCCCGCCGGGCTCGAAGCGCCCAACGGGGATCGACAACCGACCGACGCTTCAATGGTCGACCCGGTCGCCCGACCAGCGTGGATGATGCAACCTAGCCCACGCGGGAGTGACCTTCCCGTCGATCATGCCGCGGGCGGTGCCCGGATAGGCCACCGTGCCCAGATACACGTGGACGATCAAAAACAATCCTCCGCCCAGCGTAGCGGCATAATGCAGTAACCGCGCGGTGTTCAGCAGCCCAGCACTGAAGTACTCCGGAAACCACAATACTAGTCCGCTGGCCACAAACACGATGCCGAGAAGACTCTGCACCCAGAAGAACAGCTTCTGGCCGGCGTTGTATTTGCCGGCCGGTGGCACTTTTTCAGAATCATGCGCGACGTAATGCCTGATAGCGCCAAGCCATTCCCGATCCCGAGCGTCCAGGAACATGTCGCGTATCCAGAGCACGAACATGACGACAATCCCTACCCCGAACAGCGCGCCGATCTGTGGATGCAGAACCCGAGCCGCTGCGCCGCCGCCCAGGAAGGTCGTCAGCCAGAACAACGACGGGTAGGCAAAGGCCAACCCGCTCAGCAGCAGCACCACGAACGTAACGCCAACTACCCAATGGGTGATTCGCTCAAGAAACGAGAAGCGTCGTAGGAGCGGGGTGCTCATTAACCGTTCTCGTCCGGAATCTCTGGCCCAACCGCGAGAAAATGGACCAAGGCAGAAATGATACCGAAGCCAAAGAGATACGACCCGATCCGTTGGAGGAAGTTCAAACCTCGGAGTTGACCTGGGCTGGCGGTCGGATGCGCCGGTAATTCGTAGTCCTCCAAGCGATCGCCATGCGGGACGACATACATCATGTGGGTGCCACCGACACCCCCAGGGTTGTACAGCGCGGCATGTTCGTAGCCCCGCTGCTTTAGTCGCTCGACCTTCTTGTCCGCCTGAGCCAGCATGTCTTCTTTGATGCCCCACTCGATCGCATTCGTCGGGCACGTCTTTACACAGGCGGGCTCAAGTCCAGACTCGACCCGGTCGATGCACATGTTGCATTTAGCAACGGTCTTCGTCTCCTTGTCGAACCGGGGAATATCGAATGGGCAGCCCGAAACGCAGTACTGGCAACCGATGCAGTTGTCCTGATTGAAGTCGACGATGCCATTCTGATACTGGACGATCGCTCCAGGCGCCGGGCACGCAAACAAACATCCAGGTTCTTCACAGTGAAGGCAGGCGTCCTTCTTGATTATCCAATTCAGGTCGTCGCCATCCTCCACCTCGTTGAACCGCATCAACAGCCACGTGTTCGGCGTTAGGTCCTTGTGGCTTTGGAAGCTTCCGAAATTGGTCGTCTGCTCCACCTTCAGGTCGTTCCACTCCTTGCAGGCGACCTCGCACCCCTTGCAGCCGATGCACTTCGAGATGTCAACCAGCTTCGAGTAGACGGGGCCACCGGACCGGAGCGACTCCAGTGGAATCAGCGCGCTCGAGCTGGCGGAGACCCGTTTGATAGATAAGGTGTCTGGCATGGGGACAGGTGCGCTAGCTCGTTTGGAGCGCGACGGGTTCGATGTTAACCAGGAACGATTTAAATTCTGGACAACGCGTGTTCGCGTCACCGACGTAGGGGGTCAGCAGATTCGCCATCGAACCTTGGGTGATACCGACGAAGCCCCAGTGGACTGGGATACCGATCGTCCAGACCGTCTGGCCATTGACCATCAACGGTTTGATTCGCTTGGTGACGATCGCAACGCCTTCGACCTCGCCGCGCTTCGACCAGACCCGCGCTCGGCCGCCGTTCTCGATGCCTTTCTCGACCGCGAGCCCCTCGGGAACCTCAACGAAGAAGTCAGGCATCGCTTCGACGAGCAACGGCACATTCCGAGTGACGAAGTGTTCGTGTTCGACCACTCGATACACGGTACAGGCATACGGGAAATCGTCACCAGCCGTCGCGAGCGTCTCGCGCACACCGTCGTACCAGTTGATAACTGGATTCACCGACACCGACTGGTGCAGCGCATTCGCGGTCGGGCTCTCGACCGGTTCGTAATGTTCGGAGAACGGCCCATCCGCCAGATGATTGCTAAACAGGCGAGCCACCCCTTCCTCGGTCATGATGAACGCACCAGCGGCGTCCGGTGGGGTAGTCCGCCCGAAGTCTGGGACGTCCCCAATCCACTCGCGACCGTTCCACGCAATGCCTGCCCGATTCTGATCCCACGGACGCCCTTCGGCGTCGGCCGAGGCGCGATTGTAGAGCACCCGACGATTCAGCGGCCAGCTGAACGCCCAGCCATGGTGCATGCCGAGACCCGTCGGGTCGGCGGTCTCCCGCCGCGCCATCATGTTGCCCGCCTCGGTATAACTGCCCGTGTAAATCCAGTTTCCGGAGCTGGTGTTCCCGTCGTCAGTAAGCTGTCCGAATGACGACAGCAGCTCCCCGGTCTGCCGGTCGTACCCGTTGATTTCCTTGGCCAGTTCAACCAGCGTCGGTTCGCGCGGGTTCAGGTAGTTCCAGGTCAGATTCTGAATCGGCTCGTTATATACCGCGTCGTCCCCGTCCTGTTGATACAACTCCTTCACCCGCCAGAAGAGTTCAGACAGAACATAGGTATCCGACCGCACGCCGTTGGGGGGATCGATCGCCTTCTCTTTCCACTGGGCCCAACGGCCGCTGTTGGTGAACGAGCCGTCGCGCTCGATCCAGTGAGTGGTCGGTAGATACAGCACCTCAGTGTCAACTTCGGCCGGATTGACACCGGGGGCCCGCCAGAACTCCGCACTATCGAGCATGAACGGATCGATAACGACCTTCCACTTCAGCCGTGTCATCGACTCGATCAACCGGGGCACATCCGGACCGGCCAAGAGCGGGTTGAAGCCAAGGGAGACGAACCCTTCAAGGCTCCCTTGACGTGCCTGGTCCCAGATGGACAGCCACGTGGCGTCGCCGTCCTGCTTGCCTAAATATTGATACCCGTACTCGTTGGCCGCGGTAGCACTGTCTCCGAACCAAGCCTTCAGCTGCGAGACGAGAAATTTCGGATAATTCCCCCAGTAGTTCACCGTGTCCGCCACGAGCGGCTGCGGTGTCGACGCCTCAAGATGGTCCGCCAGCGTGGCCTGCTCAGGTGTGGGAACCTTGAGGTAGCCGGGCAGAATACCAGCAACGATTGCGTGGTCGGTCGCCCCTTGGACGTTTGCATGGCCACGGAGCGCATTGATACCGCCTCCCGGCCGACCAATGTTGCCAAGAAGGAGCTGCAGCATCGCTCCGGTCCGGATGATCTGGCTACCGACGGTGTGCATCGTCCAACCGACGGCGTACATGATGGTGCCGACCCGAACCGCTCGACCGGTCGAGCAAATGATGTCGGCCATCTCAAGGAACTTCTCCTCCGAACAGCCGGAAATCTGCGCAACCATCGACGGCGTGTACCGTTCGTAGTGTTGCTTGAGCAGTTGGAACACGCAGCGAGGGTCTTCCAACGTCAGGTCGCGGCGCACAAGCCCGTCCGAGCCACGCTGGTAACTCCACGACGTTTTGTCGTAGGCACTGGCCGCTTCGTCAAACCCCGAAAACAACCCGTCCTCAAAGCCAAATTCGCCGCTGACCAGGAACGACGCGTTAGTGTGCGCCCGCACATAGTCGGCATGGTGCAGGTCGTTCGTCAGCAGGTGCCGGATCAGCCCGCCGAGCACCGCGATATCAGCTCCGGGCCGGATCTGCAGATGCTTGTCGGCCACCGCCGAGGTCCGCGTAAACCGCGGGTCGATCGTCACCAACGTGGCATTGTTCTCGTCGCGCGCCTCAAGCGCCCACTTGAATCCACAAGGGTGATTCTCTGCCGGGTTGGCGCCCATCACCAGCACGACATCGGCGTTCTTGATGTCTTTCCAGTGATTGGTCATCGCCCCGCGGCCGAACGTGGCGGCCAGACTGGCCACCGTGGGGCTGTGTCAAATACGGGCTTGATGGTCGATGTAGGTGAGACCCAAGGCGCGCATCGTCTTGGTAATGAGATACGCGTCCTCGTTAGCGACCGTCGCGCTGCCAACCCAGGCGATGCCATTGGTACGGTTGACCGTGCGACCCTGGCCGTCCCGCGTCACGAAAGTGTTATCCCGGGTCTCCTTGAACTTGCGCGCGAACCAGTCCATCGCAAAGTCCCAGTCCACCTCTTCCCACTCGTTGGCGCCGGCCGCGCGGAACATCGGACTCTTGCGTAGCCGAGGGCTAATCGCGAGCTGCATCTGCGAGGCACCCTTCGGACACAGCGTCCCACCGTTGATCGGATTGTCCGGGTCGCCTTCGACATGGATAACAGTGTTGGTGGTATTCAACCCTCCACTGCCATGGGTATACGCGATGGTGCCGCAGCCGACCGCACAGTAGGGGCAGACCGTTTTGTATTCGCGGGCATTGCGGATCTTGAGCTGGCGCACCGCCGCGTACGCGGGTGTTAAGTCGAATCCGAGCGCACTGACACCGACGGCGCCACCAACAGAAGCTTTAAGGAATGTCCGCCGCGTTATCGCCATGCCCGGGGCTACATTAGCACACCCGAGGCGAGAGCCTTAGGGCCGGAAAGATCGAACCCCGAGAAGACAATTTTGCCTTGCAAGTCGACCGCCCAACACGCCCGTCCATCTCCGGGAACGTCTTGCCGTTTCGATTCAAAGCGCCCTTCCATGCCCGCTGCTCTGTGTCCACTCCCGTTACACATCGTTGGCGCCGCAAGGCGGATTCATGAGGCTCATCGCCCTCATGTCGTAGGATCACAACCATGGCTCGTGACCTTCTTACGTCATCCGGCACTCGCACCGTCCCGGTCCGAAAGCCGGATGGGCGCCTGTCTTCTGACCAAGTCGCGGTGGAAGCCCCGCTTGAAATTAGAGTCGGCGGCCGGCCGCTAGTCATCACGATGCGAACACCAGGCCATGATAACGAGCTGGCTATCGGATTCCTGTTCAGTGAAGGTGTGGTTAACGATCGAGGTCAGGTGATTTCGGTGTGTTTGGAACCAGGAACGGAACAACGTACGCCTGAGGAGCTTGCCGCAGGCAGGGTCGGAACCGGGGACCGCGTATTGGTGGAACTACACGACACGACGGACCGGGATAGTGTCGAGGCCGCACAGCGCCACTTTCGGGCGACCGCCGCCTGTGGCGTCTGCGGCAAGGAAAGTCTGGCTGATCTCGACCAAACCCTGCCGTCCATCGACGGCGTTGAGGTCGCACCCGAACTGCTCGCACGGCTGCCAGCCCGCATGCGTCCGCATCAGGCCCTCTTCGAAGCCACCGGGGGGATTCACGCCGCCGGACTGTTCACCCTCGACGGCGAGTTACAGCTGGTACGAGAAGACATCGGCCGGCACAACGCTGTCGACAAGGTCATCGGCCGCGCGGTCCTCGATGGCGCGACATCGCTTGCCGACCGCATCCTCGTCGTCAGCGGTCGCGCGGGGTTCGAGCTGGTGCAAAAAGCGCTGAAGGCGGCGATCCCCGTGATGGTGTCCGTCGGCGCCGCCTCCAGTCTCGCGGTAGACATGGCCTCAGCCGCCGGGATGACCCTTTATTCGTTTGTCGCCCCGGGGCGTGGAAACCTACACGTATGAAGCCACCCGCTACGGTTTCTCGAAAATCGAATGATCGACCTCCCCGTTGATCTCCGTCCCGGTTACGCGCACCTCAAGCTCAATTACGCCAGGCACGTCGACCGTGTTCGACATCGGGAGCATGACGCCACCGTGCTCCTGATAGTCCGACGTGCTTGCGGTGATGGTCATCGTACCCAACTGCGGCACGCCCTGATCAAACTGGATTTGCGAAATGAACTGCGTTTCGGCGTCGACGAACACGTGAAAATCCACACCGGCACCGGAAACCAAGACGACGTGGTGCGAGCGCCCGCCGAGGTCGGCATCCTCGAGCTTGCGGAACTCGGTTGGACCCAGTAGCTCTGGCCGGCCGTACGCGAGAAAGGGATGCAGCAACGTCCGAGCTGCCAACACCAGCGCCTGCTCGCCCTCCACGTCGACGAGTCCCTGCGTGCTGTCTGACTGCCAAGCGGACGTGCCGTTCCACGCACTAGTCTGCGCAAAAAAATCGCTCTCGAGTGCCTCATAGACCTTTTGGTTCGGAATGATGACAGCCTCCGAATCACCCTCGAGATCGCCAAACTCCGTCCCTATGGTCAACGCGCCGGTCTGACGCACACTCGTGATCGCATCAAGTGCGGCCCGCCCACCGGACGCCTCGAGACTTGCTTCAATAATCTCTTCGACCGTTTGAGCGGACGCATCCGAACTCACGAGGACCAGTAGCGCGAGTCCGATGAGCGGTACTGCCTTCACATACCTTTTCATCATTGCTGGGGTTCCTTCCCGCTATCGACGGCAACCTTCCCAAACGAGTCACCGCGCCCGTGCTATTCTGCGATCGTTCCGACGCCGGCACAAACAAAGTTATGGCCAATATCAATCTGGGATGGTCGGTCCGGATCGGGCTGGTGGTGTGCATCGTGGCCCTGCTTGCCTTGAACTGGCTAGCACGCCGGGACCCGTCTGTGATGGGGCCCTCCGCGAGTCCGGTTGGCGCCACTGGCACGGGCAATGCGACCACCGGGCCACTCCTGGTTAACGACGACTGGCAGATTCGGAACATGGCGACCGCGCATGGCGCGTTCGTGATCGAAGTTGAAGCAAAAGACCCCTCCCAGGTGGAGGCCATCGCGCACGCCCTGATCGAACCGATTAAGGCAGACTACGACGAGATTTTGGTGTACGTGAGCCCGGCTGGTGACCCATCGGATCTACCGGCCCGGCGGATGCAGTGGACCCCGCAAGACGGCTATGTCGAGATTGCCTACGACCAGTCGAAGTCGGCCCGTTAATCGCGGGTGCCGCACGTCTATGGGCACCCACGCAGAGCGACGCAACCATGCGAAAGGGCTCGGTCTCAACTGGCTCCCCCGGCGACATTCGTGCCACGGAGACGATGCGCTGCGAGTTTCTCACTAACCCGCCCGCCCAAAACCTGAACTCCCGCAATGCCCCTGCCCGCCTACGTGCACGGTGCCAGCTCCGCACCGCTACTCGGTGAAACCATCGGCGAGAACCTGAAACGCACGGTCGACCGTGTGGGTGACCGCGATGCGCTCGTGGCATCGGCACAAGGCTACCGTGCGACCTATCGTGATCTGTGGGACGAGACGACCGTCCTCGCAAAGGCGCTGATCAGCAGAGGGGTTGAGAAAGGGACCCGCGTCGGCCTCTGGGCACCCAATCGTTTCGAATGGGTCGTGATCCAGTACGCCACCGCTCGGATCGGCGCAATTCTCGTCAACATCAATCCTGCCTACAAGGCACAAGAACTACGCCACACACTGAACCAGTCCGGCGTCACGCTGTTGCTGCTCTCGCGAGGGTTCAGGCAGACCGATTATGTCGAGATCCTCGACCGTGTTCGCCCTACGTGCCCGACGTTAAACGAAGCGCTCGTATTAGACGAGTCATGGACGGCGTTGCTTGAAGAGGGCGCCGCCGTTGACGATGCCAGCCTGGCACGTCGGGAGTCGAGCCTCACATTCGACGACCCCATCAACATCCAATACACCTCGGGTACGACCGGCGCACCGAAAGGAGCCACGCTATCCCACCACAACATCCTGAATAACGGGTTTTTTTGTGGTGAAGTGCTCGGCTACACCGAGACCGACCGGGTCTGTGTGCCGGTGCCGTTCTACCACTGCTTCGGGATGGTTATTGGAAACCTCGCCTGCACAAGTCACGGCGCCTGCATCGTAACGCCCAGCGAGGCATTCGACGCAGGGCAGACCCTGGCCACCATCGAAACCGAGCGTTGCACCTCACTCTACGGAGTGCCGACAATGTTCATCGCGCAACTCGACCATCCCGATTTCGAGCGTGTCGATTTTTCATCGCTCCGCACCGGGGTCATGGCAGGGTCGCCCTGCCCGGTCGAAATCATGAAGCAAGTGCGTGAACGAATGCATATGCGGGAGGTCACCATCTGCTACGGCATGACCGAGACCTCACCCGTGTCGACGCAAACGCGGGTCGACGACCCGGTTGAGAAACGGGTAGCCACAGTGGGACCAGTCCATCCGCATGTCGAGGTCAAGGTCGTGGACCCGGAGAGCGGTCAGTTGATCCGCCGAGGCGAGAGTGGCGAGCTCTGCACCCGAGGCTACAGCGTCATGCTCGGCTACTGGGACGACGAGACCGCCACGGCCGCGGCCATCGACCAAGGCAGATGGATGCACACCGGCGACCTAGCAACGATGGATGATGACGGTTATCTCAAAATCGTTGGCCGAATCAAAGACATGATCATTCGGGGTGGTGAGAACATTTATCCTCGCGAGATCGAGGAGTTCCTCTACACGCACCCCAACGTAGCCGACGCCCAGGTTATCGGCGTCCCATCAGCCCGTTACGGGGAAGAGGTCATGGCCTGGATTAAACCCAAGCCAGGCACACAGCTCGACGCTGATTCGTTAATCACATTTTGCCGTGGCGACATCGCGACCTACAAAATCCCCCGCTACTGGAAGATCGTCGACGAATTCCCGCTGACCGTGACGGGAAAGGTCCAGAAGTTCCGGATGCGCGAGATCTCGGCGGCGGAACTCTCGTCTGAAAACGAAGAGCCTTAAGCACGCTCGACGGGGTGGGACCTGCGGGGGCTGGAGCTCTCCACGCAGCTCTTGATTGCCCTACCCTACGATAGAATCCACACGTCGGGATTAGTACAAGGACCACCTCGCGGACTTCGTTCAGCGGGGACCAGGACGACGTGAGACGACAGCATGGGAAAGCAACGCGACCGTGATCTCGGAATGTCCCGGGAGGTTACCCGACGCGACTTTATCAATGGCGTTGCGATCCCGGTCGGCGGCGCGCTGGTGTTGCCACGGTGGGCGAATGCGCTCGGCCAGACACCCGCGCCGGAACAGGAACCCAATTACTACCCACCCACCGAGACCGGCATGCGGGGCAGCCACGACGGCTCGTGGGAGGTCGGTCACCAGATGCGCGACCGGCGGGGCTGGGATCTCTCGGGCGCAACCGACACCGGCGAACGCTATGACCTAGTGATCGTGGGAGGCGGCATCAGCGGACTGGCCGCAGCGCACTTCTTCATCGACCACGTCGGGCGCAACGCGCGAGTCCTCATACTCGACAACCACGACGACTTCGGTGGCCACGCCAAGCGGAACGAGTTCCACTACAACGGGCGGATGCTGGCGCTGAACGGTGGGACGCTGAACATCGAATCCCCCGAACGCTACAACGCCCCGTCACGCGCGCTGCTGGACGCGGTCGGCATTGACCTCGACCGGTTCCTTACCGACAACGCCGACAGCCGGCGCATGTATCGCCGCATGGGGCTGGGCTCGGCCTACTTTTTCGATAAGGAGACCTGGGGCACGGACCGGTTCGTGAAGCGGGACCCCGGCCGAGGCTACAGCGCCGAGTTCGCGGCCCGCACACCGTTGTCGGCCACCGCGCAACGCGATCTACTGGCGCTCTACAACGCACCCCTGCCGGACTACCTGCCGGGGCTCTCGTCAGCCGAGAAGAAGGCCCGGCTGGCGAAGATGAGCTACACCGACTTCATGCTGAACGTCGTGAAGGTCGACCCGCAGGTCATGTGGTTCTTCCAGAACACGGGCAACGGCAGCTTCGCCGTCGGCGCCGATGCGCTGCCGGCGTTGTTCGCCTGGCAGATGGGGCAACCGGGGTTCAGCGGGATGCACCTCGAGCCGACCCCGGACGGCGTGCTCGCGGATCTGCCAGGTGGCCACCACGGGCGCCAGCGCCCGGGCGGCGGGGCGGTGCACTTCCCCGACGGCAACGCAACACTCACCCGCCTGTTGGTGCGTTCACTAATCCCGAAAGCCGTGCCGGGCAGCACGCAGGAAGACGTCGGCGCCTCCCGGGTCGACTACGGACGACTCGACCGGGCAGACCAGACAACGCGCATCCGGCTGAACAGCACGGTCGTCAACGTGCGGCATCGTGGCGCCGAGTCTGCGCGAGACGTGGAAGTCAGCTATGTCCGTCTCGGCCGGACCCGTCAGGTCAGGGCGCGCGCGTGTGTGATGGCCTGTTGGAACACGGTAATCCCGTATCTGGTGCCAGAACTCCCTGACCGACAGAAAGAGGCGCTAGCCTTTGGCGTGAAAGGGCCGCTGGTGTATACCAGCGTCGCCATCCGCAACTGGACCGCATTCCAGAACCTCGGGGTCAGCCGTATCAGCACCCCGAGCATGTATCACACGCGCGTTGGGCTCGACGAAGCGGTCAGCCTGGGTGACCTACGTCATGCCGAGTCGCCCGAAGAACCTATCGTGCTCAGTTTGGGTCGCTATCCGGCCGCGCCAGGACAGCCACGTAAGGAGCAACATCGCATCGGTCGACAGGACCTGTTGAGCACCACGTTCGAGACCTTTGAACGGAAACTGCGGGACCAGCTTGGCCGGGTGCTGGGCGGCGGCGGATTCGACCCTGGGCGCGACATCGTCGCGATCGCGGTGAACCGCTGGCCGCACGGCTACGCCTATACCTACAACAGTCTGTATGACCCGATGGAGTGGGTTTTCACGTCCACAAACGAGCGCCCCTGCGTAATTGGGCGCCAGCCGTTCGGACAGATTACAATCGCCAACTCGGACGCTGCCGCGAGCCCGCACACCGACGCCGCCATCCTCGAGGCTCATCGCGCCGTGCAGGAGGTATTGCAACGTCGCGCTATGCCGGTACTCGGGGGATAGGCCAGACAAGGAGTCAGGAGACCGGAGCTCGCTGGGCGCTTCGCTCTCGTTTCAGAATTTTTGGATATCAATATGAGACAACAGCTAATAAGGATGCTTGGGTGTACGGCCGCGGCGGTGGGGTTGGCAGCCGTCGCTGCGTGCCGGGCTGGTGAAGTATCTCCCGCCACGGTGGTCGCGGCCACTACGGCACCGATGTCGTGTGAAACCATCGCCAGCCTGGTGCTCCCGGAGACGACGATCACGCTGGCCGAGGCGATTCCAGCTGGACCGTTCACACCACCCGGAGCCAACCAGCCGGTCGAGCTTCCGGCGTTCTGCCGTGTCGTCGCCACGACCGAGCCGGCGGTCAACTTCGAGGTCTGGCTCCCGGCCGAGGACTGGAACGGCAAGTTTCACACGGCCGGCAACGGTGGCATGGCAGGGGTCATCAGCTACGCGGCGATGGCCGGCGCGCTGAATCGAGGCTACGCCACCGCCAGCACCGACACCGGGCACGTCCGCCCGGGCGCCGGCGGGTTCGACGCGAGCTGGGCGCTCAACCGCCCGGACCTGATCGAAGACTTTGGGCATCGGTCCCTACATCTGACCGCCGTCAACGGCAAAGCGATCACCGAAGCCCTCTACGGTGCTCCCCCGAACTACGCCTACTACGTGGGCTGCTCAAAGGGCGGGCAGCAGGGCATGATGGAAGCACAGCGCTACCCAGAGGACTTCAACGGACTCGTCGTGGGGGACCCGGCACACGCTTGGACCGAGTTCTACGCTGGCGCGCATCTCTGGTATTCGCTCGCCACCCTCAACGATCCCGACAGCTACATCCCTCGGGAGAAAGTTGCCATTCTCGGCGACGCGGTCACGGCCGCCTGCGACGGACTCGACGGTATCGAAGATGGGGTGCTCGACGACCCGCGCGACTGTGGGTTCGATCCGGAGGCGCTGACGTGCCTGGTCGACCAGGACCGTGACACCTGCCTCACGCCGAAGCAGGTCCAGGCTGTCAAGGACATCTGGAGTGGCCCACAAAACGCAGCCGGCGAGGTGCTCTATCCCGGATTGGTGCCGGGCGGTGAGGCGGCACCGGGCGGCTGGTCGAGCTGGGTCACCGGGCGAGAGCCGTTCGCGGGAACCCACTGGCTGGGAGCCGAGGGCTTCATGCGGAACATGGTGTTCGACGACCCCGACTGGGACTTCCGGACCTGGGACTATGACCGCGACCTGCCGATCGCCTTGGCGAAGACCGGCCGCGCGCTCGATGCCACCGACCCCAACCTACGCCCACTACGGGACCGGGGTAGCAAGCTACTGCTCTATCACGGATGGAGTGACGCGGACATCTCCCCGCTCGGCACGATTGCCTACTACGAAGAGGTTGTAGAACTGCTCGGCGAAGGGAAGGACGAGGCCGCAGCACTTGCCGAGGTGCAGGAGTTCTTCCGGCTCTTCATGGTGCCAGGCATGGGACACTGCCGCAACGGCCCTGGACCAGATCGTTTCGACGCCTTGACAGCGCTCGAGCGATGGGTCGAGGAAGACGTCGCGCCAGAACAGATCATTGCGTCGAAGCTCGATGCCGGACAGGTCGTGCGCACACGGCCGCTCTGCCCCTACCCTCAGGTGGCCCAGTGGGACGGCACCGGGAGCACCGACGACGCGGCGAACTTCTCGTGTGTTGTTCCGGACTGACCCGGTCGCCGTAGCGCCGGGCCGTCGTCGACCTGCTATGGTGAAACCGCGGTGGACGGCTGGGTTCGGAGGACCCTCGTCATGACCAAACCTGCGATCCGGTGCGCGGCCGCGGTCTCGCTCGCGCTGCTACTGGCTGCGTCGGCGGCCGCTGCCCAACCGGCGGACGGAGGTAATGCAGCTTACTATGTGTCGGCCGATGCCACCGAGACAGGCGACGGAACCCGCGCCCGTCCCTTCCGGACCCTAGCCGAGGCCGAGCTGGCGTCGGCGACGGGGGACACGATCTATCTGCTGGCCGCGGACCGGGCGCTCGACGGGGCAGTGGTTCTGAAGCCCAGCCAGCGGTTGCTGGGGCTGGGACCTGATGGGACGGTGGCAACCGACCCGGACCTGCGGGTCGCCATCACGAACACCACCCCACCGCCCGGCGGCGTGATCGTGACGCTGGCGGCGCGCAGCGAGGTGGCCGGCCTCCACTTCCTCGACCTGGGGAATCACGCGATCTCGGGAGCCCGCGCCGACTACACCGGCAGCCACATCCATCACATCACCGTGTCGGGCAACGCCGCAGCCCACATCGAGGACGAGCGGGGGCTGGTATATGCCATCAGCCTCGCAGCCGAATCAGGGATGCGGGGGGAGGTCCGGATCGAGGATAGCCGTTTCATGGACGGCGAGGACCTGGGCGCCATCCGCGTGTTTCACTCCGGCAACAGCCGTGGGCGCTACCTGTTCCAGCGGAACATGTTCGCCGACCTGGGTGGCCGGGCCTATTTCGTTCGCACCCAGCACACGAGCCGCGCCGACACCATCATCCTGGACTCGGAGGCCCGGAACATCGGGCGCGGCGACCGCAACTCCGACAGCATCATTCCGTATCTGATGGGACAGTCGGAGCAAGTGATGCTGGTCCGCAACTATCGGTTCTCTAACCCGAACCGAGAGGGGAACCAGTCGAACACCGGAATCGAAGCGTATATGTTCGGTGCGCCTCGTCCGGACCAGCCGAACTGGTGTACCGGCTGTCGCCTGACCCTGAAGATCCTGGACAGCGTCCTCGAACATGCGGTGACCGACCCGATCCAGTTCTCGAACTCCGGACGCAATTCCGTCCTGGCCTACGAGATCCGGAACACCCGGATCATCGGGGGCACCCCGCGTCAGGGTGGCGGGGGAATTTCGTTGAACCTTCAGCGCGGACCTGACAGCGGTGGCCGCACCACCCTGCTGGTCGAGAACAGCGACGTGATCGGCACCGACGGTTACGGATTCGCCTTGAATGACCGGGGGGGTGGCCCGCATGACCTGATCGTCGACCTCGGCGGTGGGGTGCTCGGCAGCCGGGGCCACAACCGGTTCGTCGACAACGGCAAGGGCCCGCTTCGCGTGGCCGGGCGCCGCGTGACGGCGCGGCACAACTGGTGGGGCGGTGGGATGCCGGTGGCTTACGGTCCCGATGACCGAGTGGCTCCGGAGGCCCAGGTCCTGACCGAGCCCGTGCTGACCGAGGATCCCCGCTAAACACACAATCTCAGTCGTTCACGAGCTGTCGTCCCTGCGACAGCACCTAGAACACATCGCGTGGCTACGAAAGCAACTAGCCGGCTACCTCAGCCAATCGCTGGCGACCCAACCGAAGTTGTTCGACCCGAGGACGCCGGTAGTCAACGGCTCCGACAACAACCACCAGCCTGCAGCCACCCAGCCCTGCTACCGCGGTATCGCATACCCCTGCACCGTGGGTCGCTGGTCGGCCACGCTGTCGACAACCGCCTGCGTGACCACGTTGGTGAATCGCTGGCGGATGTTGAGCGGCCCGTGACCCGAAAGCTGAATGAACATAAGACCAATCAGATCTTCTACTGGGTCGGCCCAATAGAGCGTGCCGAACGCGCCACCCCAGCCATAGCTACCGGGAGACAGCGTGTCGAACGACTGTGTCGGGTCCAGCAGCACGCCGAATCCCAGCCCGAAGCCGTAGCCCGGCCCGCGGATGTACACATCCTTGCCGGTGCCGATGTTGTTGCTAATCATCAGGTCGACCGTCATGCGTCCCAACAGCCGCACGCCGTCGAACTCACCACCATTGGCGACCATCTGCGCGAACCGAAAATAGTCGGCCGCAGTAGAGCTGAGCCCGGCCGTGCCTCGAAAGTAGGTGGTCGGTTCCTGGAACGCCGGGGCCCGTGACAGCTCGGCCCTGAAGTCGTCGTTCGGCCGATAGACCGCGGCGACACGGTCCACTTTGTCTCGCGGAACATTGTAGAAGGTGTCCAGCATACCGAGCGGCTCGAAGATCCGCTCCTTCAGAAACGCGTCGATGCTCATCCCCGAGATCTTCTCGACGAGCACCGCAACGTAGTCGGTCGAGGCCCCATACTGCCAGTGATCGCCTGGGTGAAAGGCACCCGGGATCTTGGCCGCCCGGGCCACGCGTTCACCGAGCGTGACGAACGGTTCGCCATCGTTCGTCACCCAGCGACGGTCCGCTTCGGACAGCCCGGCTCCAGCGACGTTCAACGTTAAACCAGACGTGTGCGTCAGGACGTGTCGGATCGTGACCGGTCTGTCTTCTCGCACCTGCCGTTGTCTCGGTCCATCTGATATACGCACCATGTGGTCCGCGTATTCGGGAATCCAGTCCGAGATCGGGTCGTCGAGTCGGAAACGGCCCTCTTCGAACAGCATCATCAACGCGGTCGACACGATCGGTTTGGTCATCGAGGCCAACCCGAAGATCGTGTCGGTACTCATCGAAATGTTCTCTTCCTTGTATTTCCACCCCAACGCGGTGTGATGCACCACCTGGCCCTTCCGGGCAATCAGTGTCACCGCGCCGACGATCTGGTTGTCGTCGACGAACCGTTGGAAGTACTCGTCGACCCGCTGCAGCCGCTCGGAGGACATACCGACTGACTCCGGCTCCGCCATCGGCAAATCGACGGCAGCCCTCGGGCCTGACGACGTCGCCACTACAACCACCGCCAGACCGAGGACCCCGACCGACTGACGCAGGCCCAGCCGGCTAGTGTTTTTCTTGGTCATCATCGATCTCCTTGTGTGACTGCCACGCTACCAGAAGCACCGGACGTAGACAATACGCCTGCTGGGCTATTAGCTCGGTTTCCCGACAGTCAAGGGCCCGGCGTGTCCCGCGTTTCGTAAACGTGGGGACCGGCCTACGGCGATAGTGGCGCGAGGGGAATGACACCGACCAGCGAGAACGACCAAGCACTGGCATTGTCCAGGTAGCGCTCGCCCCCGACCACGTCGCCGGCCTTCGGAAGCCCCGTCGCAACGTAGTCGAGCGAGCCCTCCAGCTCAAAGTGATGTAGCCAGTTATCGTCGGGTAGCCGGCTGAAAGGCAAAAACGCCGTGTCAAGCTCGAAGTTCAGCTTGTGCGTATGGACGCTGCCGGCACCGGGGGTTTCACCCGGACTGAGCTTGCTCACGATGTCGAAGTGGCTCTCGACCCAGCCGCCGGTCTGCTCTGCCTCGAGGACCATTAGGTTTAGCTCGAGCTCTATCTCGATCCCGTTGTCCCGGAACGAGGCCCGGCCGGCATCAGCAGCCGTCGACCCAGTGAACGGGTGAATGCCGGTCTCGCCAAACGGGACAAAAATCGTTTCGACCGTGAACCCGACTCGAGGGATCTCGGTCGGGATTCCCACAGCAAGCACCAACTCGAATACTGTCTCGCGCTCTTGGGTCTCGCTGGCAACCACGGTATCACCATCTAGCGTCTCTGTTCGTGCCGCCCCGAACAGATGCTCGATGGTGAGGGTCGGCTCGATCTTGACGTCCGGCACGCAGAGGAACCGACAGCGTTCCTGAGCGAAACCCACCGCAGGCCAGAGCAAAACGAGCACCGCAACCAGACTAAGCCCGCCTCTCACGGAGCGGTAGGCCCCCCGCGTCGTCTGTGTCGCCATCGCCGCGAAGAGGCTATCATCGTGCAGAAGCCCGTGCAGCAATTCTCACCGCCCCTATCGCGCCGTCTATTGCCATGGATCCTCCTCCTGGCGGTGCTGGCCAGCAGCTGTGTCCGTGATGACGCCCTGAGCACCGATCTCGCCGCCGCC
>UINC01001567.1_pt1 | contig 19870 bp, 25 predicted proteins | sample 5385821 | NCBI WGS metagenome assembly UINC01 (sample SAMEA4666929, study PRJEB26691) | marine metagenome | isolation source: Pacific Ocean | place: Pacific Ocean | collected 2011-10-13 | reverse complement strand
GTATGGTCCGTCGACGCCTTGGTGCCGCGCCAAAGCACCATCGAGCGCGTCGAGGAAACCCGCAATCAGACCCAGTCCCACTCCACAAACGATGGCCATCGCGCCTCTACTGTCGAGATCCGCGCGAGCGAGCAGGAAGAAGGCAGCGAGGGCAAACACTAGGCTGGCCCAAGTAAGCAGGTTGGGATTGAGGTCACCCATACTGTGGACCAAGGGCTCGCTCGCCTTGGTCCAACGCTCTCTCATCTTCTCTAACACGCTATCCCTCCTGAACCGCTACCCAGTCGATTACCGAGCCGTGGCTCGTCGTCTTGAAGCCATCTGCCATCCAATTACCCAGAGCCGCGACAATACGCTCGGCGGAGTCGAGCGAGGTGTCGAACTCGATCCATGGGACGTCGCCGCGAGATTCGTTCCAAGCGCCCCCAAGCAGTTCCCAGTCGCAATTCTCCGAGGTCTTCTCCTCCGTGTAGCCCCTGGTATTCAAACGACTTTCGAGCACGTCGGGAGAGCAGCGCAGCACGACAACGGCGTTGACAGGGAGATTGTGCGAGAGATGGCCATCGATGACGGTGTTCGTGTCAGGGGGAGTTCGCCACTCTTCCTCCAAGGATGCGGACAACGCCCACAGATCAACCGGACGGGCGCCATCCAAGGGATCAACGTCCCCAATGCAGCCGTGACGCTCGGCCAGTTGCTCGACAGATTCCACGGCCAGTCCAGCGTCTGCGAGCAGCTCAGCCACCGTTGTCTTGCCTGTCCCGGGAGTCCCGGTCAGAGCCAGTCTGCTAGCACCCTCCACAAGACCCCCGCCACCTCGGGATGTCATGAACGCTCCGCGAGGCAGGCGCAACATTGACCACACCTCGGCCGCCGGGACGCAACGGGCAGAGCTATGAGCGAGGGCGAGATTACTTGGATGCGCGCCTTCAATCCCGGGGAAACCAAGCTGAACCTGCTACTGCTCTCTATTCCCATCACGCTCTACTTCGCCTACGTGTCAGATGACGAGACGATTGCCTTCTTCGCCTCGATGGTCGCCATCATGCCGCTCGCCTTCTTGATGGGCCGGGCGACCGAGGAGATTGCCCTGAGGACCTCGGAGGCGACAGGTGGCCTGCTCAACGCGACCTTCGGTAACGCCGCTGAGCTCATTATCGCATTCTTCGCCATTGTTACGGCCTACCAGGCCGGTGCAGGCACCACGACCGAGTCTACCATGGTTCACATCGTACAAGCGAGCCTGATTGGCAGCATTCTCGGCAACCTCCTGCTAGTCATGGGTCTGTCATTCGTATGGGGGGGAATCCACCACAAGGAGCAGTCCTTCAGCGAGGCTCAGGTAAGCGCCAACGGCTCGCTTCTGCTCCTAGCGGTACTCACGCTTGTCGTCCCAACTGTTTTCCACGCGACGGTCGGAGGAGAGGAGGGTGCGTCCGGCGTCGAACGACTCTCTCACGCTGCAGCCATCATCCTCCTCGCCATGTACGCCCTCTTCCTGATGTTCCAGCTCAAGACGCACGCTGACATGTTCGCAACCGACGGCTCCCATCACGAGGAGCCTGAGATGTCCATGCGGGACGCAGCGATCCTGCTGGTGATCGCCACCGTGCTCGTTTCTTGGATGGCAGAGATCCTAGTGCACTCCCTTGAGACGGCAGCCGAGGACGTCGGCCTTCCGTACCTCTTCATCGGAATCATACTGCTACCGCTGTTCGGTAACGCGGCAGAGCACTTCACCGCCGTCACGGTGGCCGCGAAGGACAAGATGGACCTCTCGTTCGCGATTTCGGTCGGCTCGAGCACGCAGATAGCGGTCTTCGTCGCCCCGCTGATGGTCGTGTTCGCTTGGTCAATGGGTGTGCCGCTTACTTTCGAGTTCGGAATCCTCGAGACTGTCGCCACCTTCCTCGCAGTGCTAATCGTCAACGCGATTGCAGCTGACGGCAAGAGCAACTGGCTGGAGGGTGCTATGCTGCTTGGTGCCTATGCCGTGCTCGCTCTCGCGTTCTTCTTCCACCCTTGATTCGCCCACTATCCAGTGATAGGGCGAATCTTGGACGTCAGTCCGAACCCTAGGATTCGATTGCCCTGAGAGCCTCGGTGACGTGCCCCTTCATGTTGATTTGACTAGTGTAGGTGCTCCGCACAATGCCTTCTCCATCGATCACTAAGGTAACACGGGTTCGGAGGAAACCCAGGATTTTCTTCAACCCCAGAGCCTTGACCAGGCCCCCTTCTCGGTCGCTCAGCAGGTTGTACTGGAGGCCGTGCTTGGCGCGGAAGGCGCGGTGCGATTCGATGCTGTCGGAGGAGACGCCGTAGACCGTCATCCCGGCCTGCTCGAAGCGATCGTAGTTGTCGCGAAAGGCACATGACTCCATCGTGCATCCGACGGAATGGTCCTTTGGGTAGAAGAACATCACAGTCCAACCACCTAGTATTGAGCCCCTGTCGACCATCCCTCCCTCGTCATCGTTCAGCGAGAACTCGGGGAACTCCGTCCCAACCAAGTGAGCGTACGAGTCTGCCATCGCCCTCCCCGGATACGAATCAAGAAAACCACAGTTATAACCACTTGAGACGCAAGCCTAGGCATGGGGGGGAGAGACTCGCTGACCGACCTTGAGCGCGGCGACGAAGACTGCGTTCTGAGATTCGCCGATGGCGCTGCGTTTCGAGTTAGTTACCTCGGAATCCGCTCGCGCTGCCAGTGCGCTAACTGCAAGCCCCGCCAGGAGAACGAGCACCGTCGCCTAGAGCTTGAGGAGGAGGTCGCTCGACTCCGGATGGAGAAGCCCCGAGTCCAGCCCGTGGGCCGCTACGGCATCCAGTTCGAGTGGCCAACTGGGTGCTCGATGGGCATCCACTCCTTCAGTCACCTACGAACGGTCGCCGAGGAGTTCGGCATCCCCGTCTGAGTCTGAGCGACCCTGCCGAAGGTGTCAAAGGCAGTGTGACGGTCCCCCGGTTATCGAGGCAGCGGGTACCCCCTGTTGTTGCGGTGGCGATGGAATGGCCGTGGACGAACCGAAGGCTGTCGAGCCCGAGCTCGACGAGGAGGACGAGTGGCAGCTCTACGCATCTGCTGGATACGCCTCGACAGGTTTCATACTCGAAGAGACGGAGACCGTCGAGGACAAGCAACCTGACGATGTCTGGTTCGACGGCGACGGCGACGACTTCGAGGGTAACACGGTCAACTGGGATGCGCCACCATGCCCGGCCCCCCTTGGCATCGCCCACCTAATCAAGATCGGAGTCTGCGATTTCTGCCTGCATCGCATCGGCGGACGCAGGAGCGACGAGCGGGGAGCTGAGGCAGGCGCAGTGCTCAGGCGGGAGGCCTACGTGCGTGACGAGGAGCTACCATCCAAGGTGCCTCAGGACTTCTGCCCGCTTTGCGAGAACCTTTTCGACGACATCAACAATATCGTGGAGAGGGTTTCCGAGTCCCTGTCCGGCACGGATTACTCGACCATCCAGTTCGGCATCCACCTGCCCAAGGACCTCATCCAAGAGGAAGACAGAATTCGCAGCAGGTACGGAGCTCCCGGCTCCTATCCGTTGAAAAGCGCGCTAGTCGAGGCGATTCACCACCGAATTAGAGATGTCAACGATCGAGTGGACTTCGTCAAGGAGAGGCCTGACATCATGGTCCTCGTCGATGGGCTGACACTCCGAGTAGACGTTGATGTCAGACCCCTCTTCCTATATGGGAGGTACAGGAAGCTGGTACGCGACCTTCCGCAGACCCGTTGGCCGTGCAGAGCCTGCAGAGGAAGGGCGGAGGGCTGCGAGTCCTGTGGTGAGACGGGGCTGCAGTATCCCGACTCGGTTCAGGACCTCATTGGAGAGCCCATCAGAGAGGTTCTCGATGCCGACGACACGTCGTTCCATGGAATGGGCCGGGAGGATATCGACGTCAGGTGCTTGGGCTCCGGACGGCCATTTGTTCTCGAGATCAAGCGACCGTCCAAGCGAAACCACTCCCTAGATGACTTGGTCGTCAGAGTCAACGAGAACGCATCGGGCAAGGTCGAGCTCGATAGTTTGAGTTGGTGCGACCGCTCTAAGGTCCACAAGGTGAAGCAGTCTAGGTCTGAGAAGACATACACAATTCGTTTCAGGGCCGATGACCTCGCCGATGAGGAAACGGTCATCAGCGCTATCTCCAGCCTCTCCGGAGTCGTTATCGACCAAGAGACCCCGAAACGCGTCTCCCACAGGAGAGCAGCCAAGATTAGGAGACGAAGAGTCGTCTCCGTTAGCAGCATTCTGGTTGAAGGGGATGAGGTCCAGTTCTCTGCCCGTTGTGAGGCGGGGACGTACGTGAAGGAGCTCGTGCACTCCGACGAAGGGCGCACGGTGCCCTCGGTGCAAAGCGCGATTGACCGCGAGTGCGAGGTCCTATGGCTCGACGTCGAGGAGATACACGCTGACTGAGGGCCGTGCAGACATCCGAGTCCTTAAGAACGTCCGACAGGTCGCCGGGTTTCGCAAGTAAAGGACCGATGAGAGCATGGTCACCCGAACTCAAGGATCACGTCGGGGCACTCGCAGCATTCTGCGAAAGGGCAAGAGGGACCGCAGAAGGCTTTTCATAGGCCGCGTCATGCACGCTTACGAGGATGGTGACAAGGTCGCGATCGTGCTTGACGGCGCCCAACACAAGGGTATGCCACACCGACGTTTCCAAGGTCGTACCGGTATCATCACCGGAACCCAGGGGAGGGCTTACGTTATCAGGGTCTCAGACGGCAACATGGAGAAGACCGTCGTCGCCAGGCCAGAGCACCTGAAACCAATAGAATAGGTGAAACCATGGTAGACAGGGAGTTCGTCGACTACGCGACCGTCCGAGATTTACTGGTGGATACGAGGGTACGCAGGGGCGAAATCTCCTACGAGCAGACCATGGCGCTCCAACACGCAGAGTGGAAAGCCAGTGCAGGAGGGCATCCGACCGGGGACCTCAAGACCGATCCTAAGGTCTTCAACGCCCTCTTCGACGCACTGATGGAGAACGAGAAGCTGACTCAGCATCCTGACATTTGCTCGAAAATTGCAGAGCTCTCACCGCTGTCTGTGGCTGATATGAGAGTCATCATCGCCAGCAAGAGGATAGCGATGGACACCGCCGAGATTGAGGAAGTCATCACGATTATTCGCCAGCAAGTCCTCTGACGCTGATTTTCTGGGCAAATACCTGACAACTCACTTCATGAGGGAGAACTTGTCTGAGGGGCATGAGGGTCATGCAGCCGACAGATGGGCAAGAAACCGACGAGGAGCCGAAGGGCCCCTACGACGACGAGACGCGTCTCCGTGTCCTGAGCATTCAGGAGAGGAGGCCCATGGGGCATGAGATCCAATGCATCACCGAGCCCTCACTTCACATCGTCAGGTCTAGAGTGAATGACGTCAACGGCGTGGAGATCGGGAAGGCAATCGTCCTACCGTCGGACCATCTGGGCCCGCTCTCCGAAGTCCGTCTAAAGGATTTGAGCGGATCTGCGCAGCAGGAGATAGTCGCTGCGTTGAGCGCGTCTGTCAAAGCCGACTCAGAACGTCACATAGGCTTCTACAATCGCGCCAACAACCTATCGTTGAAGTTCCACGCCTTTCAACTGCTTCCCGGAATAGGCAACTCGAAGGCCATCCAGATGGTGCAAGCTAGGGGTTTGGCTGGATGGAGCTCGTTCGAGGAAATCGACGAGGCCTGCAGAATCGACTCCGTTAGGCTGCTCGCCGAGCGATACCTCATGGAGATGCGAGACGTCGCTCAGACTCCCCGCTTACTTGATTTGCTGGTACGCTCAGAGCTGTGACACGTGCAGACACTGGATGACCTCGACACCCGCCTGCTGGTGGACCTGCTTCGTGACCGGTCTCGCCCGAGGAAGTCGCTCGGCCAGCACTTTCTCATCGACGATGATGCCATCGAGCGAACCATCGAACTTGCAATGGAATCTGATTGCCCATTGAGCGGGAACTCCCACGTTCTCGAGATTGGGCCGGGACCAGGATCTCTCACTCTCGCGCTACTGCGATCCAGTGCCCGAGTCACCGCCCTGGAAATCGACCCCGAGTCAGTCTCTCACCTCCAACGGGTATTCGGTCGTACCGAATGCGAGATTGAAGTTCGAGAGGTGGACGCGGTTTCTGCCGCTTGGCCCGCAGAAATCACGCACGTGATATCGAACCTTCCCTACCAGATCTCCAGCCCTGTGCTGGAGAGAATTCGAGTGCACCATGCCAAGGACCCCCTGGAACTGGTGATACTGCTCGTACAGGACGAGTTCGCTGCTAGGATGGCAATGTCCACAGCGCCCTATGACATGGGGCCCCTAGGCCTGAACCTGTGGCTCGATTTCGAGGTCGCTTTGGACAGGAGACTTGCTCCGGGCTCGTTCATCCCCTCACCACGCGTACACTCAAGACTCTTGACTCTCCGACCTGTGATTCGCCCAGAGGTGGAGGAGTTAGACAAGGCATTGTTCAGAATCACGACCAAGCACTGCTTCGCCCATCGTAGGAGAAAGCTCAGGACCTTACTCTCCGAGTCCCCCCTCAGGCTTTCCCGCGTGAGTGGTTGGCACAAGGAGCGCTGGGGTGCTGCTATAGCGGCTATGCAAGACTCCGAGATCGAGGGGCTACCCAGCGGTTGGTTAGACATGAGACCCGAGAACCTAGAAGCTCTCGACTGGGTGACTCTCATACGCCGACTTTCGTCAATGTAGACCATATCCAGCAAATTGACAGCGACTTGATAGAGGGCCCCCTCTTCGGCACTGCAAGGCCGGGGGCGTGCGAGAGTCCTAGGTCCATGGAAGGGATTGAATGGCAAAGAAGGACACCTATCTCGCCCTTCTGCGAAGGGGCATCGACGAGACGACTGCCCAGATTCTCGCAGATGGCGGCATAAAAATTGGGGATCTCAAGAAGCTCGATCCCGAGACCCTGGTCAACAACTACGGCCTCAAGAAAGAAGTCGCAAAATCAGTTCTCGATGCCGTCATGTCTGGACCCCGGTCATCCAGCAGGCAGCGCTTCCTAGCTGATGTCCTGTCTGATGACAATAAGAAGGTAGACAAGATTGAGGAACAGCGGTTCAAGCGAGAGCAGAAGGACATCTACGCCGAGCTGCAGGAGAAGAAGGAGCAACTCAGGCTTGTTAGGGTAGAGGCCTTCAGGAACAAGAAGTTGGTCATGAACAGGCTCGGGAAGACCATCGAGCTGATCGTGAAGCTCGAGAACAACCTCGATGACGAGTCCAAGGACGAACAGCGGTCCAAGATCAGGGACCAGTTGGAGACCAGGGGGCTTGAGGCTGCGAGGGACCACGAGATGCTCGACTTGGTCGGGACCCCTCAGGACATCGTCGACTTCCGCAGGAAGATTGCTCCAGTGCTCTGCCTTCATGCTTGCCCGCACTGCGGCGAGGAAGTTGATCCTCGAGGTAGTAATGTCATGGACGGCTTGTCCGATTTCTCGTTCATCTGCTGGGATTGCGAGGAAGAGTTCCACGCATCCATGGCCAATGTCGTTGGGGGACGTCTGGACAACGGGTCGAGAATCAAGATAGACCCTAACATCAAGCCTCGGATACCTGTGGTAAAGCCCCCCAAGAAGGACACGTCGAGATCGATTGCCGACCTTATGAAGAGGGACCTCGAGTCAGCAGGCGCCTCGACGGTGGAGTTGGAGGCCGCTCTCCAGTCGAGCACCCTCACGGGGGTCCTGATGAGCATCGATGAGTGGATAGACCAGACCATCGCCGCCAAGGGCTACATACAAGCCCAGGAGGACAGGGAGGAATTCATCATCGCTACCGGAGCCGGCGCCACGAAGTTCAACAAGTGGATGAAGAAGGCCGGACTGCGCTTCAACAAACAAACTGGACGTTGGACTCGCTGGGAAGACCGGTGAGGACTCCCGATGCCGGAAGGCTCCCCAGTCATTCGGTTCTACCGTGGCTCGGCGATCATCGGTACCGCCCCCGCTGATTCTGAGACCCCTTTGGTGGAGATTGCCGAACTCGCCGGCGTCACGATTCCGACCAGTTGCACTTCTGGCAACTGCGGGACCTGCTTGGTTAGGCTGGTTCGAGGCACGGTCGAGCTTCCAGAGGAGCTTCCCCCGGGCTTGGACGAGGACCTGGTAGCCGATGGCGGTATCCTAACGTGCTGCCTGTGCCCATCGGGTTCCTGTGACATCGACGTCATACCCCCACTGTAGGCGAGTCCATGGCTGACTGGAGCGACCCAGAGCTGCTGAAAGCACTCGCAATTTCGATCATCGGCCTCGGCGTGGGATTGTGGTGGATCTCAAGCAGGATCCGCTCGAAACTTAAGGAGGTCGAGGAGCGACAGAGTAGGCGCTGGGGCGATTCTGCGGACACTCATTCCGACGAGTAGCTACTTCGACTCGTTCACAGCGGCAGTCCAACGGTCGGATTGGGGAACTCCGATCACCTCTACGTGACACGCGAGCACGTTCTTCTGCTCCTTTACCGCCCTCCTGAGATTAATCAAGTCATCTAGGCAGCAGGGGCAGTGTGGGTGCGGGGGACGTATCCAGAGTTCCACAATGCCAGCGTCATCGACCTGTACGCCCTTGAGGATTGAGGGGTCGATGATTGGCTTGCCATGGGGTTCGTGACGGTGCCTGAGGATGCGGGCGAGGCGCCTTTGGACGTCTGCCTTGGTACGACTCACGAGTTGTCGCGGACGACGTCGGACATAGCCCTAATCCTCACAGGCCGAGGACGTCCTTGAGCCAAGTCACCGCATCGTCTACGTTCGCTAGGTCAGCGACGACGTCCTTCCTGCGGTGGTCAAGTGCCCTTCCGGCTAACTCGCTCGACCATCCCCCAGTGGAGGACATGGCGGCCACGGGTTTGTTGATCTGCCATGCGAAGGCTATCTCTGAGAGAGTTCCCGAGCCACCTCGGATGGCTATGCACGCATCTCCGGAACAGGCGACTAGCATGTTGCGAAACAGTCCAAGGCCAGTAGGGATAACCACGTCGACGTAGGGGTTTGCCGCGTCGGCATCGTCCATGGGCAGGATTCCAATGGTGTCCCCGCTCTGGTAGGCATCGCTAGACCGAGCCCCCCTGCACACGGCAGTCATTGATCCCCCTAGGCCACCGCAGGCTATCCTGCAGCCAAGATCGACTATGGCTTTGCCGAGCCCCTCGCAAAGGGCCTCAGTCTCAGGGTCGTCAGAGAGGTCGTGCGATCCGAACACCGTGACTACCGGCCTCTCGCTCATGTCACCACTCCGTGACTAGGGGGAAGTCTGCACCAGAAGTTAGGCACTCCATACCTTCATCTGTCCTCACCCAGGTGTCCTCGGTTCCAATGGCGCCATCGGAGTGAATGACCTTGGGCTCGATTGCCATGGTACCTCCGATGGCGAGGGGGCGATCGAAGCCACGGGCGACGACCGGAGTCTCATCTAGCTCGAGGCCGACTGAGTGCCCTAGGAAGCTCGCCTGGTCCGGGGCCATGCCCATGAGGTGTTCCGCATGACCCAACTCGGCTGCCAGGCTGCTGCCCCTGTCCCATGCGGATGAGCAGTCATCCCCCTTGCTCAGGCTCTCCACCACGGAAGCCCCGACTTCCACCATGTCATCCAGCCTATCGGTCCAATCTCCTGAGAGCGAGCCTGCGCTGAACATTCGCGTGCAGTCGGAGACGTAGCCTCTGTGGACGTGCACTATGTCAACGAGGACAGGCTCGTTCCTCGCGACCTCGGCGAAACCGGCGCCAAGTGAGGATATCGGGCTGGCACCGAGCCCCCCCACAGCCGAGTCGAAGTACGAGGGTACCGCTCCTGAGCGACCTGCGGCGATGACCACCCTATCGCAGTCCATCGGCCATTTACGCATGCGGATCCTGCCTCCGAATCCAGCTGACCTGCTGACTTCGTCGGCGGCGCCAGCCATCTCGAGCTCGGTCATGCCCAAGCCGCCGCAATCCCGAATCGCCTCGAACATCGATCGGTTGACCTCGCCGCTCTCGCGAATCATGGAAATCTCCCAATCGGACTTGGTCTCCCTCAATGCGAAGAGCAGTTTGGTACAGTCATCGCTATTTCCCCGAAGCTCGCCGAGTTTCGAGTCGAAATAACTCCAGTGCTCGTAAGGGATTTTTTCCGCTAGGAGCCCGGGACCGCGCGTGCATCCGGCGCCTAGTAGCGATGCTTCGAGGTCGCCCATCCGGGGGTGCGACTCGACGATGTAGGGGCAGTCGCTCCCACCGGCCTCGTACTCCGCCCTCTTGAGCGATCGCCGGACCCAGTGTCGTGCCTCGATGCCAGAGCCATCGGCGCCAATCAGGATAGCGGAGTTCTGACGCCCCCCGGTCAACCAGTAGAGCTCGACGGGGTCGTCGATGTATACCGACTCAATCCCTGCCTCTGCAAGGCTGATGGATAGTTTGGATTGCCTAGATTCGAGCTCCGAGACAGGCACACGCCAATCTTGCCCGTCGGGTCCGGTGAGATTGGAGGGGTCCCATGCCACATTCACGCTTGCTCTGCCATAGACGAAAGGCGTTTTGGGTCCAATTGACCCTCTTCAGTATCCACAATGGCCAAAGGTGGGTTGTTGGTGGCAGCGTCGTGGAAGGCGTGCTGTCGCTGGACGACGTTCGCCTTGAGGGACGTACCGTACTGTACCGCGTGGACGTCAATTCGCCGTTGGAACCAGCGACGGGAATTCTGCTGGATGACAGTAGACTGCATGCCATCGTCCCGACCCTCCAATCACTCTCACGGTCGAAGATCGCTATCCTATCGCATCAGTCCAGACCGGGCAGGGCGGACTTCACAGACATGACCAGACACTGCGAGCGCCTCTCGAAAATATTGGGACAGCCCATCCGGTTCGTTCCCGACGTGTGCGGTGACGAGGCAATCGAGGCAATCGAGGGCATGGCCGATGGTGACGTCATCTTCCTCGACAACGTGCGAAAGCACGAAGAGGAGTACGGCGTTAAGTACGACGCCAACGAGGACACGGAGTCGACCGGCGTCGTGGCGAGATTAGCCTCTGTGGCAGACATCTACGTGACTGACGCCTTCGCCGCCGCTCACAGGAGGTCACCGACGCTAACTGGATTCGCGAACACCCTGCCTTGCGTTGCCGGTTCTCTGATGGAGGAGGAAATCGAGAGTCTGCGCATCGCTATCCGCGACCCCCCAAAACCCTACTTGGCGATCCTCGGCGGAGCCAAGTGCGACGACTCACTGAAAGTCGCCCTCAACTTGATTGGCAGGGGACACGTGGACCGAATTGCCTTCGTGGGTGTATCCGGGAATCTGATGCTCTGGGCCGATGGCAATGACATCGGAGAGCGTAACAAGCAGTTCATCAGGAACATGATGGGCAAGGACTTCGATGAGACATGGGGAATGGCTGAGAAGCTAGTTTCCGATTACGCTGAACTCCTCTTCCTGCCCCGAGATCTCGCCGTCGAGATCGAGGGTGAACGACATCCCTTCTCTTTGGGAGATCTCCCTACCGAGCACCCAATCTACGACATCGGTATCCAGACCCTGATGAAGCTCCGACCACTGGTCGAGGAAGCTGGATGCATCCTCTGGAACGGGCCGGCATCCTACTTCGAGCTGTCTGGGTTTGCCTTCGGTACCATAGAGATCCTCAACATGTGTGCCGAGGCCTCAGCCATGACTATCATCGGTGGGGGGCACACTAGCGCCCTCGTCAACCAAAGGGGCGTTGCTCACGAGATTACCCACAACAGCACCGGAGGTGGCGCAACCATGTGCTTCCTTTCTGGTGACTCTTTACCGGTAATCGGGGCGCTCAAAACGTCTTACCGGAAGTTCTCCGACAGGCTCGATGAGTTCGGCATGGGTGCTTGATGGAGCCACTGGGGAGATTCGAACTCCCGGCCTTCTGATTACGAATCAGACGCTCTACCAGGCTAAGCTACAGTGGCAGCGTGGCGACCACAATGAGATTCTGAATAAGCGAATCGGTTGAAATCAACGCAATTCCGCGAGGTCAACCAAGTGACCGATTCGGGACTCGATATCGCCTAGTATTGACTCCAGAGCTTCCTGACTGCGTCCCTCTGCACGCATTACGAGGATCGGCTCGGTGTTGCTTGGGCGGCAAAGATACCATCCGTTCTCGTAGCGCACTCGGATTCCATCAACTGTGGAGAACTCCATGTCCGAGAAGGCCTCCCTGACTGCGGCCATGACCTCCTCGCGCTCACCTAGCAGCGGAACCTTGCCCTCGTTGGTCGTCGGGTACTCAGGCATGAAGGAGAATCGCTCGGAGAATTTGGGCCCCCCTCGTTCGGGAGATTGATCTCTTCCGACTATCTCGAGAAGTCGTGCGCTGTTGTACAGTGCGTCGTCGAAGCCGTGCCAGCCGTCGTTCATGAAGAAGTGACCCGACATCTCCCCGGCCATAGGCGCAGTGGGATGATTCCTGAGTTCGAGCTTCATGAAAGTGTGACCAGTGCGGACCATGCGTGGAACTCCGCCAAGTCCCTCGATGGCCTCCTCGAGAGCCATGCTGCACTTGACGTCGTAGAAGATGGTGCGCTGCTCCTCGCTAGCGTCCTGCGGCAAATTAGACAGCACATCCTTAGCGAAAATCCCCATCAGCCTGTCAGGGTGAATGAATCGCCCCTGCTCGTCGACCACCCCCAAACGATCCCCGTCCCCGTCCATCCCGATTCCGAACTCAGCCCCGTGCTCGATTACCGCTTGTGCCAGATCGGTCATGTTCTCGGGTCGCGTGGGATCTGGGGGGTGGTTTGGGAACGAATTGTCCCAATCGCAGTAGACTGGAATCACATCGACACCAAGGCGCTCTAGGAGTCTAACGGCGAGGGGCCCGGGAACAGCGTTTCCACAATCTAGAGCGACTCTGATATCGCGTGCGGGCTTGCCGGCGCTCTCGATGACCGCATCGATGTAACTCTCCTCGTAGTCCTCGGCTGTATCGTACGATCCCTCCCCCTTACGGAAATCGCCTGCCTCGAACGTCCTCCGGATGTCTTGCAAATCCTCTCCACCCAGCGGCATGGTACCGTGGCAGATCTTGTAACCGTTGTACTCAGGTGGGTTGTGGCTAGCGGTTATGGCGACTGCCACGTCAACGGGGAGGTCTACAGTCGAGCGATAGAGCACTCCCGTGGTAGAGATCCCTAGGTCTACGACGTCGGCGCCAGCCGCATTCAGTCCCTTCACGAAGGCCGCGTGGTACTCCGGCCCAGAGTCACGAATGTCCCTGACGACGGAAACGCACTTCGCTTCAAGGTGAGTAGCGAGGGCTCGCCCCAGACGCTCGGCGAACTCCGAGTCTAATTCTGTACCAGCGATGCCCCTGATGTCGTAGGCCTTGAACACGCTCATGCTCTCACCTATGCTAACGCTTCTTCTAGTTCTGCAGGTAGGTCGGTACGATATTCTCCTGAGTACCTGAACGCCTCGCAGACTATCTCGACGAGAGCACCCATCGGCAACTTACCAATTTCGTAGGCCGCTCTCGCTGGAGGAATAGTGTCATCGAGCCACTCGCCGTAGATATCGTTGATCTTGGCGTAGTCCTCGATGTCCGACATCAGGACCGTGACCTTGACGAGGTCGGCCTTGGAGCTGTTGGCGGCTGCTAGCAAATCGTCGATTTTGTTTAGAGTGCCACGCGTCTGCGACTCTATGTCGTCACCGGCATCCACGTCGACCTGCCCGGACAGCCAGATGTGGTCCTTCACGTTGATTCCGGGGCTGTAGGGCCCGAACTTGGTTTCGCCAGTATCGATTTTCAACTTTCGGCTCATGACCGCCCGAGAGGCTTCAAGGTCATAGGATTACTCACGGAGACGCTCTATGATTCGGATGTGGTCTCCAGCCATCTGTTCGGCATGCAGTCCATCAATAGAGACCCACTTGGCGTGCATAGCATCGTCTCCTGCAAACGGCACTGCATCTGGGTTCACTGATACTTTGTAGAATATGGCGACAATGTGCTGCCTAGGGTCGCGATGAGGGTCGCCGTGGACCGCGAACAGCGTGGGTTTGAAACCCGTTACTCCGGTCTCTTCGGTCAACTCGCGCAGCACCGCGTGTTCCGGGTCCTCTCCACGGTCGACGAAGCCGCCGGGAAACGCCAGTCTGCCCTTCCATGGCTGCTCCCCCCTCCTAATGAGAAGCGCCTCGGTACCGGCAACACCCTCGCGGAGCGCAATCGCATCGACAGTCACGGCTGGATTCAGGTGTGCCTCATCCGCCATGTCTACGCCTTCTGATTTGGTAGGTCTCGATGGCGTCGTACAGGTCTCCCATGGAGAACGACGGCCAGTGAACATCGGTGAAGTAGAGCTCAGCGTACGCGATCTGCCAGAGCAGGAAGTTCGAGACGCGCTCCTCCCCACTGGTTCTGATTACCAAGTCAGGGTCGGGGATATGTGCGTCGTAAAGGCGATTCGAGATCTCCGCGGTATCGATTGCATCGAGGTCCAAATCACCGGAGGCGTGGTCGGCCGCTACTCCCTTGACCGCATCGACGATCTCCTCCCTGCCACCGTAGGCCAAGCAGACCGTGAAGGTGAAATCAGAGTAGGCAGCCGTCCTTTCCTCGGCGTGGGAAATCGCTTCCTTTACCCTGTCTGGTAGGCTCTCGATTCGTCCAGCAGCGCTCACCCTGACCTTCTTGGAGTGTATTCTCGGATCCTCGGCTATCTCTCGCATACCCGTGACATAGAGGTCGTAGAGAGACTCTAGCTCCTCGGGGTTCCGTCTCTTGATGTTCTCAGTTGACAGGGCGTAGACGGTCAAGTATGGTATGCCAAGCTCCAGTATCCAGTCCATCACCTCCTTGAGCTTCTCCTTGCCGTGCCTGTGTCCGATTTCCCTCCCTAGGCTAAGGTTCCAAGCGAACCTCCTGTTACCGTCCATGATGATCGAAACGTGCTGAGGCAAATCTCCCGACATGATTCTGTCACGCTGGCGCTTGACGCGAATCCTATCTAGCCTCGAAACGAAGCTCCAAGCCATCCTTGAGTTCGAGACGAGCCTAGCGGGTGCAGCGATGACCCTGAATCCCAACAACCACTTTGCTAGATTGTCAATCCGACGCCCTATACCATTACGACGTCGACCCATGCATCCGCCCGACGCATCTAACGGTTAAGCCCAACTGCCCCTACGAGCCCTACTCGAAGACGATGTCGGCATCGTCTTCGAGACTGTCTAGAAGCCCCTTCTCTGGGTTCACTACAATTACCTGGCCAGCGTGCTTCCAGACTACCAAATCGTGCTTGCTATTGCCAGCGTAGCCGAAGCCATACTCCCCGAAGCGAGCGACCAATGCCTCTGCCTTGCGCTGTCCACGGAGGTTGAAGGATGCGTCCGATGCCATCACATCGGAGAACAGACCGACGTGACCGGCGACCTGTTCGGCGACTATCCTATCGGATGCTGTAGCCAGGACTATGTGTCTGCCCTTCGCATGTTCACCGGTCAACCAGTCTAGGAACTCCCCGTGGAAATCGAGCTCGGAGGGATCGAAGACGAGCCGCTCGGCTAGGTCGCGCTTCCACTTCGCCCTCTGCCCAGTCAGTTCCTTGAGCAGCATTCCCGGTAGAATCCACGGCCTCCTCGCAATCACCTTCGAGAAGCTCACCCAACTCATGTCGGTGAGAATCAGTGTGCCGTCCATGTCGACTGCGAGAGGGATGCCTGACTCCACCTCTCCCATGTCGCTCCCTTGGGCCCCTGTGATTCAAGCCTTCGCTGACCGATTCAATGAAGCCCGGGACCTTGTCGTGACATCGAGGCGTCGAGGTGGCCGAGTGGACTCGAGTGTGGAGGCCTGCGGCGATGGCAGAGGTCGAGACCGAGGCATCGGCGCCAGCGGGATTCGAATCGGTGGCGTTCGCAGGTATTGGCCTAACATGCGAGATGCTCGAGCCAGTGCAGCTAGCCAGTCCAGAGGACTGGGAACTCGTCGTATCGGAGTTGGAGCCGTGGGGTGAGGTACCAGAACTTGGGGCAATCGAATCTCTGTTGCCCGGGGCAACAAATCGCGGACCCGTAGCCACGCTGTTCTCCGACTCAAAGTGGCTCGCTGAGTTCCTTCCTTGGGGCTCCGATGGCCGCCTCAAGAGGCGTTGCACTTCGGCTCAATCAGTCACAGCTGCCCCATGCGGGGGATACACTTGGAACGGGAATGACGTCATCCTCGTACGATTTGCCAAGGATGGGGGACCCGACGCTGGTTCCGAACTAGCCGATTCGCTGGAATCCGGGGACGCATCGCAGGCAAAGGAGGTGCTACACAGGTGTGGCGCCGTGTTGGGAAACTATCACACAGAGGTCGAGGACGTCAGAACCACCCCTCCCGACCCACGACGCTGGAACGCCCGCCTCGCATCCTTGGAGGAGAGCCTCCGGGCCGACTTGATCTGGCGTGCCCCGTTCACCAGAGACGTCCCCTGCATGCTGAGCTTAGGAGACGTGAGGCTGTCCGACACTGTCGGACAGACTGTCAGGATAGGTAGACCGAGGATGGCGGACTGCCTGAACGAACCTAATTGCGAGTTCCCGGCTATCAGGGACCTCGCTTCACTAGTCCACGACCTGTCGAGGATTCATCACAATCACGGGAGCGAGTTGGATATCGTCGAGCTCCGCTCGTCCCTGATAGACGGATGGAGATCGACTGCGCCAGAGGACTGGTGCTCTACAGATGCATTCTACGCCCATCGTGGAGGGTTGGCGATATGGGAGTACGAGCAATGCATGCTCGATGTGATCGAGGCTGTGTCCAATCAGTCTGGTGCGCCCGAGCCCGCGGTGACCATCCTAAGGCACGTGCGAGGCTTCCAGAAGAGGATGTTCAACAACCGCACTTTGGGCGCCCTGTCCATCATGGCAGCCTTCTTCGGAATTAGCAGCGTCATCAATCAGTTCCCCCCTTCAATCGACGAGTTGGCCATGCCAATACTGTTCTTTATCGCCAGTGTTGGCTTCTTCTTGAGCTACAGATCATTGTCCCCGCCTCCCGAGAGGCCAATCACTCATTCCGTGTGATGGATCCCTCAGCGTACGTGTAGAACAGCGGGACACCAGTCGGTATCTCGAGCGAGACGATTTCCTCAGGAGTGATGGCCTCGATGTGCATTACGATCGAGCGCAACGAGTTGCCGTGCGCCGAGACCAGGACGTTCAGTCCCTGCTCGAGGTCCGGAACGATTTCCTCCACGAAGTAGGGGATGGTCCTCGCAGCGGTCATCTCGAGGCTCTCTCCGCCCGGTGGAGTCACGTCAAAAGAACGTCGCCAGATCCTGACCTGCTCCGCTCCATGCTTCTCGGCGGTCTCGGCCTTGTTCAGGCCTTGGAGAGAGCCGTAGTGGCGCTCGTTCAGACGCTCGTCGTACCTAGTAGGGACATCGCCTGAGACCTCATTGAGTTTGAGTATTATCTCAGCAGTCCTCTGAGCACGAATCAGGTCACTGGTGTGGACTCTGTCTATGAGATTCCCAGCCAGCTTCATACCGGCCTCGGCAGCTTCCTCCTCACCCTCCGGAGAGAGGTCAATGTCGGTCCATCCAGTGAAGCGGTTGGCAGCGTTCCACAAAGACTGGCCGTGCCGAATGAGAATCAGGCTGCTCATGAACCAGTACCCTCACAGTGACTGGTGCTCCCTGCGACGAGGCTCATGGAACTTCAGTCCGTGCTCGGAGGCCCTCGCCCTAGCCATCATCAGGATGTCCTCAGTCAGTTCCCTCTGGGTCTTTCCGGAGGAGCCGCAGTAGAAATTGGTGGCCACAGTCACCTTGGAAGGGGCGAAGGACTGGACACGGGCCCAAGAGTCCTCGGGCTTAGTAGCCCGTGAGTCATCCAGAACCTGACTGCACAGAGAGTCGCAGAACTTGCGCAACGAGGCTTGGTCGCTGTCCGCCTCGAACTCGAGCGTGGGCCGAATCCTGCGGAAGCGGCGCTGGCTGAAGTTCTCCACAGGCGAGTTGGTGATGTTCGAGTTGGGGATAGAGACCATGGTATCGGCAGAGGTTCGAATCAGCGTAGTCCTCAGACCGATTGTAACGACCTCGCCCTCGACGTCCTCGACGACAATCCAGTCGCCCACGTTGAACGGCTTGTCAATCAGAATCGAGATCGCGCCGAAGACGTTGGCTACTGAGTCCTTGGCTGCGAGCGCGAGAGCGAGACCAGTGATTCCCAGCCCGGCGATGAGGCCATTGAGATCCATGCCCGAAAGGCCAGCGATGATGAAGACGCCAGCTACGACGACGGCGAGCCTGCCTACGGACTCAGCGACGCTCGCCAGCGAGCGTCGGGCCGCCATGTCGTCGCCTTCGACGACAATGAAGACATCGAGGTAGTCGACTAGCCTGTATGCCGCAAGCAGCATGAGCAGGACGAAGGCTGCCCAAGTAGCGCTCGAAACAGTGCTCATCAGCTCTTCGTCCCAAACGGGCTCGGAATTGGTTCCAATCCAGTCAATTGCCAAGTGCATGACGAGGAATCCAATCATCCAGCCGAGCGACTTGGGCGCAAACAGCGTCTTTCCATCGATTCGATCGGTCTTCGAGAGGACGTCCATTAGCATGGGGAAAATGAGGCGCCGCGCGAGTACGGCCGCCATTCCGCTCAGCAAAATTACCGCTATGAAAACTGTAAGTGTGCCACCCGAGAAACCCATGACGCTCGGTTCGCCAGCCATGAACTCGTCCAATCGTCCCACGTCCGGCCCGTTGAACGTCCCTTGATAAAGTCAGCCTGTACGCATGGTCCGTACTCCGTGCGATTCAATACCGACTGGCGACTCGGCCAACTGATAGGATGCAGAATGAGGGAATCGGGACGCTGAGGCTCTCCAAGCCTCTAGGTGGGCGCGTCCCGGTGGCTGCGATGCTGCTGCCCCTGCTGCTCTCCCTCGTCTCACCGGTAGCGATTGCACCGAACTCCTCCGCCCAGGAAGTCGGCTCGGAAACGGCACCCGAGGACATTTGGTCAGACGAGTACGTATTCCAGATCTTCCCCTGGGGTGGTGACAGCAAGGCCCAGTTCCGCGAGTACCATGATTACTTCTCGATGAAGAACAGAATGCTGTTCCTCGCGGACCGCAACCCGGAGATAATGAGCTTCCACGAGGGCCTCATCGGCGGGGTAAACGCCCGTGGGGACGAGATGATCTCCACCGACTACGAGGGATGGTACTACAATCACCCCAGTCCTTGGATCAAGTTGACCCTAGACGCTGCGGGAGGCGACTGCAACGTCTTCGTTGGCGACTGCGGCAACTACGAGGACAGGCCCGACGTTATGCTCGTTGGCAATCACCACGCCCGTGAGTGGATGTCATACGAGGTCCCGATGTTCTTCCTCGAGACCGTGGCCTACTACTACGGCATGGCCGGGATCGACAACGACGGCGATGGCCTCATCGACGAGGACCCATGGAACGGCCTCGACGACGACGGTGACTGCGGTTTGCTCAACGAGTCGAATCAGGACAGCAATGGCGACGGTACGCCGTGCGGCCCGGGCGACCTAGGCGTTGACGAGGACTTCTCCGAGCAGTTCATCACCGACATGGTGAACACCCGTGAGATCTACCTCATCCCAATGTTGAACGTCGATGGAAACCGCTACGACCGAGAGGAATTCTGCGGTCCCACGGCTTGGGAGAACTGTCGCACGTCTGGCTGGAGGAAGAACCTCAGAGACAACACCCATACTGGTATCACCCCTATCCCTGACATCGACGAGTCTGTCGACGAAGGCTGCGACGGCGTCGATCTGAATCGCAACTATCAGTTCGAGTGGGGCGCACCGCTCGGAGCGACCGGCC
>UINC01001566.1_pt1 | contig 19881 bp, 19 predicted proteins | sample 5385821 | NCBI WGS metagenome assembly UINC01 (sample SAMEA4666929, study PRJEB26691) | marine metagenome | isolation source: Pacific Ocean | place: Pacific Ocean | collected 2011-10-13 | reverse complement strand
TCAAAGAAAAAACGTGTATTGATATTTACAAAAAATGGCTTAACACTAAACGGAGAAAAAGGTTATGTTCATGAAAATATAACTAATAGTGTAAAAGCTTTAAAAGAAATTTGTGAAGCTGAAAATATTGATTTTGATAACAGTGAAGACGCTTCACTTTTTAATAAGGCAACATTGTCAAAATATGATGCTATTATTTTTTCTAATTCCAACAATGAGGTATTTGATAACGAAAACCAAAAAGTAGCCCTTCAAAACTATATCAAAGGTGGAGGAGGGTTTATTGGTATTCATTCAGCAAATGCTGTAGAAAGAGATTGGCCTTGGTATTGGGCGCTGGTTGGTGGTAAATTTGTTCGACATGCACCTCACCAGGAATTTGATGTAGTCGTAGTTGATAAAAATCATCCTTCAACTGATTTTTTAGATAGAGTATGGAAAGTTAAAGATGAATGTTATTATTCTAATAACCTGAATCCTGATATAAATGTATTACTAGCATCTGATTTAAGAACGGTTGAGGACAAGAAAAAAGTAGAATATCCAAATGATATTTTTGGAAACTATTTTCCGCTTTGCTGGTCAAATGAATTTGAAGGAGCTAGACAATGGTATACAGCTTTAGGTCATGATGCTGAAACCTATGATGATCCTATTTTTAGAAAACATTTAAGAGGTGGTATTCTTTGGGTTTTGAATATGGAAAAATAATTAAATTAGTTAGTACTCTCTAGTTTTTTTAATTCTGAAAACAAATCTTAATATCATAAATAAAATGGAAAGAAGAAATTTTATCAAGAAAACATCTGTGGCAAGTACTATGACATTTTTAGCTCCAAGTATTTTGCCTTCTGGAATATTTGGACAAACTACGGCTAATAAAAAAATAAATATTGGACAAATTGGTTGTGGACGTATTGCTCGTGACCATGATATGCCTGGTGTAATGCAATATGACAATGCTCGTCTTATTGCGGTTTGCGATGTTGATAGTAAACGCATGAAAGATGCTAAAATATTAGCGGAAACTTATTACAATAAAAAAACGGGAAGCAATAAAGCTGTAGATGTAAAAATATATGGAGATTATAAAGAATTGTTAAAAAATAAAGATATTGATGCTGTTGTTATTAGCACACCAGATCATTGGCATGCACAACCTGCAATTGAAGCAGCATTAGCGGGCAAAGATATTTATTTGCAAAAACCAACATCTCTTACCGTTGAAGAAGGACGAGTTTTAAGTGATATCATTCAGAGAAAAGGTACTATTTTACAAGTAGGCACACAACAACGTTCCATGGCTCAATTTAGGGTTGCCGCCGAATTAGTTCGTAATGGCAGAATTGGAAAATTACATACAGTAAAAGTAGGTCTTCCAGGTGATCCATCAGGACCCGAGGCCTCTAAAATGCCAGTACCCTCAAATTTGAATTATGATATGTGGTTAGGTCAAACTCCATTAATGGATTACACAGAAATAGGTGTGCATCCTAAGGAAGGTTATAGCAGACCCGGTTGGTTGCGTATTGAACAATTTGGAGCGGGGATGATTACTGGTTGGGGGCAACATCATTATGACTCTGCTGCTTGGGGGATGGATACCGAATTAACAGGGCCAGTATCTGTGCAAGCTGTAGCAGAGTTTCCAAAATCAGGACTTTGGAATGTTCATGGTGATTTTATGTCGAAAGCAGAATATGAAAATGGCATAACCATGTACACTAGTAGTGGAGGTTACACCAATGGTATTAAATATATAGGTACTGATGGTTGGATATTTGTTTCAAGAGGAGATTATACAGCTTCAGCTTCTGACCCTGTATCAGCAGATAAAAGTTCAAAAGCTTTAGATGCAAGTGATCCAAAAATATTAACTTCTATTATAGGATCTAATGAAATAAATTTGTACAAAAGTGATGAACAACATGGTAACTGGTTAGATTGTATAGAAACAAAAAAGCCTCCAATATCTACTGTCGAAATGGGTCACAGGGCTTGTACTGTTTGTTTAATTACACATATTTCTATGAAACTAAATAGAAAGTTGAATTGGAATCCTAAAACAGAAAAGTTTATTAATGATGATGAAGCAAATAGCATGTTAACACGTTCACAAAGAAAGCCTTTTGGAGTTAATTATATTAAAGAATTGTAAAAACTGCAAAATCATTAGAATTACTGAACTATAGTAATATGAAATCTTACGGATCTATTTACAAACAAGAACTTTTAAAAGAAATTATTCCTTTTTGGGAAAAATATTCTCCAGACCACATCTACGGAGGATATTTTACATGTCTCGATTCAGAAGGAAAAGTGTTTGATACTGATAAGTTTGTGTGGCTTCAAGCTAGAGAAGCATGGATGTTTGCTACTCTAGAGTACTCTTCATTAAATGGTAATCAGTGGCATGCAATGGCTAAATTGGGTATCGATTTTTTAGAAAAATACGGTCAGTCTCCTTCAGGAGATTGGTATTTTTCATTAAGCCGAAAAGGAGAACCTTTAATGGCTCCATATAATATTTTTTCAGATTGTTTTGCGGCTATGGCTTTTGGAGCCTTTTACAGAATTGATCCAAACCCTAAGTATAAGAAGTTGGTTAAGAAGATTTTTAAAAGAATCATAGCTAGAAAAGATAACCCTAAAGGAATTTATAATAAGCATATTTCAGGAACCAGACCAATGAAAAACTTTGCGCTCCCTATGATTTTATGTAATTTATCTTTGGAATTAGAACATATATTAGGAATACAGCAAGTTACAAACTTAACTCAGGAATTAATTCCATTGATCATGGAACAGTTTTATGATTCTAAAACGGGTTTGATATTAGAAAATATTAGTATTGATGGGGAATTTGTGAATTCTTTTGAAGGCAGGTTACTCAATCCGGGTCATGCTATAGAAGCTATGTGGTTTGTTATGAATATAGCCATTAAACAGAATAACAAAGCTTTAATAGAACAAGCAGAAACTATTTTGTATCAGCAATTAGAGCATGGTTGGGACAAGCTACATGGTGGTATTTTCTATTTTTTAGACCTAAAAGGTTTTCCACCCCAACAATTAGAATGGGATCAAAAACTATGGTGGGTGCATCTAGAAACTTTAGTAGCCTTAGCTAAAATTTATTCTTATAACAAAAGTTTAAAAGCTAAGGATTGGTTTAAGAAAGTGCATGAATATACATGGAACCATTTTAGAGACCCAATTCACAAAGGGGAGTGGTTTGGTTATCTTAATAGACAAGGTAAGGTATTGCTCCAGTTAAAAGGCGGAAAATGGAAAGGATGTTTTCATGTACCTAGGGCACTTATGCAAATTTCAAATGCATTAGAAACTTTATAGAATGAGAAAGAACAATTGTAATTTAATTGCTGCTGTCTATACTCCCATGAGTCAAGATGGTTCACTAAATACATCTATAGTAAATCAGTATGCTTATTATTTGAATAAAAACAAGATTTCTGGCGTATTTTTCAATGGATCGACTGGAGATTTTGTTTCATTAACGACTCAAGAAAGAAAAGATATTACCTTGGCTTGGTCTTCTTGTAAAACTAAAGACCTTTATCTTATAGATCATGTTGGAGATCCAAGTTTAGAAGTTGCAAAAGATTTAGCAAAACATGCTTCAGATAAAGTAGATGCAATAGCCGTTTTGGCTCCATTTTATTTTAGGATTGATAGCCTAGATAAATTAATTTATTACTGTAAAGAAGTATCTGCAAGTGCTCCAAATATTCCTTTTTATTATTACCACATTCCTTCATTGAGTGGGGCGAAAATAGATATTTTGAGTTTTTTAAAAAGAGCCACCAAAGAAATTCCGCAGTTTGCTGGAATTAAATTTACAGACAACCAGCTAATTGACTTTCTACATTGTAAAAAATATAGTTTAGAAGAATATAATATTTTGTTTGGTTACGACGAATTATTTCTTCCAAGTCTATCATTAGGCGCTAATAGCTGGGTAGGAAGTACCTATAATCATCTAGCCCCAATTTATTTTAAAATCAAGGAATATTTTGATCATGGGCAAATGGAAAAAGCAGCTGATTTACAAACAAAAGCTATAAGGTTTGTTGAAATACTAAATGCAAAAGGGGGATTTAATGGTGTTGGCAAGTACTTTATGAAGTATTTGGGAGTTGATTGTGGCCCTAGTAGATTTCCTCATATAAACCTAGAAAAGAAATCTGAATTTGAAATTATTAAATCTTTGAAACCCTTAGGTATTTTAGAATATTTAAACCATTTACCATAAATTAAAAGAGTTCTTAGGTAATCAGTTATAATAAGACAATGATAATTATAAAAACATTATTTAGTTATAGAATTGTTCTTTCATTTTGTTTGTTGTTTTTTTTTCAATCAAATGCTCAAGAACAAGAACTTTTTAAAATATCTTATGAAAAAGAAGTTCCCACATTAAAAGGATTAAATGGTTCTTTTTCAGGAATTCATAATGGCCTACTTATTTTGGCAGGTGGTACAAATTTTCCAAATAAAGCTCCGTGGGATGGAGGTAAAAAAGAATGGTACAGCGATATTTATGTTCTTGAAAAAAAAGAAAATCAAACCATTTGGTATGATAAGCTTTCCGTTTCCCTTCCAAGACCTCTTGCAAATGGAGTTTCTATTAATACTAACCAGGGATTATTATGTTTTGGTGGCGACAATAAAGAAGGTGTTTTTAAATCAGTCTATTTATTAAAGTGGAATGAGATTACTAAAGAGTTAGAAATAGAAACACTCCCTCCAATGCCAATTCCACTTTCAAACATGGGTGGAGCTGTTGTAGATGATGTTGTCTATCTGGTAGGAGGACAACAAGAAAAAGATAACATTTCAACTAACAATTTTCTTTCATTCAATATAAAACCATCAATAGTTAGACCTAAATATAGTTGGAAAAAACATGAAGATTTTCCATTTAAGAGTAGAATTCAATCTGTAGTAGTTGGTCAAAGCAATGGCCATCAGGAATGTTTATACGTTATAAGTGGTTTGTCATATAATCCAAATCATTCAAGACCATATGACATGCTGTATGATGTTTATCAGTTCGACCCAATCAATGAACAATGGTCTCAAAAATCTAATGTCCCCTTTAATAATACTCCAAGTTTATCAGGTGGATATCTGGCTGCAGCTCCTTCTATTAAAAAAGGAGATGCTCATGTTTTGGTTTTTGGAGGCGCAGGTGGACCTAATCAACATTTGTCTAAACGCATGGAAATATGGTCTAAATTAAAAGACAAAACTCTAAGTAATGAGGAAATAGAGCTTTTGAAAGAAGAAGAAATAATACTTATTAAAACTACAAGTTTTTCTAGGACTATATGGTCTTATCATACGATTACGGATAATTGGGTAGTAGAGGGTACATTTGATACTGATACTCAGGTAGTCACTAATGCACTTAATTGGGGTGATGATGTTATTATTCCTGGTGGTGAAATAAGACCAGGTGTAAGAACAAATAGGATTAAGAAAATTAATTTAATGACTCAAAATAAAAGCTTTGGTGTTGTAAATTATGTTACTTTAATTACCTATTTAGTTCTAATAATTTTTTTAGGATGGTATTTTTCTAAAAGAAATAAAACTACAGATGATTATTTTTTAGGAGGAGGGAGAATACCTTGGTGGGCAGCAGGATTGAGTATTTATGCAACAATGTTAAGTTCCATCACCTATATCTCACAACCTGCACTTGCATATTCTTTTGACTGGCAGGCTTATTTAGGGTATTTTCCTATTTTATTGATTGTTCCTCTTATTATTACTTATTATCTCCCTTTTTTTAAAAAGCTTCATTTAACCACCGCTTACGAATATTTAGAAAAGCGATTTCATGTGTCTATTAGAATTTTTAGCAGTTCATCTTTTGTACTTTTTCAATTGGTGAGAATGGGTATCGTTGTTTATTTACCTGCCTTAGCTCTTTCTACAGCGATTGGTCTAGATCTTTATGTAGCTATTATATCAATGGGTGTATTGGCGATTATATACACTTATCTAGGAGGTATAGAAGCTGTAATATGGACAGACGTTATACAGGTTGGAGTGTTAATCATAGGGCTTATAGCTGGACTAATGTATATAGGAATGGAGATCAATGATTTTGGTCTTATTTGGGATACTGCTATAGAAGACGGCAAACTTAAAATGTTAGACTTTAGGTTTAGTTTTACTGAAGTGGTAACATGGTCACTTTTTTTAGGCTCATTTGCTTTAAGTTTTACAACCTACACCACAGATCAGACAGTAATACAGCGATATATGACCACTTCAAATGAAAAGGAAGCTAGAAAAAGTATTTGGCTTAATGGAATCTTGTCTATTCCTTTTGGAATTTTAATTTTTGCTATGGGAACATTCTTATATGTTTATTTTAAAGAGCATCCAGAATTTTTAACTGTAGGAATGCAAAATGATAGTGTTTTCCCTTTATTTATCACTAATCATTTACCTCAAGGAGTAGCAGGCCTTGTAATAGCAGGAATTTTTTCTGCATCAATGTCTAGTTTAGATAGTAGTATGCACAGTATTTCTACAGTAATAACAGTAGATTATTACAAAAGATTCTATTCTTTATATTCAGACCTTAAAGGTCTTGCTATAGCGAAGTGGACCACTTTAATTGTAGGAGTAATTGGAACTAGTATAGCCTGTTTGATGGCTGCATTTCCAGTAACATCAATTTTTTTCTTTTTTCAAGAAACAATTGGACTTTTTGGAAGCGCTATTGCAGGGATTTTTATTTTAGGAATCTTTATAAAAAAAGCACATTGGAAAGGCACATTAGTAGGAGCAGTAGCTAGTATTACAGCACTTCTTATTATAAAATATTCTACTCCATTAAATTTTTATATATATCCACTTATTGGAATTCCATTATGTGTAATAATTGGTTGGTTTTCTAGTTTGTTAATAACAGTATCTCAACCTGATATTAGTGATCTTGTATATCAAATAAAACATACCAATACTAGGTAAAAGTTTATTGAATTTAAGTTATTACGTTCTCGTGTGCGCTAACCGAGCTCTGTGCCATATTCCGAATTTGCAAAGATAGATTTATTCTTATTTTAGTATTTTTACCAAACTAAAATTTAAAATAAAAATCAATGAAAAAAATACTACTACTATTTGCAGCTATAATTTTTACTGCATGTAACAATACACCTGCTAATTTTGATGATTCAGAATGGGGTGGGACTATTTCACCAACTGATGAAAGAAATGATAAGATTAATCAATTTATTGATGCTTATGCTAATAATGATTTACAATCCGTAAAGGATATGTTCTCAGATGAGGCAGTTATCCAGGTAAATGATGATACAATGACCGTTCAAGAAATGATAGATGGATTTTCACTAGGCCATAATTATTATGATGGAATCAATAATATTGATAGAAGAGTGAATACCATGTTTTATAACAATGGATCAATCTACACCAACTATTGGTACACTTGGGCTGGTACAAACAAACAAACCGGTGAAGAGCTTTCAATTAAAGGACATGCTTATTTTCAATGGAAAGATGGAAAAATTATCGAGACATACAATGCATTTGACCCAACTGAATATGCAAAGGTTTTTGATTGGGTTCAAGAATAAAATTGTAATCCAACAATAAAAAAAACCTCTTCATTTGAAGAGGTTTTTTTGTCGGGGTGGCAGGATTCGAACCTGCGACCTCCGCGTCCCAAACGCGGCGCGATAACCGGGCTACGCTACACCCCGAAAAGAGCGAGCAAATATAGGACAATTTAAAAAATCATCAAACAATACTTGATAATAATGAATTAATATTTTTTGATGATAACTTTTTATACTTTTTTGAAAAGCAAATGGTCAAATATTTTAAATTTATATTATTAAATATTAATATGTCGATAGAAAGAATAAAAACTTTAATCATCGGTTCTGGACCAGCAGGATATACTGCAGCTATATATGCTTCTAGGGCAGACTTGAATCCTGTTCTTTATACTGGAATGGAACCCGGTGGACAATTGACAACTACAACTGAAGTAGATAATTTTCCTGGTTATCCTGATGGTGTAGATGGCCCAACTATGATGGTTGAATTACAAAAACAAGCTGAAAGATTTGGAACGGAAGTTAGAATTGGTATGGTTACTGACGTTAAATTGAATAAAAAAACAGGAGGAATTCATAAAGTAAAAATTGATAATGGTAAAGAAATTGAAGCAGAGACTATTATAATTTCAACTGGAGCAACAGCAAAATATTTAGGAATACCTTCTGAAGAAAGGTTAAAAGGTGGAGGAGTTTCTGCATGTGCTGTATGTGATGGTTTCTTTTATAAAGGACAAGATGTGGCTATTGTTGGGGGAGGAGATACTGCTGCTGAAGAAGCAACATATTTATCTAATATTTGTTCAAAGGTAACAATGATTGTTAGAAAAGGTAAGATGAGAGCTTCTAAAGCAATGCAACATAGAGTAAATTCTAGAAAAAATATAGATGTTAAGTATTTTTCTGAGATTCAAGAAGTTCTTGGTGATAGTGTTGTTGAGGGTGTAAGAATAATTAATAATCAAACTTCTAAAACAGATGATGTAAAAGTTACTGGACTTTTTATTGCAATAGGACATAAGCCTAATACGGGTATTTTTAAAGGTCAATTAGATATGGATGATGCAGGATATATTAATACTAAAGGTAAGTCTACCAAAACAAGCTATCCAGGTGTTTTTGCTTCAGGTGATGTTCAAGATAAAGAATATAGACAAGCAGTAACTGCTGCTGGCACTGGATGTATGGCTGCTTTAGATGCTGAACGTTATTTAGCATCTCTTAAATAGTAATTAAACTCAATAGAGTATATTTACTTTTTAAACTTTTTTATGAGTAAACTTGCTTTAAAAATGAAAAACACTTTCTCTTTTTTTGTTCTTCCATCAGCTTATATTTCAGGAGTTCGAGTTCAATCTATTGAAGATAATAAATGTGTTGTACGCGTAAAACATCGATGGATTAATCAAAATCCTTTTAAATCTTTATATTGGGCTGTTCAAGCAATGGCAGCAGAAATGCCAGCTGGATTACTTTTACAAAATAAAATAAAAAAAAGTGGTCATAGTATAGCTATGTTATTGATTGGGTCAACATCGAAATTTACTAAAAAAGCAACTGGCAAAATTCTATTTACTTATGATAAAGGTCAAGATTTAGACAAATTAATTAATGATGCTGTAAAAACTAAACTTCCTCAAAAAATTAGCATAAATACTAAAGGAATTGATGAAAAGGGTGATGTTGTTTCAGAATTTTCATTTAAATGGAGTATTAAATTAAGATTTAGAAAAAAATCTTAACATTTCTTAAACATTTTATAGCAATAATTCTTTTTAAATTTGCTTTAAACTAACCAATTATTGTGTCTAGATCAGCATATAATTATACTATTGAGGTATTAAAGAAAGTAAGTTTTAATCCTGCGCTTTTTAAAAAAGAATTACGTAAAGCTTCTTTAACACTTTTACCATACGAGTACCAGGAACTTATTATTTGGGCAAAAGAGTTTGTGTTAAATAAGCCAGATCTTCAAGTTGCTTTTTATTAATAATTCTTTCTATTTTCTTATTACTTTTCTGTTTTTAATTGGACTTATGATATTAACATCATTGAATTGAACTATAGTCACAGGTATAAGATATTCTTATTAAAATTATAAAATTTAATAGAATTTAGATGTTTTGATACTAATTTATTATTACAGTTTTAAACCTAACATTATTTATTGGCCATTCTCTTTTATCTGTTTCTAAATTAGCAATTACATCGACTACATTCATTCCTTTAATTACTTTTCCAAATGCTGTATAGTTACCATCTAAATGATATGCTCCATCTTTTTTTTGAACTATAAAAAACTCATATGGTGAAGCAAGTTTATGAGGATTTTCAATCTCACTACTAGGCATCGATACAATTCCTCTATGATGTTTGTGTCCTTTTTTTGTATCAGGGGGAAGAAGGTATCTACCAATAGATCTTCTTTTTTTAGATGTTTTTCGATTGTCAGAATTTCCTCCTTGAATGATAAAGTCTTTAACAACTCTATGAAAATATTCTCCTTCAAAATAATTTTTTTTTGTTAAAAAAATAAAATTTGCTCTATGATATGGAGTGTTTTGGAATAATTCAATATCAATATTTCCATAATCAGTCATTATTCTGACAAGATTTTCTTTATTCTTTTTTTCATATTCATAAAAAAATGGTATTGCATTTTTATCATTTAAAAGAAAAATTTCCTTTTTTTCAATAGGTTTTGTTTTAATTTCTTTTTTTAAGATTATTTTTTTTGTAGGCTTATTATTACTGATATCTTTACAAGAGACAAAACTTAATAAGCTTATAAACATCAATATCTTTATTAAATGCATTTTTCAAATTTTAAAAATTTTTTATTAAAAATAAGAGATTTTGATCTTCCGGGAAATAATTCTCTTTTAAAATTAGCTCCACCAGCTAGAATAAAACAGATTTTAGATGGCTTTATTCCAAAAAATCCTAAACTAGCAGCCGTTTTGGTTTTATTTTATGGAGATAATAATAATAATACTAGAATGACACTAATTTTAAGAAACACTTACAATGGTATACATTCTAATCAAGTTAGTTTTCCTGGTGGAAAAAAGGATGATTCTGATTTTGATTTAAAGCAGACTGCAATTAGAGAAACAGTAGAAGAATTAGGATTAGATAAATCCTTTATAGAAATTATTAAACCTTTATCCAAATTTTATATTCCACCAAGTAATTTTAATGTTCAGCCATTTTTAGGAATATATAATAAACAACCAAAATTTAATCCCTGCATTAATGAAGTGTCATTAGTAATAAGTCCATTATTTGATGATTTAATGAATATGAAAGTAGTACAATCTGAAATTTGCGTTAATAATAAATTAATGCCAGTGCCAAGTTATATTATTGATAAACAAATTGTTTGGGGAGCTACTGCTATGATTATTAATGAATGTATTTCTTTATTCAATGATGTTGTTAATTCTTAATACATTTACATTTCTAAATTTTATTAATGAATTTATTTAAAAGAAATCCTTTTGGTCATATTTTATTTATAAAGAAATGGCTAATTAGAATTTTGGGAGTTTTATCTCACAGAAGATTTAATAAATTTAATAAATTGAAAATAGAAGGTTCAGATATTTTGCGATCCCTTCCTGAAGATAATGTATTATTTGTATCTAATCATCAAACTTATTTTGCGGATGTTTGTGCTATGTTTCATGTTTTTAATGCTAGCTTGAGTGGAAGAGATGATTCTATTAAAAATATGACTTACCTATGGCAGCCAAAATTGAATATCTATTTTATTGCTGCAAAAGAAACAATGAAGGATGGTTTGTTCCCACGAATTTTAGCTTATGTTGGATCCATTTCTATTGATAGAACATGGAGATCACGTGGAGAAGATATAATTAGGCAAGTTAAAATGAGTGATATAACTAAAATAGGTACAGCACTTGATGATGGATGGGTAATTACTTTTCCTCAAGGTACCACAACCCCTTTTAAACCAATAAGAAGAGGAACAGTTCATATAATTAAAAAATATAAGCCAATTGTTATTCCTATAGTTATTGATGGTTTTAGAAGATCTTTTGATAAAAAAGGAATAAGAATAAAAAAAAGAGATATTTTACAATCAATGGAAATCAAGAACCCTTTAGAAATAGATTATGAAAATGAATCTATTGATAGTATAGTTAAAAAAATAGAATTTGCAATTGAGCAGCATCCTTCATTTTTAAAAGTATTGTCTCAAGAAGAAATTTCATTGCTTGAAAAAAATGATAAGGAAAGAGAATGGTAATTATTCTTTATCAGATATTAATGCATTTTCACTAATAATACCTCCACAACTTATTCTTGAGCCTGCTGCCCCTGAGGGTTGGGAAGTTAAATCATCAATTCCTTGATGAACTATAACCGCTTTACCTAGTATATTTTTTATATTATCATCACAATCTAAACACCAAAGGTCTGTTGTAAATGTAATTGTTCCTATTCCATTTTCATTAGCAATAAAATTACCTATGTCTCCTCTATGAAAACCGCTTTCATCTCCCCATTTACCATGCTTAGTTAAAGTTGGATTCCAATGACCTCCAGTAGATTTCCCATCATTTGAAGAGCAGTCAGATTTTTCATGCAAATGAATTGCATGTTCTCCAGGAACTAAATTTTCTATTCTAGCTACCATAGTAACTTTGTTTTCTTCTTCAATAAAGACAACACTTCCATTAACATCTGTTGAATTTATTGATTCAAGTTCCACCATAATCATATTAGGAAAACTACAACTAAATAAAAACAAATACAGAATTAAAAATAGGTAAGGTTTTTTCACAAAAAATCTTTTTTTATAAAATTAGCAAACTATATACATTTAACACGATTTTTGTTGTTAATTTTGCAATATGAGACATTGTTTTTTAGTTATAATATTTCTTTGTTTTTCATCCTGTGGATTGTTGTCAGAATTCAATAATTCATCTGAATATTCTAGTGAAGAATACGGAAGTTTTATACCATCTGAACCTCCTAACTATTATGAATTGGATTCATGGGCAGTCCATCCTTTGAAAAAGAATAAAGAATTAAATTCTTTTATTAATGGAAATGAGAAATTGAATATAAATGTTTTTTTTATTCACCCAACTTTATTTTGGGATAATAAAAACACATCATGGAATTCTGATATTTATGATCCAAAGATGCGATATTTTGTAAATTCTTCAAGTGTTAAATACCAAGCTTCAGCTTGGGCTAGTGTTGGAGATTTGTTTGTTCCTCATTATAGACAAGCTCATATAAGAGTTTTTAGAGAATCTTTTTGGTTAAATGGAGGAGAACAAGCATATGAATTGGCTTATACTGATGTCAAAAAAGCTTTTGAAATCTTTTTAGAAAAATACAATGATAATAAACCTATTATAATAGCTGGCCATAGTCAAGGAGCTGGTCATGCTAAAAAAATATTACAAGAATTTTTTGATGGAAAACCACTTCAAAAAAAATTAGTTGCGGCATACTTAATTGGGACTAAAATTACAGAAAAAGATTTCATTAATTTAAAATTAATGAATACTAAAGATGAAACAGGTGGTTTTGTTACTTGGAATACATATCGATTAATGTCTGAAAGGAAGACAAAAAAAGCTTCACTTACCGTTAATCAAGATTGGATAAAAGGAGCGTTATGTTCAAATCCTATAAGATGGGATACTAATAAAACTTCTAACTATGAAGACCATAAAGGTTTTCTATATTTTAATAAAAAAATATATCCAAATACTGTTAAAATTGAGCATATAGATAATAAAGTTTATATCAAATTGCCCAAAATGGGAATTTTTAAAAAAATATTGGTTTCAACCGTAAAGGATTATCATAAAGCTGATATTAGTTTATTTTGGGAAGATATTAGAATCAATTCAATTAATAGAGCAAAGGTTTTTCTTAATAAATGAAAATCAGATTATTTCTTTTTGTTTTACTTTTATTTTCAAAATCTTTTTCACAAGAATCATTGACTGGAAAAGTTTCTTTTTTAGATAATGAAAATAAATTAATTCCTATTGAAGGAGTAAGTATTTATTGGAAAGAATCTTCTATTGGAGTTATTTCAGATAAAAATGGAAATTATTCTATACCCTTTATTAAGTCAACTAATCTATTGGTGTTTAAAATGTTAGGGTTTAAAGAAGATGTGGTGATCATTGATAAAGTTAATAATTATGATCACTTATTAACCAATGAATCTAATAATTTAGATGAGGTTATTGTTTCAAAACGAAAAAATACAATTCAAAAATCATATTTTAAAACACAAAATATAGTTAATGTTTCAAGCGATGAATTATTAAAGGCAGCTTGTTGTAATATTTCAGAAAGTTTTGAAACAAACCCATCAATCGACGTAAGTTATTCAAATGCAATTACTGGAGTAAAACAGGTTAGAATGCTTGGATTAGAAAGTCCATACTTATTGATTACAGAAGAAAATATTCCGATGGCAAGAGGAGCCTCTCAAGTTTTTGGATTATCATTTATTCCTGGAACTTGGGTAGAAAGTATGCAGATTACTAAAGGAATGGGAAGTGTTGTAAATGGATTTGAAAGTATCTCAGGCCAAATAAATGTAGAGTTAAAAAAACCAATAAATGACTCTCCTATTTTTTTAAATGTTTTTAGTTCTGATATGGGAAGAAATGAATTAAATTTTCATTTAAATAAAAAAATGAACGAATTGGTGTCTACAGGATTTTTTCTGCATATGAATGAGAATAATAGTATTCATGATCATAATTTAGATGGTTTTTTAGACCATCCTAAATCAAAAGGAATAAACATATTTAATAGATGGCAATATACTAATGTAGAAAAGGGAGTAGTAGGTTTTTTAGGATTAAGATTTATGAAAGATGAAAAAGATTCAGGTGAAGATGTTGATAACATGAAAGTTAAAAGGTTGCCATGGCTTACGGAAATTAATACTAATAGATTTGATTCAAACTTTAAATTAGGTTACGTAAATCCAAAAATTCCTTATCAGTCCGTCGGATTTCAAATGGCCTACTCTAATCACAAACAAGAGTCTTTTTTTGGATTAAGGAACTATAATATAAATCAAAATAGTTTTTATTCAAATTTTATTTATAATTCAATTCTAGGGAATACAATGAATAAGTTTAAAGCAGGCTTTAGTTACTCTTTTGATGATTTTGATGAAATTGTTGATATTGATCAGAAAAATTATAATAGAAAAGATAAATCATTTGGAAGTTTTTTTGAATATAGTTATGATAATTTAGAAAAGTTAAGTTTGGTAGCTGGTTTGAGGTACGATTTCCATAATAATTTAGGTTCCTTTTTTACTCCCAGATTTCATATTAGATATCAACCATTAGAAAAATCAGTTTTTAGATTTTCAGTTGGATCGGGAAGAAAATCATCTAATATTTTTTCTGAGAATCAAGGATTATTTTCTACTGGCCGAAAGATTTTTATTGATAATAATAATGGAAATTTTTATGGTCTAGAATCTGAAAAGGCTTCGAATTATGGTATTAGCTTTCGACAAGGTTTTTCCCTTAATAATCAAGAGGGTGATATAACTATGGATTATTATGTTACTGATTTTGAAAATCAAGTTGTTGTAGATTGGGAAAAACAAGGAGAATTACATTTTTATAATCTTGAAGGAAAAAGTTTTGCTAAGAGTTTTCAAATAGAATTAGATTATCAAATATCAAACAATCTGAAACTTAAATCAGCTTATAAAAATTATGTTGTAAAAAAACAATATAATTCAGGTTTTAAACAAAATCCATTGACTCCTAAAAACAGATTTTTTACCAACATAGATTTTTCATCAAAAACTAGTCAAAATGGTTCTTATTGGAGATATGATATTACCTATAACTGGATAGGTAAACAAAGGTTGCCATTACATTCTATGTATCCTTCTTTAGTTACATCAAATGGTTTTTCACCTTCTTATAATTTAATAAATACTCAAGTAACGAGAGTATTTTCTTCAAAATTTGAGGTATATATTGGTGGTGAAAATATAGGAGATTATACACAGAATAACCCTATTCTTGATTCTAAGAACCCATTTGGGTTAAATTTTGACAGCTCTCAAATTTATGCTCCAATTCATGGCTCATTGATCTATATAGGACTCAGATTAAAATTGTAACTTGAAATTAATTTATTATGAAATATTTATTTGTTTTACTTTTTTTTATTGGCAGTTTCGTTTATAGTCAAGAAATAGATCATAAAACTACAAAGACCTCCTTTAAGGTTAGTGGTGTTTGTGATATGTGTAAATTAAGAATTGAAAAAGGAACAGTTAAAATTAAAGGTGTAAAGTATGCTAGTTGGGATATTGATTCAAACAACCTCTCTATTATATATAATTCCAAAAAAATAAACCTTGACAATATCCATAAAAAAATTTCTGAATTAGGCCATGATACTGAAATTCATAAGTCTAATGAAAAAGTATATAAAAGTTTGCCTGAATGTTGTTATTATAAGACACTAACAATTCATTAAAGTAAAAACATGAAAAAAAATTCCAAAATAATAATTGCAATAATCATTTTTTCACCATTTGTATGGGTTTTTTGGCCCTCAAATAGTACTGAACCAATTTTAAAACCTGACCCAGAAAAAATAGTTGAACTCATGGGTACAGAAACTTCTTTTGGAGTTAAGGGAAACTGTAAAATGTGTAAAGAAACTATTGAATCAGCTGCTAATTCTTTGGATGGTGTTATTAAAGTAGATTGGGATGTGCAAACAAAGCAGCTTAGTTTAGTTTATGATTCTCAAATTATAGATTTACTGAGTGTTCATCAAGCAATTGCCAATTCTGGTTACGGCACAGAATTAGTAGAATATGATGCGGATAAATATGAAAATTTACCACTATGTTGTAAATACGATCCTCTTATGGAAGTGAAAATAAATTAATTTTTATTAAATTTAAATTATCAAAACAAAAACATTATGAAAAAACTAATATTATTATTTACATTATGTATGCTTACATCTTGTAATAACACTGCTGTTAAAAAAATAACTGACTCATTTACTCCTGAGCCAGAAATTATTGAGATAGAAAAGGTTATATCCAATGGAGAACCTGAAGGCCCGCATACATCAACTGAATGGAAAGTTTGGGCTTATAGTACAGCTGCACCTTCTTATATAGCTGCTAAATGTACAGTTGTTGATGCAGATGGTACTGTATTAAGAGAAGGTACAAATGGATGGACTGCAATGCCAGCAAATCCAAGAGGACCTGCTGATCCAGAGAATGGATGGAAAGATGCACATGAGGCTATGCCAATGGTAGGTGATGGAGAATCATTTAAATGGGTTTCGGCTTTTATGAATGGCGATCCTCCTGAAATGGATGCTGATGGTTGGGCTTGGATGCTTCATGGCGACATGGGAGAAGATAATTCTAAACAAATGGTTTTAAACAAAGAGGATTCAGCTGAAGGTCAATGGATAGAGTCTGGACCACACTTAATGTTATTCCCAAAAGATCCTGCTACATTAGCTGGAAACAGCACTGATTTCAATACCGGTGCACCATACATAATGTTTAAAGGGACTGGTTATGATCACTTAATGATTCCTGTAGAAGATTACTACAAATATCAAGATCCTAAATAAAAACAGATTATTACTTGTTTATAAAAACCCTCTATTTAAGAGGGTTTTTTTATTTTCATTATATAATAAAATGGTATTCCAATTATTAATAATATAGACCCATAGTATACAGATTCAATTCCTGAACCAAAAATTGCCCATACAGAATAACTAATACCTAATACACCAAGAATAGAAGATTTAAAAATTTTAATTTTTAAATACTTTTTTTCGATATGATAGAGTATATAAGAAGCACTAACAAATAAATATGGAATAAGAGTAGATAATGTAGTTAATAGAATCAAAAACTCAAATCTATCAATTAATCCTTCTGTAAAATTCATAGTCATTACAAATGATGTAAGAATACTTCCTACTAACAAACTTATAATTGGAAAACCTTTTTTATTTTTTTTATTAAATACTTGGGGAAAAAGTTTATCATTAGCCATTGTCATAGGCATATAACTTGTTATTAAAATCCATCCATTAAGTGCTCCAATTGCTGAAATTGCTGCTCCTGCTGAAACAAAATATCCTGCATATTTTCCCCCAATAATTTCACCGGCTTCTGCAAATGGTGCGGGAGAATTAGTTATTATTTCAGTAGGTAAAATGCCAAATAAAACTACGGTTCCAAAAATGTAAATAAGTGTAGAAATTACAGTTCCTATCATAGTAGCTTTAGGTATATTGTTTTCAGGATTTTTAATGTTTTCAGCTGGAATACTTGCACATTCTATTCCTAAAAAAGCATAGAGTGTCATAACACATACAATTGGTAAAATTTCAAAATCACTTTGGTCTGTTATATTAAACTTTGGAAATACATTAGAATCAAAAACAAATAATCCTGCAATAATGATGAAGATTAGAGGAATTAATTTTGCAATTGTTGTAAAAATTTGAATATTTCCTGATGATTTAAAACCTTTTGATGAGGTATATGTAAATAGCCAAATAAAAAAAAGTCCTGTTAATGTAGCATACAATGAATTTGTTGCTAGTTCTGGAACAAAAAAACTTAATGCACTTACTATAGCTACAGCAATTGCTGCATTATTAACCCAGCATGAAATCCAGTATCCCCAGGCAACTAAAAAACCAATAAAATCTCCAAAGACTACTTTTGAATAAATGTAAGGCCCACCACTTTGTCCTTTAAGTATTTTGCTGAAATTACTGAATATTTTAGCTAAAACTAAAGCACCAGAAGCAGTAAGTATCCAACCTAAAATACTTATACTTCCAAATTTTCCTAGACTGGCTGGAAGAACAAAAATTCCTGCACCAATCATATTTCCAATTACTAGTGAAGTTGCCGCTAATAATCCTATTTTTTCATTTTGTTGAGTCATAATAAAAATTTATATTCAGTAAAATTTCTTTATGTCAATTAAAGATAAATATAATATTGATCCAGATATATCAAAAGCTGAAACTTTACCATCTTCATTCTATAAAGATCCTTCAGTTTTTGAAGAAATTAAATCAAAAATTTTTTTAAAATCATGGCAATGGATTGGTGATTCAGATCTTGTTCCTGAAAAAGATTCTGTATGCCCACTTTTTCTTTTGCAGGATTATTTGTCAGAACCTATTGTGATTACTAGATCTGATGATGACGAAATAAATTGCATGACAAATGTATGTACCCATAGAGGAAATATTATGGTATTGGAGCCAGGAAAAATGAAAAAGCTTATATGCATGTACCATGGAAGAAGATTTGATAATAAAGGAAAATATGAATACATGCCTGAATTTCAAGATGCTAAAAATTATCCAAGAGCATGCGATAGTTTACATAATTTTCCATTAAGAAAATGGGGTAAATTACTTTTTGTTGGATTAAATCCAACTTTTGATTTTCAACAGGTAATCGACAAAATGAGTGAAAGAATTGGATTTCTTCCAATTGATAAGTTTGAATTTGATGATTCACTTTCAAAAGATTTTAATATAAAATCTCATTGGGCTTTATATTGTGACAATTATTTAGAAGGATTTCATATTCCTTTTGTTCACAAAGATTTAAATGAAATTCTAGATTATAATAATTATACTACTGAAGTTTATAAGTATTGTAATTTACAAATTGGTTATAGCGAAGATGATTCTGAAGTTTTTGATCTTCCTAAGGGTCATGTTGACTATGGAAAAAATGTTGCAGCTTATTATTACTGGGTTTTTCCTAATATGATGTTTAATTTTTACCCTTGGGGTGTTTCAATTAATCTTGTTCAACCTATCTCTGAATCATTTACTAAAGTTTCATTTAGATCTTATGTGTATGATCAATCTAAATTAAATAGAGGAGCAGGTAATGAGCTTCAAAAGGTAGAAGAAGAAGATGAGTTTGTCGTGGAAAATGTACATATAGGTTTAAAATCTTCCTTTTATAAAGCTGGAAGATTTTCTCCAACAAGAGAACAAGGAGTGCACCATTTCCATAATTTAATTTCAGACTTTATGAACTCTGAATATTAAGAGTTATAATTAATATGAGGTTAAAAGAATTAATTAACTTTATATTTATGAAAAAGTATTTAATTTATTTAAGGCATTTAGCTTTTATATTTGCCGCTTTCAGTCTAATCTTTGGCGTAAGTCA
>UINC01001565.1_pt1 | contig 19915 bp, 17 predicted proteins | sample 5385821 | NCBI WGS metagenome assembly UINC01 (sample SAMEA4666929, study PRJEB26691) | marine metagenome | isolation source: Pacific Ocean | place: Pacific Ocean | collected 2011-10-13 | reverse complement strand
GATCAGTCCGCCATTGTGAAACAGATCGGGCTCGATCCCCGTGAATTCGGTCAGCATTTGTCTTTGAGCCTGAAGGAGACTGGGAACGCAGTTCCAAGTACTGAGGACTACGTTAAACGCTGGACCGGTCCTCCTGACTCGGGGCCACTTTCCGGAATAGTACAAAGTCTCGTTGAGACTTACCGATCAGTATGGGAGCAATCCGAATTACGTGCCCTGGAAACATCCCACAACCGAGCCTGCCAGATTCATGTTCCTGAGGGAAGAACTATTTATGGCCGTGACCAGCTCATCATCTTTCTCAACGGCTACCTCACATCTTTTCCAAAAGGTAGTTTCAAGGTTCACCATTGGATCGTTGATGAGGAGGAAGGTAAAAACAAGAGAATAGCCTTGCGTTGGTCTTATTCTGCGGAACATACTGGATTTGGAAGTTTCAATGAACCTACAGGAGCCCCTGTGGTAATCATGGCCATGACCCATGCTGAAATGCAGGAAGGTCTTGTAGTCAGGGAATATCATGCGATTGATGAGATCTCGCTTTGGATGCAGATCAGCAACCATTCCTAGTGTGGTTCATTGAGTACATGAGTGAAAAACATGAATTAATAAACTAAACTTCTAAAAAAACAAGGAAAACTATGGCAACTTGGCTTAAGGAAGCAATCACCAAAGAGAAAAGGGACGAAGCTCAGAAACAAATAAGTGATACCGTAGAAAAACTGCTTGAAGACATTGAAAAACGCGGAGATGAAGCTGTCAGGGAACTCTCGGAACGTTTTGATAACTGGTCTCCGGATGAATTCCAGCTTTCTGAAAAAGATATCCTGTCTTGTATTGATCGTCTAGAAAAACAAACAATTGATGACATACGCTTCGCACAGGAGCAGATCAGGAATTTTGCCCAGATTCAGCGAGATTCAATGAAGGACGTTGAAGAGGAAACACTTCCCGATGTAATTCTAGGACATAAGAACATTCCCATGAATCGTGTTGGTAGTTACGTGCCTGGAGGTAAGTTCCCGATGGTGGCCTCTGCTCACATGTCCGTAGTTACCGCAAGAGTAGCTGGTGTTAATGAAATCATCACCTGTGCACCTCCATATCAAGGGAAACCGGCTGATGCAATTGTTGCTGCACAGCATCTTGGTGGGGCTGACGCCATTTATGTGATAGGTGGTGTCCAAGCTGTAGCAGCTATGGCTTTGGGCACGGAATCCATAAAAGCTGTAGATATGCTGGTTGGACCTGGGAATGCCTATGTTGCAGAAGCAAAGAGACAACTTTATGGACGAGTTGGCATTGATTTGTTTGCAGGTCCAACCGAAACGCTTGTCATTGCTGATCAAGCAGTTGACGGCGAAATGTGTGCAACAGATCTGCTAGGTCAGGCGGAACATGGTCCCACTTCACCAGCAGTTCTCTTGACAAACTCAATGGAACTTGCACGCCAGACTATGAAAGAAGTGGAAAAACAGTTGAAAACTCTTTCGACGAGAGATACTGCCGGACCTGCCTGGGAAAACTATGGACAAGTTATTATAGCGGATTCTTATGACGAAATGCTTGACCTGGCAAACAAACTTGCATTTGAACATGTTCAGGTAATGACTGAAAAGGACGATTGGTTTCTGGAAAACATGAGCAACTACGGCGCCCTTTTCCTTGGTCCACGCACCAATGTTTCATATGGAGACAAGGTCATTGGTACAAACCATACTCTCCCTACCCTAAAAGCTGCACGCTACACTGGAGGTCTTTGGGTTGGAAAATTTCTTAAAACCTGCACCTACCAGAAAGTCCTCAGTAATGAAGCAAGCGTAAAGGTTGGAGAATACTGTTCCAGGTTATGCAAGATTGAGGGATTTGCCGGACACCAAGAACAGGCGGATCTTCGGGTTCGCCGCTACGGCAGAGAAGAAGCATGAAAGCTCCTGCAGGCTATGATTTAAGTGGGATGCGAGCTTTGGTTACAGGCGCCGGCAGAGGATTAGGTGAAGCTTGCGCTAAAACCCTTGCAGATGCGGGTGCGGAATTGGTCCTGACTTCCCGAACAAAAAAGCAGTTGGAATTGGTCAAGGATCAGATCATTGAGTCCGGAGGGAAAGCCTCGGTTCATCTAGCTGATATCTCTTCGATGGAAGCTGTGCAGAATTTAAAAGATCTAGGACCCTTTCACATTCTCGTCAATAATGCCGGAACGAACGTACCTGAACAATTCTGCGAAGTTAGTGAAGATAGTTTCGATACAGTCATGGAACTCAATGTCAAATCGGCTTTTTTTGTAGCACAGGTTGTGGCAAAGGGCATGGTTGAGTCGAAAATAGGAGGCTCTATCATCAATATGTCGAGCCAAATGGGTATTGTTGGGGGGCGCAACAGAACAGTCTACTGTGCGTCCAAACATGCTATGGAGGGTTTTAGCAAAAGTATGGCTTTGGATCTTGCAAAACATGGAATACGTGTCAACACGGTGTGTCCGACTTTCATTGAAACCGAGATGACACGGTCCTTTTTGGAAAATGATGAGTTCATGAAAGAAGTCCTAAACCGGATTCCACTTGGGTACGTAGGACAACCTGAAGACGTCGCAGGGGCGGTTTTGTATCTTGCATCCAATGCCAGCCGAATGGTCACTGGATCTTCCATTAAGGTAGATGGTGGCTGGACTGCAGTCTAAACATCCCACTAGAATCTAAAAACATTCTGAAACAAAATAATCGAGTACCGATGGATCAAATCCCAGAAATTCTGCTTAATACTTTCCGAAAGTACGACACTCCGACAATCATCAACGCGCTTGACATTCTTGATTCTAAATTCAGGACCAAGGGTTTCACAACTGAACAGGTAGTCTGTGCAGATCCATCACTCCCACCAATTGTGGGTTATGCTCGCACTGCAACCATTCGGGCGGCCTCAGTAGTGGACCCACAAAAAAAACGTGACAGAGGAATAGCCTATTACGAATATGTGTCCTCAGGACCGGGACCTAACATCAGCGTGATAGAGGACGTTGATGATAGCCCAGGATTCGGGGCTTTTTGGGGAGAGGTCAATACCAACATTCACAATGCACTTGGACTCTTAGGAGTGGTTACTAATGGATCAGTGCGAGACCTTGATGTCCTTTCACCAGGTTTTCAGGTACTGGCCGGAAAAATAGGGCCAAGTCATGCTTATGTACGTATTGAAGAGACTGGTAAAGAAGTAAATATTTTTGGAATGAACGTTCGGCACAATGATCTTATTCACGCTGACCGCCATGGTGCAGTCGTCATTCCAAAAGAACTTGCGGAAGGACTCCCGAACGCTATTAAACTGATGATCCGTCGAGAGAAAATAATCCTAGATGCCTGTAAAAGTACTGACTTCGATTTTGAAATACTCAAGGAAGCAATTCTGAAATCGTCTGAAATTAAGTAGTTTAAAGTTCAAGATTTTCGCCGATATGATAGTATCTTAGTGCTGTTTCTGAGGTGATGTGACGTTGATCTTCAGGTGAAAGCGGAGCCAGCCACTTGAGAAGTTGGGCGACACAGAATCTGTAAGGATTCATCAGCCGTTCAACTGGGAAATTGCTACCCCACATAATGCGATTCGAACTAAAATTCTCTAGGATGGTATCGAAAATTAATTGTGTAGACTCTGAGGACCAGTCTTTGTCGTACATACCAAAACCGGAGAGTTTAATGTGAAGGTTTGGTAGTTCTGCAAGACTAGCTAGGCCATTCATCCACAATTGCAGCCCGGATTCACTTTGATCGTAAGGACAACCTGCGTGGTCAATGACGACTGGAACTTCCGGGAAATCTCTCAGAAAATCAGCTGATTCCGTCATTTGTTCAGGGTAAAGCTGGAGGTCGAAACTGAGCCGATGTTTTTTCAAAAGTGCGAAGTTTTCCTGCCACTGTGAATTTCGAAGTAGATTTTCAGTGGTGAAGGAAAGATCTGGACGCTGCTCAAGCATACCGATGATCTGCCGTACTCCCCGAAATTTAGGAAAGGAGAGATGGCGTTCGAGGACAGCCTCGGCATCTTCTTTGGTTAGATCCACGTAACCGACAATAGCTGACGGTATTCCTGCCGGGACCAGCTTACTAAGCCAACTGGTTTCCGAGACAGGATCAATAAGTGCACTGTCGACCTGAATATGAACGGATCCTGCTAATTGGATGCCATTAGCTTCAGCAACATCGCTCAGGAAATGTTTCGTAAGGTAATCCTTTTGAATCGGGGTCGGATCACCGAATGGTTTCGGTTTACCAATTTGTTTAAGCCAGATGTAATCCAGAACCTCAAGGTTCCAGAGGTGATGGTGTGCGTCAAAAAGTTTCATCTCCATTATCTAAAAAGTTGTCGCAATCTTGAAAAAATTAAAAAGACGGAAGTTTGTTCACTATTCACGAATTTTTTCAAATTGTGGAAGAGCTGCGCCAAACTTGATTCCTGCTAGCGAGTTGCGTTATAAACATGCCCGCCAAGATCAACATAAAGTTGTAACACGGCTTGGCCTTCGCTGCGCAGCAGTTCAGGCTTAATTTTAATTCCCCGACGCTCGAGTTCCTGATTATAATTCTGAGGGGCTGGCCCTTCATCAAAACCGGTAATTTTCTCCACATCTTCAGGTTCTGCAGACGACAAAACCTCTTTGATTCCGGACCAGCAGACATTTCCTAAACACATTGCACACATTTTCCCGCTCGTTACCAGCCGATGTGCCGGGAAACGGGCATCCCCCAAATCATAGTGATCCAGCTCTTTTTGCGCCAGCATCAGTGCCATCATTTCAGCATGTGCAGCAGAGCAGTTTTGCTGGATGACAACATTGACACCAACTGAAACCAGTTTTCCTGAATCCTGCTCAAAAACAGCGGCACCAAACGGTCCGCCGGTTTTCTCACGGATGTTCCGTTCTGTCAGGGCGAGCACGAAACGCATTTGTTCTTCCGGGTCAGAAATTATTTTTGGATATTTTGCTAAAAATGAATCAATCCAATTTGGGAGAGTAAGGTTCAGTTGGTTCATGTATGTTTAGGTACTGGGTTGCGTGGATGTGTTTTTCCGAAAAGTTTGTCGCGTTCATAAAGCAATTGTGCTGTGATGCTCACGGCAATTTCCTGCGGGTGATTTCCTCCGAGTGAAAAACCAAGCGGGCAAAAGAGGTGTTTGGTTTTTTCTTCGCCGAGGCCTTCTTTTTTGAGTTCCCGTTTTAAAGTAGCAGCTTTGGAGCGGCTGCCGATTACTCCTATAAAGGGCTGTTCGTTCCGTTCAAGAAATCGTTGTGCAACGTAAAAATCGCTTCGGTGTCCCTGCGTCATGATCAGCACAAAAGCTTTTTCTGATGTTTCTTCAACACTTTCCGGAAGCGACTCCACGCAAAGTTTTTTAAGTTTTGGAGATTCCGGTAATTTGTTCAACCATTCAATCCGGGTGTCAAGACAAGTCAGTTGACAATCCAGAGTCAGGAGTAAAGGTATCAGTGCCTGTGCAACATGACCAGCCCCAAAAATAATAATTTCCCATGGATTAGTATTGAGAAGCTCAAAAAAAAGTTTGACAGAACCGCCGCAACTCATGCCGACATCGCGGTTGAGGTTCCATTCAACAAATTTTGTTTGCTCTGCGGGATTGGTTTCTCCGAGTAAAACCTGAGCATATTCAAGCGCTTTTGCCTCAACCAGACCTCCTCCAACCGTTCCGGAATGCAGGCCTGATGCAGTAACCAGCAACCTTCCGCCTTGTGCACGAGGAGTACTTCCTTTGACTTCTACCAATGTTGCAGAAACAAAGGATGTTCCTGCTTCCAGCAAAGCCTGCATTTGTTTGAGATGCTCTTTCATTTCTGTTCATCTGTTTAAGCTGGAACCGTTTCAAAAAACAATTGAAAACGGCTGTTCTTCAACTGGTATGGATTTTCCGGATAAATTGCGTCGTTCAAAAATTTAACTGGTCCATATTGTGAACTGATGCCAAGATTTTCTCTGGATGAATTAAGTTTGCTGTCCATCCACTCCGAAAATCTTGGGTTGTAGTCAGCAGCAGTCAAATTTTCCTTTTCTAATTCAAGAACAGATTCTACAGGCATCAAGACAGCTGCATTTTCAGTATTCATCTCCTGCACCAAATTAGCCAGATAATCTTGTGCCTGCTGTCGAGATGGGAGGTGAATATTTCTGGATCTCAGCTTTCCTTCCGGAGCAATGCATAATCCAGTTACCCGGGCTTGATCAGGAAATAAATCTGCTGCACGTAAAATCAGCACATCCAAAAAATGGCGCAGCCAGGATTTGTCTTTGCTTTGGCGTTCGCTGAGGTAAATGCCGTGCCAATTATTGGATTCATCTGTATACCACCATTCAGTTTTTCCTTGAATTTCGGTGGAGAGATTTTCTCTTTCTGACAGAGCAGTCTCATCTTTTTGGATGTGGAGTGCTGGAAAAATTCGATCTGTACTGGTCAGTCCAGCCTTGAAAATTCCTTCCCGGACAGCACCAAAATAAAATTGGCAGAGATTTTTCTGCAGGGTTTGCCAATCAATTTGTAGGGCTGCTGTCAGCTGTTTTTGCCAGCTTTTTAGAATACGCAGATGCCGGTCCTGCATCGCTTCTCCGAAAATACCGGTGGGCATTACTCCTTCCAGTTCCATGCGCTGTGCCTGAAGTTGGTATAGCTGCAGCCATTCCGGTTGCGATTCCTGCAGCGATTCTTTTGCGAGGGTGCTCAAGCCGCTGTTCCAGACTTTCCGAAGTAGCGACCATTCATTCAACCGTTCTAATACAAGAGGCTCGTCAATTATTATTTCGCCAACATCATCTTCATCTTCACCAAGACCCAGCAAATAGCCGGCAGTGGACTGCAGTGGAGATTCGAGAAATTTCCGCAGGCGTGAAAATGAGACTGTTGAAAGCTGATTTTCTGAAACAGGCCCTGGAATTTCGGTACGCAAGGACTGTCCTGTTAAAGAATGTCTTACATCAGCTGAAAGCCAGTCCGGAGAAATTCGCTGAAATCCGGGAAACTTTTTATTAAATAGTTCACGCAGCCGAAAGGCTCTTGCCTGACGGAATGCTGCAGGATCGTAATTTGGCTGATGCATGTTCTGTGTAGTGCGAAGGATGTTTGCAGAGTCAATATGTGATTCTGAAAGTTCCGGGAAGTATTCCAGAGAATAGGGTTTTAGAGGATGTATTGTTTTTTTAAATTTCTCTATCAGATATCCACTGTCAAGTTCATCGACTAAAGTTTGAATGATTGAGGAGGGATTAAGTTCATCATCGGTACGATCGTTACGGGAGACGTAACTCAGCACAAGATGTTTTCGTGTAGAAACAAGTGTTTCCAAAAACATGTAACGGTCACGTTCTGTCACCGAAACGTCTCCTAAACGACGTTCCCGCAAAGTATGTCCCTCTATCGCAGGACTCAAATGTTCGGGAATGTGCCGTAAATCCAGGGTGTCGCGATGGTAAGGTGTCGGGAATAAACCTTCGCCCATGCCCAATAAAAAAACTACCTTGAAAGGAATCGGACGCATTGGTTGAAATGATGAAACAGTAACGCCTTCTGCTAAATAATGTCCCCTGTGCACTTTTGCAGATTGTTGTTTTTGTTTGAAAAATTCGTAAATGGTGCTGAAACTAAACTGGCTTGGGCCACCCTCATGTCCTAAATCCAGGTCACGTGCTGCAAGTACATTCTTCAGCAAATTCTGGAAAGCTTCCTCATCGTCTTCAGCAAGCGGACGGAGATAAGTTTTGAGCAGAGTGTGCAGATAGCGTCCCCAATCTTTTGCACTCATTTTCCATTTTGGCAGATCCCGGGTGTCAGCAATTAAGGAGCGCACTATCAGCATGAAACGTGCGGCTTCCGTGCTCCATTCTTCCGCAAGATCCGTAGGCACGATATTTTGTCTACCAATCGAAAAGATGCCGTTTCCATCTTCAGCAGATACCATTTCACCCAAAGTCAAACGTCGAAAGGCCTGTTCCCAGTGGTAGATATCCTGCTCTAAATGGAGATAGCCCTGCTCCTCTTGCGACTCTTTGTCTATACCATAAAAAATATTGAGCTCATCTGCCCACTGAAGCCATTGCTTAATTTGCAGAGGTTCACCAATAGAGCTCTTTCCTGTTGTGGCAGAATCTTCAAATTTTTGCAGAAAACACGGATTATTGATCAATCTGAACAAATCCCGACGTGTGTATTCAGTGAAACACAGTCCTAAAAGTGAATTTGCCGCATCCTCCAAACGGCCGGCACTTCCGCTGATACCGTCAATCAAGTGGTATGGCAGACTGTAAATGCTTTCAAAAACTTGTTCAATTTCATGTTGATAACGCTCCATGTCATGCACGATGACCGCACACTCATTGAGCCGCAAATCCGGATCACGGCGAATCCAGTCCCAAATCAAACTTGCTACAGATTCAACTTCGCGCCTCGGGTTTGCACAGGCCAGGACCAGTAAACTTTCGTCCTGCTCCAGTCCAAGTGAGCTGGCGCGACTCGGCTCCCTGAATAAAATATCCTGCTGTAATTGGTTGAGGACGCTGGCTTGTGATTTTTCTGCGTCTTTATCCTGTGCAGCAGCAGATTCATTTTCCACAAACCATGGCTCATAATTCCATTCGCTCCATTGATTCAGCAGGCTGATATTTTCACGTCCTGGCCGTCCCCAGGCCTGTAAAAAAGGATTATCGTTTTCATCTTGAAACAATTCGCCCAGCGCAATTTCTGTTTCAGACGGACCTTTTTGTTTTTCAGAACGCTGAGGTTCAGTTTCCAAAGATCGACGAACTGTCGCTTTAGACTCACCGAGACTTTGAACATCTTCCCAAAACTCCATGCACGGATTAAGAGCATAAACATGGATATCACGCAGGTGTGCCAACTGTTCAGTGAGTACCTTTTGGTGGAAGCGTGAGAGATACGAAACACCAAAAATATGAAGGGTCTCAGTTTTGTGACCCTGAGTTTTGAGTTTTGAGCTTTGCCGGTTTGGATTGTCCTGACAATGGCGGTAAAGCTGCGGCAGGCTAAAAAGCTCCGGCTGAAATTCTGCTGAAACCGATAGACGTGCATTGCGGTTGTGTCGTGTTACTTTTCCTTCCGGACCAAACAGTTCGGTCCAGAGAGCACGCTGCCAGCTTTCTGTGCCAAGAGGATCGAAATCAAGCGCATTCCGTCCAGCCACCCACGGAGTCAGCAGTTCCTCGTTTCGGGAAAGTTCATATTCCATGAACAAGTGCGTTAAGCGTCCGGCCAGTTGATAGAGCCGATGTTCTCCCGCTTCGGGACGAATGCTAGTGTCCGGTGTAATATAGCTGCGAACCTGCTGCCAGAGGGGGTCTGAAGTTTCCAGCTTTTCTCGTATAAGTTCCAGCAGCAGACACTGTGTGGTTTCTGGTTTGAGCAGGGCATAGTGCCGGTCCCGCATATTTTCCTGCAGAACCTCATTGATCGCCTTTTCCAGTGTGATAAAACGCAGATTTGCAGCTATTCCTTGAATTTGAGCCAGTTTGAGGGAAATCCACTTTTCCAGACTAAAATTCGGTACAACGATGTCTGCTGAATTAAACGGGTCCCGTTTTTCCAGCTCTTGTGCCAGCGGCACAATCAGGCGTTCCAGACGGTTTGAATAGTGGAGGCGGGGCATTTGTCAATGATCAGTTATCAATGAACAATGAGCAATAAACAGTTATCAATGAACGTGCATCAATGAGCAGCGATCAAGTTGATGAGTCTAAAATCATCAAGCACCTGGAGTACGGAAAACGGGATTAATTACCTCAATCGAAGCTGAATCCCGCAAGCGCTTCAGCTCTTTGCTGAGTAGTGCCTTCTGCAGAGTCTGGTGGAGCTGCGCTCTGACTTTGTCTTTCTGCTCTGCCGCTTCTTCAGCGTCCAGAGTTCGTTTTTTGAAGTGAATAAGATCAGCACGATTTTCATTCAGGCTTAAGCCAAAACGCTGATTTTGATTTAAGTGCAAACCCACTTTACGGAATTCTGTATTGTCGCCCATGTTTGGCAGGAACCTGGTGTTTGCAGTAAATTCAAGAGTTTGCATTTTCAGTCCCTGATTTTCTGCAAGACTTTCCATTGCAGCTCCTCCCTGAACTTGCATCAAGGTGGTTTTTGCTGCTTCAAGAGCAAGTGATTTGGCTTTTTCCAGACGTACAGCAGTTTCCACATCCTCCTTTGCGTCTTCAAAAGGACGGGTAGTCGGTTTTTTTGTTTCACTGAGACGGTAGATCACATGTCCCAAAATGGGATTGCGTTTCCAGACACCCATTTCTCCGGGTTTACGCCGCAGCAATTCTGCAACCAGTTCGGAGGCAGAGCCAAGTCCGGGAATGACCTCTGACTTGTCAAACCACTTGGAGCTGAGTACCTCCCTGTTTAGTTTCTGTGCTTCTGGGGTAAAGGACTCACCAGCAAGTCCGGCTAATCTGCCCAGTTCTTCTTCCAGGCGTTTTTGTGCTCTACTTTCAGCAAGAATTTCTGTAATTTCCTCATGTGCATCATCCAGAGATTTTGTAATTTCCTCCTTTAGTTCATCGACCTTAATCAGGTGCAGTCCAAAAGGAGATTTTACAATATCGCTTACTTCTCCGGCTGCAAGGGCAAATGCGGCGGATTCAAAAGCAGGAACCATTTCTCCAGGCTTAAACCAGCCTAAATCACCGCCTTCTGTTGCAGTTCCATCTTCAGAGTGGGCCTTTGCCAATTCTTCAAATGATGATCCAGCCTTGATTTGCACCAGCAGTTCTCTCAACTGTTCACGTTTTTCCCGTTGTTTTTCTTCAGAAGCATCCGGAGGAAGTTTGAAAAGAATATGCCGGGCCTTGATTTCCGGAGGAGTGACGTAGTTGTCTGTATTTTTTTTGTAATAGCGACGTACTTCACGCTCCCTAACTTTTACACTATCTTTGAAATGATCGGCAGAAAGAGTGAAATATTCCATTCTGAATTGATTCAGAGTTTGGAATTCCTGCAGATTATCTTGATGGTATTCCCGGAGATCAGCGTCATTTACAGTGGTTTTATCAATAAAAATCTGCGGATCAAAATATAGATACTCAACTTCAATTTTCTCAAAGTCCCTCCGGTAAGCCTGTTCGACTTCATGATTATTTATAACCAGTCCTGCTCCAAGCAGTTGCTGTTTTTTTGACAGCAAAAGGTCTGCCCTCATAGAACCTTCGTATTCGTGACGCACAATCCGGTTTTGACTTAAGACAGTTTCATAAGTATCGTAGTCAAACTGTCCGTTCTTTTGGAAAAAGGGTTGCTGGCGGATGAAGTCCTGAAGTTCTAAATCTGTTGCCAAAAGGTTGAGTTCAGCAGCTTCTGTCAGCAGCAGATGCCTGTCAATCAGCTGATTGAAAACTTGTTGACGCAAATTAAGCTGTTCTGCAAATTTTTCTGCATTCTCTCCAAACTGCTGCTGAAAAGAGCGCAACCGGTTTTGATATGCTTCACGGTACTCTTTGAGTAAAATTTCCTGATCATTGACCTTGGCCACAACTTCTTTGCGGTCACCAAAAAAACTGCCTACACCAAAAGACAACACAAAGGTGACAGCAATAACACCCATGAGAAGTTTGAAAAAAATGCTATTTGAATATTCTCTTAATTCCTGAATCATCCAAGCCTCTTTTTTGTTTTAGTTTTGTAATGTCTGCTTTGTAAGCCTGAGAAACAACCCCTTATTAGATTGAATTTCTACCTTTCTTGCAAGCCAAACTCGGTTTTCCAGTTAAAAATTACCAAATTAGTGCTTTTGTCTTCAAGAGCAGGAGAGTCATTATTAATTCGTTTTCAAGTAGTGTGTATGATAAAATAATCATTCCATGTCAAAAACTGACCTCCAGAGAGGGTTTTGTGTGCAGCAGAACGATCTTGCTGAGACCCTCCTAAACCGTTAATTTTTTTGAAGCATAAAAACCTAATGGATGAACTGAAAGAGAAAATCCGTACGATTCCTGACTTTCCAAAACCAGGGATTCAATTCCGGGACATCACAACCCTGCTTGCAGATCCCCAGGCTTTTAAGACTGTAGTGGAGCGCTTCGTCGAGCGTTACCAGGACGAGCAAATTGACTTGGTGGTGGGAGTAGAATCACGAGGCTTTATCATTGGAGCTCCATTGGCTTTGCGTTTGGAGAAGGGCTTTATCCCTGTCCGGAAAGCAGGAAAACTACCCGGCCCCATACACGGAGTTGAATACGACTTAGAGTACGGCACTGACAGGGTGGAGGTTCACCAGGATGCAATTCCATCCGGCAGCAGAGTTTTGATGGTGGATGACCTGTTGGCAACAGGCGGTACGATCGAGGGAAGTTCGAGGCTTATCGAAAAAGCGGGAGGAGTCATCGCTGGCTATGCCTTTGTGATTGAATTAATTGACTTAAAGGGTCGAAACCGTTTGAATCATCCTATTTTTAGCCTCGTGACTTTTGAAGGAGAATGAAGCAGGTGACTGCAGAAACAGGATTCACTGATTACAAAATTAAGCCCTTTGAAACCATTGGTGAGCAAGTCCGGAAATGGCGAGAAGAGGGCCGGAGCCTGGTTTTTACCAACGGTTGTTTTGATTTGCTGCATGCAGGTCATGCCAGATATTTGCAGACAGCATCCACTTTTGGTGATATTTTTATGCTGGGTCTAAATTCTGATTCTTCTGTACAGAAATTAAAAGGTCTCTCGCGGCCAATTATGCCGCAAGCCGATCGTGCTTTTTTGCTCAGTTCACTGGAAGTGATTGACTGTGTTGTGATTTTTGATGAAGAAACTCCTGCACGTTTAATCGAAACTGTGATTCCGGATGTTTTGGTAAAGGGTGGCGACTACCTTGCGGAGGATATCGTGGGATATAATACTGTTACAAAAAATGGAGGCAGGGTGGAAATTGTTCCCCTTGTTGAAGGGAAATCGACCACCAGCATTCTTAACTCAATTATGGAGCAGGCATGATCGCTGTTACGGGCGGAGCAGGATTTATCGGCAGTAATATTATCAAGGGGCTGAATGACGCAGGAGAAGCAGAGATTCTGGTCGTCGATAATTTGAGTAACGGAGAAAAGCACCTCAATCTGAACAGCCTGTCCATTGCAGATTACATCGACAAGAATGATTATTTGAGCAACCTCGACAAGCTCCAAAACGTCAGCACGGTTTTTCATCAGGGCGCCTGCTCTTCGACCACTGAGCAGGACGGCAAATACATGATGTTTAACAATTACGAATATTCCAAAATTCTGCTCAACTATTGCCTGAAAAACAAAATTAATTTTATTTATGCTTCCAGTGCTGCAGTTTACGGCAACGGTGAAAAAGGATTCATTGAGGAACGTGAGTCTGAATATCCGCTGAATGTCTACGGTTTTTCCAAATTTGCCTTTGATAATTATGTACGGCGTATTCTGCCCAAAGCCGAAAGCCAGGTGATGGGGTTACGCTATTTCAATGTTTACGGGCCGCAGGAAAATCACAAAGGGCGAATGGCATCTGTTGCTTTTCATCTTTTTCATCAGCTTCAGGAAACAGGAAAAATGAAACTTTTCGAGGGCAGTGCAGGCTTCAACCGCGATTTTATTCATGTTGCTGATGCAGTAAAAATCAATCTGCATTTTTACGAATCGAAAACCAGTGGAATTTTCAACGCCGGAACCGGGAAAACCCGGAGTTTTGAGGATATTGCCACAACCCTACAGCACCTGCATGGCAGCGGAGAGCTCGAAAACATCCCCTTTCCGGAGGATTTACGCGGGAAATACCAGGAGTTCACTGAGGCCGGACTGAATAACTTACGAAGTGCAGGCTTTACTGAAGAATTCATGTCACTCGAAGAAGGTGTGAGGCAATATTATCAGCAGCTTTCCGACACCGATGGACGGTATATTTGAGCATGTCCAGAAGAAATCCATCCAGCAATAATTCCACTTCCGCATTTTCTGAACTTCAGTCGGTGGGTCTTCCGGGTTTTCTTTTTGTTGATCACATTGCAATTGCGGTTTGTGCCGGTGAGTTGGAAAGCCAGCTGAAAATGTACCAGCAGATTGGTTTCAGGGAGTTGTATCGTGAAGAAATGGGCGGTACAGATCAGGTCCGGGAGGTTCTGCTGCAAATCGGAGAAGGTCCGAATTTAATTCAGTTAGTGGAACCCCTGTCTGCAGAATCTCCTGTGCAAAAACAAATTGATAGAAACGGAGGACGCGGCGGATTGGTGCATATTGGTTTCCGGGTAAAAAGTGCACAAGCGGCATTTGATTATCTTAAGGCTCAGGGTTTCCGGATTATTGATGCAGCACCTCGTCCCGGTTCACGCGGCACGACAGTCTTTTTTATTCACCCTAAATCTCATCAGGATACACCTTTCTGGGTGCTCTACGAGGTTGTCGAAGATCCAGATGATGCACGCTGATTCTGCATTATTCAAATCATCGTTGAGATTCTCACTGTAACTTGTCATTCGTGCGCACGCTGTTGGTGTACAGGGGGAATGCTTCAAATCTTGTATTTCGTCCGATCGTGGATCTGGAGCCCTGATGACAAAGAAGTCTGTTACCCGTATTTTAGGCTTACATCATAATTAATTAAACAAAAATGAGTTCTGAAGAGCAAAAAGTATTAGTCGTCGGAGGTGCGGGATACATTGGCTCACATGTAGTAAAAGCACTGCGTGACGCAGGAAAATCTCCAGTGGTTTTTGATAATTTAAGCAGCGGACTGCGGGAAAACCTGCTGCCTGAAATTCCATTTATTCTCGGCGACACGCTGTTTCCTGAACAGCTGAAGCCAGCCATGAGTGGTGTGGATTCAATCATCCACATGGCGGCCCTGAAAGCTGCAGGAGAGTCGATGACAGAGCCGGAAAAATATGCAAAAAACAACATCTCTGGAACGGTCAACCTGCTCAATGCTGCAACAGCAGCGAAAGTTAAATATTTTGTCTTTTCCTCTAGTGCAGCAGTTTACGGTGAGCCTCAATACCTTCCTCTGGACGAGGCGCATCCGGCGGAACCTTTGAACTTTTACGGTTACACAAAACTGATAATTGAGAATCTGCTCCGATGGTACAGTCAGCTCAGGGGAATGCGCTTTTCGAGTTTGCGCTACTTCAACGCTGCAGGCTATGACGTGGATGGAGAGTTGAATGGGCTGGAGCATGAACCGAATAATTTGCTGCCGATTGTGTTGGAAACAATAATGGGACGGAGAGAAAAAGTAGAAGTTTTCGGCACCGATTATGATACTAGGGACGGCAGTTGCATACGTGATTATGTTCACGTTAGTGATCTTGCGGATGCACATTTGCGGGCGCTAGATTATTTGAAGCGTGAAAATCAGGACCTGGTAGTAAATCTTGGTACATCCAAAGGCTTGAGCGTCTTGGAAATTATGCAGATTGCCCGTGAAGTTTCCGGCACGGAATTTAAATATACACTTGGTCCACGGCGTGCCGGCGACCCGGCAGTTGTGTTGGCCAAAGCTGATTTGGCTGCAGAACTCCTCGGTTGGCGGGCAAAATACAGTGACGCTCAAACCCTGCTGGAAACATCCTTGCGTGCTTATCGGCAAAGTTCGTAGTGTTTTTTGAAGGTCTAAAAACTAGTCTTCGAATGCTTTTATAAAGGAAAAAATGCGCATTTTAATATTGATTCTTGTGACCCTTGCCATGGGAGCTTGTACCATCAAACCGGTCGAGACGATATATTACAAAGAAAAAGATGTGACTCGTTTCACGACTCAGCTTTTTAAAATGGAGAAACGCGGCAAGGAAATCAAACTTGTAGCCACCAAGGAATGCTCGGGAAAAGTGATCTGCACAGATCAGGACATTAAATTAGCCATCACACATGCTGACCGATTTTCATTTTTAAAGGGCAAGGATCTAAATCTTGAAACAGATCAGGGCAAAATTGATTTAAATGAAAGAGATTACTCGACTACATTTAATAACAGGGAGAAGGGCAAAGACGGAACCAGTGGTGTTTTGACTGAGCAATTTTTAATCTGGGTTTCTGAGTCAGACTTCCAGAAGGCAGCTCATGCAGAAAAAGCAACTTTGAAAGTTGGAGACTATTCATTTGAGCTCACGAGTGAGGGTCGCACCCCTTGGCAGATATTGCTGGACAGAGGGCGTTTACTTGAGATCATGGATGAAGAACAGCAGCGTGAATATGGTCAGTATCCGCATGAAAATAAAGAGAAAAAAGAACAGGATCTGCGTAAAAAAAGGATGGTTTCAGAGGCAGCGGAATCTACCTGGAAGCTGGTGCAGGATTCAAAAAATCCAGAAGACTTACGCTATTTCCTGGAACAGTTCCCTGATAGTCCTTATGCAGTTCCTGCAAAACTGAAACTCAAGCAGCTTAAACGGGAGAATGAGCGATAAGTTTGCTTATTTTAGAGTTTAATCCGCTAAAAACCTCTCAATGAGTTCTGCAGTCGGGATCATGCAGTGCTCTCTTCTGCCAAACCATTTGTAGCGATTCCTGGAAATGAAGCGGTAGATCAGATCACGAAAAGGGCGTGGGACAACGCTCAATAATTGCAGGTGCCGCTCCCAGCCGGCAAAAAATGATAATGTTCTTAAAGCAGCCGTACTGCTCACAGAGTATTTTTCTTCCTCAAAAAGGACTAGACTGTCGATATAGTTTTCATTGATTTTGTGTTTTTCCAGCATTCTTATTCCGGCTTTGCTTTGGAGTGAAGCAAAACGTATTTTTCCAACTGGATCTCTTTTCACAATATACTGGACCCAAGCATTGCAGAGGTTACAGTGTCCGTCAAATAACAGAATCGGCATCAAAGTTTTTCAGAGCAGGTTTGCATAATAGCTTCATTTATATCCGGACATAATTATTGGAAATGGGAACAGATCTGAGCTTAATTATACTGGAATCGAGAACAGATTGGAATATGGATTCAAGCTTCGCGTGAATGACAATTTTTTATGAGATTGTAAAAGATGAAAAGGTGGATTGATTTTCTTTCAAAACGAATCCTGGAGCCGACCGATGTAGCCAGCGTGGTTGTTTTCAGAGTCGGTTTTGGACTGCTGATGTTTTGGGAAGTAACACGCTATTTTTATTTTGGCTGGGTAGAAGAGCTTTTTGCAAAACCTCAGTTTCATTTTCAATATGAGTGGTTTAAATGGGTTATCCCTTTCCCAGGGGATGGTATGTACCTGCTATTTGCCGCGTTGGGTATTCTGGCCTTAATGATTGCATTTGGTTTGTTTTACAGGATTGCAGCGATTCTTTTTTTCCTCGGATACACCTATGTTTTTTTGATTGACCAGGCTACCTACAACAATCATTTTTACCTGATATGCATGCTGAGTTTTTTTCTTACTCTTGCTCCACTGCACAAGTCATGGTCGCTGGATGTTTTACGAGGTGCGGTGGCGCATACTGACCGGCTGCCAGGATTATGGCTCTGGCTGATCAGGTTTCACATGGGGTTAGTTTATTTTTACGGAGGCATAGCCAAGTTTGATCCGGATTGGCTAGGCGGGCTGGCGACAAGTGGATTGTTAGAAGCGGCTAACAGGGGGACAATCTTTGAACCTCTAATGGAATATGCCTGGGTTCCACATTTTTATGCCTGGGCCGGGATGCTTTTTGATTTATGGATTCCTTTCCTCATGCTCTGGAAACCAATACGGAATTGGGCTTTTCTCTCTGCAATACTTTTTCATACAAACAATTATTTTGTTTTTCCCATTGGAATTTTTCCTGTTCTGGCCCTGTTCCTGACCCTCATTTATTTTGATGCAGATTTCCCAAGAAAAATTGTTCCTGTAAAAATTAAAAAATGGTTCAGTCAGCAATATCGGAAGCGGCTTTTGACTTCAAAAAAAATTAGCTCAGAACAAAAAAAACCGAGTTCCAGCCAGCAAACTTCCCGACCCATTCTGCTGTTTCTGAGCCTTTATGTAGCAGTTCATCTACTGTTGCCGTTTCGTCACTTGTTCTATCCGGGATTGACAATTTGGCATGAGGAGGGGCATTATTTTGCGTGGCGCATGATGCTGCGTCAAAAAATTACCCGCATACAGTTCAATGTTACTCATCCACTTACAGGAGAGCAGCGTTATGCAGATCCCAGGGACTATCTCAATTCTTCACAGTTCAAAGTTTTTGCAGGTAATCCAGGCATGATTCTGCTGTTTGCACATCATCTTGATGATCTCGTGCAAAGCAATGCTGGGTTTGATCCGAAAATTACGGCAAGAATTGAAGTCAGCCTTAATGGAAGGGAGTTCAGAGAATTGGTTGATCCGGATGTAGACCTTTCGGAGATCCCTAAATATGAACCAGCTTACCTCTGGGTTAAGCCTTTTGGTGAGCAGTGAATATCTTACTCGTTTCCTTTAGAGAAATGAAGATCTTGTTAATTTATTCAAGTTCTACACTCAAACTTTAATCTTCTCGTGAGTATGTCATTTCTGAGAAAGCGAGTATCCAGTGGAGGCTGTTGTTAATACCTTACATGATATCCTTGCCGGCAATAAAAACGGGAACTTGTGTCTTGGAAGGGTTCGTTTGATCTTAGCTAAAAAAATTATGGATATCCATTCCACGATCAGGCAGAGGACAAGCCTTGAACAAGCACCCCTGGATTCCGGGTCTAAGCAGCGCTTTGCCGGGAATGCCAAAGAAGATGAATCAAAAGCGGACAATCTATTTATTTCTTTCGAAAAAAATGTCAATTAGTGTGAGGAGAAAACAGGAAGTGAAAAAAGCAAAAAAAACGGAACCGCCTGCCGAAGCAAACGATCCCGTTTCTTAAATGTTCAAATTGAATGATCAGGTTTTACAACCTAAACCAGTTCAATTAGAAACTAAATCCCATGGAAACTTCTATGTCTGACATAGAGTAACCATCGCATGTTGCTGTGGCAGATCCACATGCCAAATCAGCATCAGCCTTGGTTTGGGTACCATAACCAATACTCAAAGAAGCAGGTCCAACTGCTGTGTTGTATCCAACTTCCATTCCAGACTTGGTCAACGCCTTATCTGTAGTTGAGTATTTATCTTCAGAGTTTCCGACATACAGTATAACAGTGTCGTCACCTAGCGCATACGTCAAACCGAACTCGCTTGCAGTATGTTTATGCTGCGCCTTAGTTGCGGATCCATCTGCTGTATATGTACCGTAACTGATCCACGGGTCAATGTCACCCAGGTCAATCTTAACACCCAAGCCCATTGTGGAACTCGTAGTGCTTAGTAGTCCTGCGGCAGTGTTTCCGGTTTGGTCAGCACTAGATGCACTGGCCTTAGTAATACCTTCCGTTGCAGGTCCGAAAGTTCCGGAAAAAGAAACACCAAAACCACTTGTATTGTGGGTTGTAGCAGTTTCACCATCCAGGTAATCTCCAGCTCCCATCATATCGGAAGCATCATTACTAAGCTGATACGCAACAGTTGCACTCATGGTGTCACTGATTTTGTATCCAAGGGAAACCCCGTGGAAAGCACCAACGAAAGCACCTGCACCTACGTCTTCGTCATTAGCATCCATTGAGATGGCACCACTTGCAGTACTGCTAGTGGATACATTCTGACCTGAAAGGTGAGAAGCTTCTCCCAATATGATAGTCATTGTACCATCAGTTAGAGTGATTGCTGATGTGTCAGCGGCGGTCTGTGCACCAGCACAAGCAGCTGCTGCACTTGATGTTACCGCAGTACCATTGTCACCTTCAGAACATCCAAGCCTCTCCGTAGCATAGGAAACGTTACCGGATGCAGTCCAGTCACCAACCTTGTTGGATCCAGACAATGTTATTGTTTCATCTAGGTTTCCGTCCCAATCAAACACATAGGTCAAAGTAGCTGACTTTGCTCCATCAGTATGACTGGATGCCAACGTGAGGGACCCACCATCACTGGAC
>UINC01001562.1_pt1 | contig 19984 bp, 20 predicted proteins | sample 5385821 | NCBI WGS metagenome assembly UINC01 (sample SAMEA4666929, study PRJEB26691) | marine metagenome | isolation source: Pacific Ocean | place: Pacific Ocean | collected 2011-10-13 | reverse complement strand
TCCCCTATAGAGCAACCCAATAAACACCACAGGGTATTATAGGAAGCATTTTTCCAGGTATGCCTACAAGACCAGGAAAGTGGTTGGGATATATTCTTATTTTGCTTCATATTAAAAATTATTTTTTTGGTCAGAAAATCAGATTATTAACTTTCTAACTCAAGATGCATTTTTGCAATCTCAAGATCACATTCCTCATAATCTGTGATCACATAATCGGGTACGATTCTCTTTATATGGGTTCTAGAGAAAGGTGATGATAAGTACACTGGATCAGTGACTGTGTAGGTAATTTCTAGGATATGACCTTCTTCTTTTAGTCGATACTCTTCAACAACATGCTTTTGCTCACTTGAATCTAAACCATCACCAATACCCCATTTGGTTGGAATGAAGTTTGCACTCTCAACAATAAGGACACCCTCTTCGAGGCGTCCAATGGAATGACCATATACTGAAGGCTTGGTATTTTCAGGATGTTCTTTCATGTTCATGTGAATAATCCGTTTTGTACCAGGAAACTCAAAATAAATTTCGTAACTATCAGGAGTTTTAGTGATTTCAATTGCATAGGGAGTACCAATCATTGATGGTAGGCCAACGGGCTGACAAAAAAATGATGGTTCCTCAGAAGGCTTGTAATTAGAAATGAGTTTTTTTCCTTTCTCTGTCACTGAATAATCAGGTAAACCCAAACCAATTAATGTGGCAAGTCTTGATCTTTCTTCATCCCATTTGCCGGTAAAATCAACTGAACCCGGTTGATTTTTCCCGGCTTCTTTGGCTTTACCTGAATATAAGAAAACGTCTTTAAATGCATATCGGCTGCCATTTTCATGAACCATGCTATCAAAGAAGAGATATGGATTTTGAGAGTTTCGATCAGGATTACCTACGACAGATACTTTATCGCCTACCTTAATGGAGTTACGCTCCATACCCATTTGCTTAAGATTAGGGATGGAACCAAGTTCTACTGTCCATTCTTCTTCAGTATTATTTTTAATGTTTAACTGAAGATAGGCATGAGGGTTGCGATATTGCCATCGAGTAACGGTTCCCTCAATTTGTATGGTTTTATCTAGATCAAAGTTAGCCCTGGAGTGATGTGCCGTTATTTGATTGTTGAAAGGTAAAATTATAATTCCCAGAATTACTGAAAATATACCTGCAGGCTTTGGCATTACTTATAGGCCTTCAATTCCTTCGTTAGTGATGGCGGCGATACAATTTACTTCCGTAATTTCAGCAGTGTCAGAGAACCTAGAGTATTTTGTAGTTTTCCATTCACCTTCCCAGTTAACGGGATCAGTAAATGTCATCTCATTCGTCATTGATCGACCATCTTCTGAAACCGTTATTCGTTCTTGGATCCGTAAACTTTCACTTAAAGGAACACCTTGTTGCATCCAATGCCGTTCTGGTTCAAGTCCAATAGTGTCTATAACTAAAGCATCACCATCCCAGTGCCCAATTGAATCTCCCTGGTAACTTGGAATCAAATAATCGTATTCGGTATGATCACGTCCGTCTAGATTAATTAATCGAATGCTGTTGTCAAAACCGCTGATCATGACGATAACAGTTGGGTATTGCATTATCATCATTGGATGAACCCTTGTCATGAGACGTGGCATGCCGGGAGGAAAACAAAGACCTGCATCGTCACGAAATGTACGGCCTTCTGCTAGAGCTTTCTCTTTTTCTGCATAAAGTGCAGCTGCTTCAGGTTTGAGCTGAGGTAGAGGATAAAATTCATATCCTCTTCCAAACGCTCCTGTCGCCTGATTTTCAGGCCATTTATGATTAAAATCCCAGATTCCGGTCAGGTTAAAAGGAGGTTTTGGCCGAGGTATAGAGAGGTTTGCTGGTGCTAGAACATTCAACCTTACTCCATCAGCATTTACAGGCGGCGTTATTGCTTTTTGGGTATTATCGTTGGAGCAAGCAGCCAAAAGTATAGTGACTCCTATAATGTGTAAAAGAGTGTTATTTTTCATATTGATCCCCAGAATTAATAATTGTGACCCATAAATTGACCATCAGCCAGATCTGCACCCTGAAGAATCCCTCCTGGTTGTCCGTTTCTTAATGGATTGTAGTGAATAGTCACTTGGTCTCCAATTTTCAGCATGGAGCGCCTCCAACCTTCACGCACCATAGTGGTAGCGCCACCCCCCTCAAAATTCCATATAATGTTATTTTCGTCTTCACTGCTTACTTCTAATTTAATATGTGAGTGAGGATTTTTCCATCGAAATTCTTGGATTACTCCAGAAATTTTTAGAACTGTTTCACGATCATAAGCAGCAGATGAATGATGAGCATTCGCATTAAATGCCAATAAAAATAAATAGGATAAAGCTAATAAACCGAATTTTAGTTTTTTTTGAATCACAGTTTTTTCTCACTTAATTATTCATTCGATTTGCCTTCGATAAGATCTACCAAAGTACATATCAAGTTTTTTTTCATTATACATTTGTCGAAAAAAAGAATCAGGATCACATTCATATGGGTATATTTCTGTGTTTGGATTTCTCACCCATTTACGGCGTCTTATAGGGGATTGCTTATAATTTTTAGGGTCAAGTAGTTTTATAACGGCAGTTAAAGTTTTGCCATCCGAACTTAGACTATATATTTCATGCATTTTTGCGCCTTCAGATATTGGCTCACCTCTAAAATCCCTAACATTTCCTTCAAGTAATTGTGTTTCGATAATGAGATTACTGCCATTCCAATAGCCATTAGAAAAACCCATTGCTGATGGTAGATAGTATTCTGGGGGCTGTTTGTCATTCATAAAAATACGGCGAACCTCACTATCAACTTCATACAGAAAGGTTAATCGATTATTACTTTCTAAAACCTCAAATGGATAGGCACCCCAAGCAACGATTGCAACAATCCCAGGAGAAACGCAACGCACGTTTGGTTGATCGTAGTGGTTTATATAATCTTTGTGCCATAATTTTGCTTTATCCGTTAGATCCATAGAATATTTTCTGAAATCCATACCAGGCGCAGGAGTCCAAATACCCGTCATATCAACAGGTGTTGGGGGTAGATTTATATTTTCTGGGAGTTTTCGTACTGCTGTCCAAATACCACCTGGCTCAGGTACTTCAGTAGCGCCTTCTATGGTAAATGTGCCTGCCATGTTCTGTTCAGAATATTCACCTTGTAGGCGGCGAAAAAAAACAAATCCAGCTAGATCTCGACTGTCCACTAAAATTTCTATCGAATTCCCCTCGATATTGACCGTAACAGGACCTCCTTCGACATGTCCGATCCATTTTCCATCTAATTTTTTGAGAGATAATTTACCGACAATGGATGGTTGGGTATCTATAGGGGCACCAATTACAATAGAATCTCCAATCTGCGATGTAGAACCATTTAGTTCCAACATCCACTCCCCTTCGATTGCATGTTGTGCAAAACCAGGAGACGATAGAAGCGTAATTAAAATAAGAAATTTGTATTCAAGAAAATTTTTAAGTCCTAAATGTTTTTTCTTTTCTCGTGTAGCCCTGTATCGGATTTTATCTCGCATATTTTAATCCTGACCTAATTCGTGTGAATCAGGATAATCCTGACCTAGGTTTGATCCGTCAGGTAATTTAATGGAAATAACCGACAATAATTTTCTATCGTCTCGACCAGGATGGCCTATTATAGTTATCTCATCACCAGCTTGGATAGTTTTTTTAGTCCATCCTTTTCTCACGAGCAAAGCTGGACTACTGGTTCGTACATCCCAGTTTTCAGTTTTATTTTTTTCGTTAATGATTTCGACATAATACCGAACATGAGGGTTCCGAAACCATACCTCGGTTACTTTACCTCTAATGGTAATTGTTCTTTCAGCCGTGAATTCAACAGCAAATGAATGATGAGCATAAACGACTCCATGGGCAAATAGACATAGAATTAATATTCCAACTTTTTTAATTGTAAATAACATATTCTACCTCGTAAAAATTTTAGCTATAACCTGATGTTATTGTAGTGACGGTGTTTATTCTACTATTTTAGTATCAAAGATTGTTGTATTGTTAAAATAATTGATTTAATGCTCCAATGATTATTATATAAGCTATACCACTTAAGCAATCTAATCTAATTTAGGATAAGAAATAATAAAAAAACCTAAAATGAATCAGTTCTTTAGAAATCAAAAAAATAAAATTTTAGTATTAGCTATTTCTATGTTCTTTTTAGGATGCAACCCCAAGATTGATCAAAAAATCAATGATAATATTTCCGTTGTTTCACCATCAGAAGCATCAATCAAGATGGAAATTGAGCAAATGGCCGAGGATTTCCTTTCACTTCGTCCAATGCGAGGTTTCTCTTATCAAATATCGATTAGTGAAGCATATCAATGGCAAGACAAGATGGTTGAATATCTTGAGGAAGTATTAGGACCTGTTATTGGTTATAAAACAGGAGGGCATGACCCAGGACCTGGTTTCGCAACATTTCCTCCAGAAGGCATTCGTGGTGCAATACTAAAAAATATGATTTTTCCAAGTGGAACTAGCATAACCTTAGATCAAACAAAACGCGGTTTTCTAGAAGCTGATTTTGCGTTCCGCGTTGGCAATGATTCTATTAATTATGCTCAAACAGAGCTTGAAATCCTTAGTGGTCTTGATGCAATCATTCCTTTCGCTGAAGTTCCTGATCCTTATTATGAAGAGGGTACCAGGACCGTTAATGGTACGATTGTTTCAAACATGGGAAGTCGTATGGGTTTTATTGGGGAGCCAGTTATTCTTTCGCCTACAATAGAATGGATAGAAAAAATCAATAATTTTACTTTTGCCGTGCACGATGAAAAAGGGAATCTTATCGATCAAGGGACCATGGCAGGATGGTATAAGCCTTTGAGTGTAGTAATGTGGTTACGGAATCAGCTTCTTCAATCTGGAAAGAAATTAAGGCCAGGTGATCTTCTGTCTCTGGGAAATATAGGTATTTTGAGACAACTTCACGAAAACTCCCCAAGGGGACCTGCCTATAAAAGTAATGAGTTTATATTAAGTTATTACGGATTGATTAATAGACCTGTTAATGTGACGATTAGAATTAACCGCTTAGATCAATGATTATTTTTATGTAATTTTTATAGTGTATAAATTAATGAAACGTTTTCTTCCAATTATTTTCTTCACAATAATGTTTATGGGATTATTAACTAGTCGTTATTCATTTGCCCATCACGGGTGGAGTTATTATAAAGACGATTTTAGATTAACTTTGATAGTGACAGAGCTCAAGTTGCGTAATCCACATGATCAAATAATTGGAATGGATAGTGATGGCAGAACTTGGAATCTTGTTTTAGCTCCTCCTGCAAGAAATAGGCGTTATGGTTTTGATGAAAATACGATCCTGGTTGATCAAGAAATTCATATTTTTGGCAGAAAACATCCAGAAAAACTTGAAATAAAAGTTCACTGTTTATACAAAGGGGATTCTCTTGTGTACACATATCGTTATTATTTTGGAAGAACGAGTTTACAACGATATGGTGGACAACAAGATTGCTGATTAAACGTTTTTTATTTGCTTAAAAAATTTTCTTTAACAGTCATGTACTAGAGAGTGTATTATGTGGTCGATCGTATTCAATCAAACACATTTTTAGGAGATATTCATGCGATTTCGCAGCAAGCAGATTCATGCTGGGGTTACTCCAGACCCAACTACTGGGGCAATATTGACCCCAATTTTTCAATCGACTACCTTCGTTCAAGATTCTGTTGATTCATATCTAGAAAAAGGTTACTCGTATTCTCGTTCAGGTAACCCAACCGTCCGCTCTCTAGAAATAAAATTAGCTGAGCTTGAAGAAGGGTATGATGCCACTTGCTATGGGACAGGTATGTCAGCAGTAACTTGCACTATGCTTGCATTTCTGAGCGCTGGGGAACATGCAATTATATCTGATGTAGCATATGGGGGTACTTATAGGCTATGCACGAAGGTATTAAGCCGTTTTGGAGTTGATTTCACGTTTGCAGATACATCAAACCCGGATCAAGTGAGAGAAAGTGTTAGAAAAAATACGAAACTTTTCCTGACTGAGACACCCGCAAACCCCACCATGAAAATTTCGGATATATCAGCAATATCTGAGATTGCAAAAAATGCCGCCGCTGTCCATGTTGTAGATAACACATTAATTACTCCACGCTTTCAGAGAGCACTTGAGCTCGGAGCTGATTTGTCTCTTCATAGTACAACTAAATATTTTGATGGTCACAATGCAACTGTTGGAGGTGCTGTAATTGCAAAAAATGAGGAATTAGATAAAAAAATTCGTTTTATTCAAAATAGCACCGGTTCCATAATGTCTCCGATGGTTGCTTGGTTGACACTACAGGGGTGTAAAACCTTATCTGTTAGGATGGAACAACAATCATCCAATGCTATGGCAATAGCTGAATTTCTTGAAGCTCATTCAAAAGTTAAACAGGTAGCTTATCCCGGTCTAAAATCATTTCCGCAGCATGAGTTAGCAAAAAGTCAGTCTAGCGGTTTTGGCGCAATGCTTTGGTTTGAAGTTAAAGGGGGATTGGAAGCAGGTAAACAGTTAATGGACTCTATAGAACTATGGTCCCTGGCAGAGAATCTTGGCTCAGTGGAATCTCTAATTACTCATCCAGTGACAATGACGCATGCAGACGTTGATGAAGAAGAGCGAAAGCGTGTTGGTATTGTTGATGGCTTAGTAAGACTATCTGTAGGTCTTGAGGATGCGGAAGACCTCATTGAAGCACTAGATAGAGCGCTGGATAAAGTGAGTGCCTAGTAAGGGAGAATAGTTTCTTTGGGTAAGTTAGTCGATCTTTCTCGATATAACCCATGACATAAGAACAGTGAAATAGTAAAAAGCAACATTGCAACTGCTTGATGTAAGGCTGCGAGCACGGTTGGTACTATCAATAATAGCGTAGAAATTCCAAGTATCACCTGCAATGTTGCGGTATGAATTAGTGCAGTTATACCTTTCCTTATTTTTGTAGATAAATATAGTTTTGGTATTTTTAAGCCATAAATGATGATAATTATAAAAGTTGAAATAGCTAAAATACGGTGATTAAACTGAGCTGTTGCCATATTTTCAAATAAATTTTTCCAGGCCGGTTCTATAGCCAAAATATCTGGAGGTACCCAGAAATTTCCCATCATCGGAAATGTGTTATAGATTTTCCCAGCCTTAAGGCCAGCTACGAATCCACCAGAAATAATGGTAATTATTATTAGTATTGTGACGGCAATAGTGATTCTAAACCATGGGTGTGATTTGTTATTTTTACTTGGGAGAAGAAGAGAAAGAGCAACCCAGAACATGAAACCGTACACTAAAAAAGCCGCAATCAGATGCGCGGTTAATCGGTATTGACTAACTGCGGGATTATTGATCAATCCACTTTTAACCATATACCAACCTAGAATCCCTTGCATTCCTCCTAATATAAACATAATTATATATTTAGGTATGTCATTCTTTTTTATATAGTTTTTATATACAAAATAAATAAATGGAATAAGGAATACTAACCCTATAATTCTTCCTAAAAGACGGTGTACATATTCTAGAAAGAAAATCTCTTTAAAACCATGAATATCCATATTGAAATTTTTTTTCAGGAATTCAGGTGTTGATTGGTACATTTCAAAAGTTTTTTGCCATTCATCAGAGGTTATAGGAGGTATTATTCCCATAAGTGGCCTCCAATCGACCATTGATAACCCAGAGCCCGTTAGTCTCGTTATACCACCGATAACTACCATTAAAAATACTAATCCACAACAGATGAGTAACCATTTTGCAACAAGGGCTGAAGTGTAATCATCGGTTATTTTATTAGGGAATATTGTATTCATTGAAAACCAAGGGAGATTATTTATTTTTTTATGATTCGCCTTTCAGAATATTTCTACTATAATTATGCACCACAATTTGGGTTTAGTTAATAGGAGGCTATTATTATCAATAATCGAGTGGTTATTAGCGTGATAGCAATTTTCTCTCTTTTTTATTCATTCTATATTTATACTGACGGAACTGAAGCTCCTCATATTGAATTGATGGATGAGGAAGGGCGTTATGGCCAGGTGTTATATCAAGAATATAACTGCACTGCTTGTCATCAATTTTATGGCCTCGGAGGTTATATGGGTCCAGATTTAACCAATGTTATTTCTAATCGAGGGGAGGCAGTAGCAAGGGTTTTTTTATCAGCTGGGAGCATTGGTATGCCAAATTTTGGTTTTAATGAAGATCAAGTTTCAGCTCTGATAGCCTATCTCAAGTTTGTTGATAAAACTGGTACCTATCCACCAAAAATATATGAGATGGAATGGTACGGGATGGTAACACAGGAAGATGATCCAAAATAATGATTAGGCATGATCAAAACATAGGTTTGAAATTCATGCAGCTAGGAATGTTGGCGCTAGCGCTAGGCACGTTTTTTGGAGTAATTGGTGGATTTCAATTTCTCTTTCCTGATTTTTTAAAAGAATTACTTTTTACTAAAACACGTCCTTTGCACGTTTCAATGGTTGTGTCGTGGATATTTCTTATTGCAGTTGGCGGAATTTATTATTACTTGCCTAAACAATGCAATTTAAAGCTTTTTTCAAATCGCCTAGCAAGTTTACATTTTTTTATATTTTTTATAACCGGGGTAGCCATACTAGGAGCCTATTGTTTTGGAAAGTTCGGTGGCCGTGAATATTTTGAATTCCCCCCGATCCTTAGCATTCCAATATTTATTAGTTGGGTAATCTTCGGGTTTAACTATTTTAAAACAGTCATGAAGGATCAGAAACCTTGGCCTGTATATTATTGGCAATGGGGAACAGGCATCGTATGTTTCTTCTTAACATATCTTGAATCACATCTTTATTTGATTCCATTTTTTCGCGAAACAATGGTACGCGAGATAATAGTTCAATGGAAATCATATGGGGCTCTTACAGGTTCATGGAATATGCTTGTATATGGTACGGCACTATACATTGCTACACGGATAGGCGGTAACGATAAGCCTGCGAGATCTAATCTTTCATTTGGATTGTATTTTTTAGGATTGGTTAACTTGATTCTTGGATGGGCTCACCACACATATTTAGTGCCTTCTGAAACTTGGATTCGTACTCTCGCATATTTTGTAAGCATGACTGAATTATTTATATTTGGAAAAATTCTTTGGGATTGGAGATTATCACTTGATTCATGGAGAAAGAATAAACATAGGATTGCGTATCGATTTCTTTTTGCAGCTGATATATGGGTATTTATTAATCTTGCTTTGGCACTTGCTATCTCTGTCCCAGTGCTGAACTTTTTTACTCATGGAACTCATATTACAGTCGCTCATGCTATGGGGAGCACGATTGGAATTAACACAATGATTCTCCTCGCATCTATTTTTTATGTTATTAGCGAAGAATTACCTGAAGTTTCATTTCAAAAAAATTCTCAACATGTACTGACTGGATTTTGGATTACAAATATATCTCTAGGTATATTCTTTGTAGCACTAATATTAGCTGGAATTGCTAAAAGCATGTATTCAGATCTTCCATTTGCTGTAATGATGTACAACATTAGACCGTATTTGATTGCTTTTACGATTTCTGGGGTTGCCTTGATGTTAGGTATTTGGATGGTCTTGTGGACAGCTTATACCAAGATAAGCGTGGTGTTATCTGCGTCAAATACTATTCATAAAAAATTATCCACTATTGAATCCTAAGCCATATCATTAATCGTTCAAGAGAGTTGAGTATGGTAAATAAAGTAACTATGAAGAATCCATTATTTTGGATGGGAATAGGTCTTGCTGTAATTGTAGCAATATCTGCAACAATCCTATCTAAATGGATCGGAGAGAATCTATTAGGTTTTTCTAGATCCCCTATAAGCGCAATTATGATGGCTATATTTCTTGGAATGGTTATTGCAAACATTGTTTCCTTAAACAAATTTTTAATTGAGGGTCTTCGTTTTTGTTCAACTACAATTCTTCGCTTTGGCATTGTGTTGCTTGGAATTAGGCTGAGTTTATTCGTGGCAGGTAAATTCACTTTAATTGCTTTGCCATTTGTACTTATTGCAATAACTATTGGATTAACAATAGTAGGTTTGGTAGGTAAATATATGGGATTATCAAAACAACTGAGCGGATTAATCGCGGTGGGTACCAGTATTTGTGGTGCAACAGCCATTATTGCAATTGCCCCACAAATAAAAGCTAAGGAGGCTGAAGTAAGTTATGCCATTGCTTGTATTACCATCTTCGGCTTGGTAGCAATGTTTCTTTATCCAATATTTTCATATGAATTATTCCCAGAAAAACCAGTTTTGGCAGGTTTGTTTTTAGGTACATCCATTCATGAGACGGCCCAAGTAGCAGGAGCGGGGATGATTTATGAAGCTCAGTACTCTACTCCCGTTGCACTGGATGTTGCCACTGTTACTAAATTAGTTAGAAATTTGTGTATGATAATTGTTATTCCTTTTGTAGGTTTCCTGTATTCATCAGACCGAAAAGGACATGCCAATAAAAATAATATTAGATGGTTTAGTATGATTCCTTGGTTTATCGTTGGTTTTGCATTGATGTCGGCTTTTAGAACTCTAGGTGATTTAGCTGCCACCTCTTTCGGGGTTCTTGATCAACAACAATGGGGTGAATTTGTCTCATCTATTAAAAACATAGCTGAACAATGTTTATTAGTAGCAATGGCCGCTATTGGTTTAACTACGCTTTTTTCAAATATGTATCAAATCGGCATTAAGCCTTTTATTTTAGGTTTTTTCGCGGCACTTTTAGTTGGCGGTATAAGCCTTGCGAGTATCATATTTTTTGCTGATTATGTTATCAAGATAATAGGATTTTAATTAATTTGCGGAATTATAATGAAGAATTTTAGTGGGTTATCAATATAAATAAAAAAATTTAGTTTATATGTAATTTATCAAAAGATATCCGTATATATTTGTTATAAATGATTATATTTTTTATATAATTAGTAAAGCTACTTTAATTTGTAAAAAGTTTTTCAAATTTTCTGCGTTTCTATTTAAAATTTAGGTAGACTTCACATTGCATCTCACGTGAGGTGCTGAAAATCATTACTGGCTATGCCAGGTTTTATTGAGGTAGATATGACAGACAGAGTGACTGGAACCGTTAAATGGTTCAACGATGATAAAGGATTCGGATTTGTTGAGCGTGAAGGTGGGCAAGACGTTTTTGTTCATCATACAGCAATACAGATGGAAGGATTTAAGACTTTAAAGGAAGGTCAAAGCGTTACAATGGAAGTAACGCAAGGAGAAAAAGGCCCTCAGGCTGAGAATGTAATTGTAGATTAGGCCGAGGTTTCGGGTATTGTTTACCGAAAAACAATCTTCTTTGTTGTAAAGTATTACGCATGAAATCATGCGAAAAAATCATTTTAAAAAATAAAATTTATTCTACAAAAAAGTACGGAAGCAACTTTAAGCTTGGTTTCGGGCTCTCATTCTTTTTATTTTTTTTACCAGCATGTGATAAATCTAATACACCGATTCAGATTGTTGGTGATTCTATCGTAAAGGAATCTGCTCCATATGTCGGGTCAGAGCAATGCAAGACTTGTCATTCTGAAATATACAATAGCTGGTCCCAATCCCATCATGGATTGGCAATGCAGAAAGCAACTGATGAAACTGTTTTAGGCAATTTCAATAACTTTGAGTTTCGTTATTTTGACGAAGAGAATCTCTTTTATAAAAAAAATGGACATTTTTGGGTCTCCATAAAATCGAATCAAGATCAGATTGAGAATTATGAAATCAGTTATGTTTTCGGAATAACCCCTTTGCAGCAATATCTGGTTCAATTCCCAGATGGCCGTATTCAAGTTCTTTCTGTCGCTTGGGATACAAGAAAAAAGGATGAAGGAGGTCAAAGGTGGTTCCACTTATATCCAAATGAATATATTTCTAAGGATGATCCACTGCATTGGAAAGGGCGAGAGCATAATTGGAACTACATGTGTGCTGAATGCCATTCTACGAATATTCAAAAAAATTACGATATAGAAAAAGATACATTTGATACCAAATGGTCAGAAATAAGTGTTGGGTGTGAGGGATGTCATGGACCCGGAAAAAAACATATTAGCCTCGTGAATCAAGGCGAACTATCTGATTCTAAAGGATTCAATATTGATTTTAGAAAAGATTCCAATAATCCCTGGATAATGAATATGAATACTGGCATCGCACAACGTAAAACATCTTCAGTTGAACATTCCTCAGAAATTAATTCATGTGGGCGATGCCATTCTAGACGATCCTCAATTACTGCAAATTATGAATATGGTCTATCTCTACTTGATACTCATATGCCTGCCTTACTTGATGAAGGACTATATTTTTCCGACGGCCAGATACACGATGAAGTCTTTGTATGGGGTTCGTTTTTACAAAGTAGAATGTATCAGAAAGGAGTTACTTGTTCCGATTGCCATGACCCACATTCTGCAAAACTAAAAACGAACGATGAACCAAGCAGTATTTGTAGTACTTGTCATCTGCCATCTATTTTTAACACCCGAAAACATCATAATCATGATGAAGGTCAAACTGCTTGTGTTGACTGTCATATGCCATCTAAAAATTATATGATAATTGATGGAAGACGAGATCACAGTTTTCATATTCCAAGACCTGAAGAAAGTGAAGTTACAGGCTTACCAATTGTTTGCAGTACTTGTCATACCAATAAAACTGAAACATGGGTTAACTCAACTCTTAAATTTTGGTATGGCGAAAAAAATAATGTACATTTTGCTAAAGCTATCCACGCGGGACGAGAGCAAAAACCTGGTGCTAATACTTTTCTGATTGATGTTATAGGTAATGAGAATTTTTCTGGGATTATCCGTGCAACTGGATTATCACTGCTTAGTCCACCTTTTAATCAAACAGCACTAGATCTTATCAAAGAGAGTCTATTGAGTTCTGATGCATTGATTCGCATGGGGGCATTGAGGGGATTAAATGCTACTGGAAATTACCTTCTAGCACCTCTAGCATTACCCATGTTGGAAGATTCTATACTCGCTGTGCGTCTAGAAGCTTTTAAAGTATTGTCTCCTGTTAGAAATCAACTCCAATATACCAACACCGCTTTATTTAAAGAAGTTGAAAATGAATATATTGACGCACAGTTGTTAATGAGTGAACGCCCAGAAGCGCATATTAATTTAGGAAACTTATCTAGCGATAAACTTGATAATAGTCTTGCTGAAGAGCATTTTCTTATTGCATTAAAAATGGAACCAAATTCAGCGGCAGCGAGAATAAATCTAGCTGATTTATATCGTAAACTTGAAAGAAACAATGATGCTCAATTGTTACTTGAAAGAGGCCTCTTATTAGATATTAATAATGCTGCATTACATCATTCTATAGGTCTTACGAAAGTGCGTCTTCGGCAGTATGATGAGGCTTTAGTCTCCTTTGCAGAGGCTGTTCAAATAGAACCTCAAAATAGGCGTTATATCTATGTGTATGCTATAGCTCTCCATTCTGTTGGTAAGACAAGTAAGTCAATAAGTATTTTAAGAAAAGGTCGTCAGTTATTTCCTAATGACTATAATATTTCTTGGGGATTGGTAACAATATTACGTGATCATGGAGAGAATGAAGCAGCATTAACAGAAGCATTAGATCTTAGAAATTATTATCCTGATGATTCACGTATAATTTCAATTATTGATTTTCTTGAAGGAACAATACAATAATCACGAAACTATTAATAACAAAGTCACACTAAGGCTACTCAATGAAGCTAAGAATCAAAGATAATTCAATAAGATTAAGATTAACTCAAACTGAAGTGGAACAAATAGGTAATGGAGATCAAATCCATAACAACCTTAATTTTCCCGGAGGGGAAAGAGTTAGTTACTTGTTAGCGGGTTCCGCAGTCGAAAATCCGGAGATTGATTACAAAGATAATAGAATCTCTATCTCTGTACCAACAGAAATCCTAACAATATGGGCTAACTCCAACGAAGTTTCGCTTCTATATGAGCTATCACTTGACCATGATAATGTTCTCAAATTACTTATTGAAAAAGACTTCGCCTGCCTAACTCCTCGTGAAGATGAAGATGAATCTGATTTATTTCCTCACCCTGAGCAAGGAGAGAATCAGTGCTGAAAAAGTTAAATTTGTTTTAAAAGGATCGGGTTATGGTTTTTCAAAACGTTGATTTAGATAGTCATGAAAAAATCGTTTTTTGCAACGATGATAAAACTGGCTTGAGAGCAATTATTGCGATTCATTCTACTGCACTTGGTCCAGCAGCTGGCGGATGTAGACTTTGGAGTTATCAATCTGAAGAAGAAGCCTTATTTGATGTTCTAAAGCTTTCAAAAGCGATGAGTTATAAAAATGCAATGGCAGGACTTGATTTTGGAGGTGGAAAGGCAGTTATCATTAAAACAGAAGATTTTAGTAATGCTGATGAAATATATGAAAAATTTGGTGAATTTGTAGACCAATTCAATGGAAGTTACATTACTGCTGAAGATGTTGGTATGACTATGAGAATCATGCAATTAATTGCACGCAATACTAGGCATGTAACTGGTCTTCCAAAAGAGGGTAGTGACGCCGGGGGTGACCCCTCCCCAAAAACAAGTTGGGGTATTTTAAAGGGAATAGAAGCAGCAGTAAGGTTTAAGTTAGGAAAAAGTGAATTAGATGGTTTGACAATTGCTGTTCAAGGGGTTGGTAATGTCGGATATCACCTTTGTAAATATCTTTCTAAAGTTGGAGTAAATATTTTAGTCGCTGATATCGACGACAATCGTGTAAAACGTGTTATCAAAGAATTTAACGTCACAGCAATTGATTATGAGGATATTCTATATCAAAAAGTAGATGTGCTTTCTCCGTGCGCTTTAGGCTCGATCCTAAATAAACAATCAATTCCAAGATTAAAAACCGAAATAATTGCCGGAGGGGCGAACAACCAGCTTGAAAGTGATCAAGATGGACGCAGACTATTTGAGCGGGGTATCTTATATGCCCCTGATTATGTTATTAACGGAGGGGGTATTATTAACGTTGCTGCTGAATATTACGGTGATGCTGATGATGATCAAGTGATAAAGAAAGTGTCTGCTATCGGTCCAAGGTTAAACAATATTTTTAAAGAAGCAGAAAGACTTAAAGAACCAACAAATGAGATTGCAGATGCACAAGCTGAGTCAATCATATCAATTGGAAAATCATAAAAAATTATAATAATTACTTTCTAAGGAAGGGTTAATATGACTTGGATAAATACTATCTCTTATGAAGAAGCTACGGGAAAAGTTAAGCAACTTTATGAGCGAATAAAAGGTCCAGATAACAACATCGATAACATTATGATGGCTCACAGCTTAAGACCTCATACAATGGAGGGCCATATGGCCATCTATAAGAATGTCCTACATAATTCTAAAAATACCCTGCCTAAATGGCTGTTGGAAGCATTAGGAGTTTACGTTAGCATAATTAATCGTTGTGATTATTGTATTGAACATCATTTCGCCGGTATGAATCGATTGCTGAATGATGCCCAGCGTTCTAATAAGATTAGAGATGCTCTTGAAAGTAATAACCTCGAAGAAGTTTTTGTAAACCAAGATCTAGCAGCGATGAGATATGCTAGAAAACTAACCAAAACCCCCGAAAAAATATCTTCTCAAGATATCGAGTCAATGCATAAATTAGGTCTCAGCGATGGAGAAATACTCGAAGTTAATCAGGTTGTCTCTTACTTTAATTATGCTAATCGAATGGTTCTAGGGCTTGGGATAAATAAGGAAGGCGACATAATAGGGCTATCACCGAACGATAGTGGCAATATAGACAATTGGAGTCATCAATAGTTATTTTAGTTATTCTAAAAGCTTCGAGGATTATGGACGGAAATTATCAGTGAATCCTATTATTTGGAAACCTTCTGGGGAACGAGTAAAAGAAACAGCCATGTACCGTTTCATGCATGAGCAAGGCTGTGAAAATTATTTTCAGCTTCATGATTGGTCTATTGATTCCCGAGCAGAATTTTGGAAATCAATCGTTGATTTTTGTGATATTAAGTTTCATGAAAATGCAAGTGAGATTCTTATAGAAAGCGGTGATATGACTGCAGAAAAATGGTTTGTTGGAGGTAAGTTAAATTTTGCAGAGCACCTACTTCGTCATCGAAGCCAACAACCTGCAATAATTTTTCGAGGTGAGAATGGCAAACGAACAGAAATAAGTTACAGAGATTTATACATAGAAGTAGCTAAAACAGCTGCTGGGATGAGAAGTATTGGCATCACCAAAGGGGATAGAGTTGCTGGCTTACTTCCGAATTGCCCCGAAACAATTATTGCTATGTTGGCAACAACAAGTATCGGCGCTATATGGTCTTCCTGTTCTCCTGATTTTGGTGTTCAGGGAGTCGTTGAAAGATTTGGACAGATAAAACCCAAACTATTGTTATGTGCTGATGGTTATTATTACAACGGCAAATATTTTGATTCTCTTGGTATTATTTCTGGAATTTTAGAACAGATAAAAAGTATTGATAATGTCATTGTTATTCCTTTTACTGAAAAAGAATTTATTTTACCGACAGAAAAACAATCTTTTCTTTGGTCTGAATTTCAAAAAGATGAAAAAAAGATTCACTTTGAAACTTTGCCTTTTAACCATCCCCTCTATATTTTATATTCATCTGGCACAACTGGAGCTCCAAAATGTATCGTGCATGGTGCAGGAGGTACTCTGATTCAGCATTTGAAGGAGCATGTTCTACATTGTGATATTAATTCCCATGATCGATTATTTTATTTTACAACCTGCGGTTGGATGATGTGGAATTGGCTTGTGAGCGGCCTAGCTTCGGGCGCTACATTAATACTTTTCGACGGATTTCCTTTTTATCAGGATGGCAAAATTCTGTGGAAATTAGCAGAAGAAGAGAGATTTACTATCTTCGGTACTAGCGCTAAATACCTCTCTGCCCAGGAAAAAGCAGGTATCAAACCTGGCAGTGAATTTAATTTATCACCTTTAGAAACAATTTTTTCAACAGGATCACCCTTATCTCCAAGTAGTTTTGATTACGTTTATCGTGAAATAACGAATGATGTGCAATTGTCATCTGTCTCGGGAGGAACAGATATTCTTGGTTGTTTTGCAGCGGGAAATCCTTTACTTCCAGTAAGAAGAGGCGAATTACAATGCTTAGCTCTTGGAATGGATGTTTCGATTTTTAATGATTCCGGTGTATCTGTTATTAATGAAAACGGTGAATTGGTTTGTACAAAATCTTTTCCATCTATGCCAATTTATTTTTGGGATGATCCAGGAAATGAGAAATATTTTTCAGCCTATTTTAAAAAATTTAAAGGCGTCTGGGCGCAAGGTGATTATGCAACCATGACGGATAATAAGGGCATGGTAATACATGGTCGTTCCGATGCCGTACTAAATCCTGGTGGAGTAAGAATAGGTACTTCAGATATATATCGTCAGGTTGAAAAATTAGATGAGGTTATCGAAAGCATAGCAATCGGACAAAATTGGAATGATGATATTCGCATTGTACTATTTGTTATTATTAAGGAAACAATTCAGTTAGATGAAACATTAAAAGAAAAAATTTCGAAAATTATTCGAGAAAATACAACACCACGTCACGTTCCAGAAAAAATTATTCAGGTTTTAGATATACCAAGAACCATAAGCGGTAAAATTGTTGAACTTGCTGTACGTTCTACCGTTCACGGAGAAGAAGTAAAAAATGCTGATGCCCTTGCAAATCCTGAAGCACTTAAATTTTTTGCAGATATTCCTGAATTAAAAACAGATTAATATGAGAGAACTATGAGCGATTCTAAAAAACAAGCATTATCCATTTCCAGTGGAGCCGTTATTCCAGAATGGATAGATATTAATGGTCATATGAATGTTGCTTATTATGTAAGGGCTTTTGATATGGCTATAGATGAACAGTGGGCTGGATTAGGTATTACAGCTGAGTATATTGCTAACAACAAAGCATCGACATTTTCCGTTGAGTGTCATATTACCTATCAGCGTGAACTTAAAATAGACGAGGAATTCTATATAACATCCCTAATTCTGGGTTATGACGCTAAACGTATTCATTTGTTTCAGAGGATGTTTCATAAGAAAAAAGCATTTCTCGCCGCCACTGCTGAATGGATGAATTTGCATGTTGATTTGGATTCTCGGTGTGTTTCAGAATGGCCAGATAATGTTTTCGATGCATTGCGTGAGATAACTATCAATCAGCAAGGAGAAGAATATCCTGAGGAAGCTGGAAAAAAAATGATAATTAAGAAGCCCATTTACAGTCTTTAAAAGGAATAGTTTTTTATGGATTATCTTATTGCAATTGATCAAGGCACTAGTAGCAGCAGAGCAGCAATTTTTGATAGAAGGGCATCTCTGATTTCTATCTCCCAGGAAGAGTTTACTCAAATTTATCCGAAATCAGGTTGGGTCGAGCATAACCCCGAGGATATATGGAATTCAGTTGTTAATGTCACTAAAGATGTCCTATCAAAAGCAAAAATCAATCAAAATGATATTAAGGCCATAGGAATTACAAACCAAAGGGAAACTACATTAATTTGGGATCGTGAAACTGGCGATCCTATTCATAATGCTATTGTTTGGCAAGATAGGAGGACTACGTCAATTTGTAAGGAACTTCGTGATAATGGTCTGGAAGATATTGTTATTAAAAAGACGGGCCTGAGATTGGATCCATACTTCTCAGCTACGAAAATTTCCTGGATTATTAAAAATGTGCCTGGCGCCATGGATCTTTTAAGAAAAAAGCGGCTTGCATTTGGTACGGTTGATTCATTTTTGTTATGGCGTTTGACAGGTGGGCGGACTCACGCTACCGATGCAACTAACGCTTCACGAACCATGCTTTTTAATATCCACACACAGGAGTGGGATGATGAGTTGCTTAAAATTTTTGGTATTCCCTCTTCATTGCTACCGGAAGTACATGATTCTAATGCCACATTTGGAGATCTTGACAAGGATATTTTTGGTTTTAGCGTTCCTATTTGCGGAGTCGCTGGCGACCAACAAGCAGCATTAATCGGTCAAGCGGGATTTAAAGTTGGAATGACTAAAATTACTTTTGGTACTGGATGCTTTGCTATCACAAATACTGGTGATATAGCTATCGAATCAAAAAACAAATTACTCACAACCGTGGCTTACAGACTTAATAATAAGGTTACTTACGGTCTTGAGGGAAGTATTTTTGTTGCTGGTTCAGCTATTCAATGGCTGCGAGATCAGTTAAAGCTTATAAAAACCGCGGATGAAACTGAATCAATCGCTGTATCAACAGGAATGGTTAAAAATGTTCAGATAGTTCCAGCTTTTACCGGTTTGGGAGCGCCTCACTGGGATCCTGAGGCAAGGGGCGCTATTCTAGGTTTAACAAGGGATACGACAAAAAATCAAATCGTAACAGCCACACTTCAGTCAGTAGTATTTCAAACATGTGATCTGGCGGAAGCAATGCTGAATGATAGTATAGAACTGAGCGTTATTCGTGTTGACGGAGGGATGGCTAATAACAGTTGGTTTTTGCAATTTCTAGCCGATATGTTGCAAGTTAAGATAGAACGACCCACCAATATTGAATCTACAATTATGGGTGTAGCATTTCTCACTGGTCTTTCCATAGGATTTTATGATTCTATTGATGAGATCGAGAAAATCTGGTCACATGATTCAATGTTTACTTCAAAAATGAATAAAAAAGAAAGAGATAGAGTTTATTCTCGTTGGATAGAAGCGGTATCCAGAGTACGCAGTCATAATTGATATTGTCATTTCAGGCC
>UINC01001561.1_pt1 | contig 20038 bp, 22 predicted proteins | sample 5385821 | NCBI WGS metagenome assembly UINC01 (sample SAMEA4666929, study PRJEB26691) | marine metagenome | isolation source: Pacific Ocean | place: Pacific Ocean | collected 2011-10-13 | reverse complement strand
CTTCGATTATTATAATAGTCCCAAACTGAAGAAGATCCACTTGCAACACTTGTGTTTTTCACATGAACTACAGAATTTATAGTTTTTTCTGCGGCAATAGTAAAATCAATATTTGAATTTGAATTTATTGTAGGACTAGGATCATAGGAAATGTTTACCATCTTATTCCCTGAAACCAATTTGTCTTGAACTATATTATGATCATAATTTAAATTATGAATAAAAAGAGCAATTACTCCACCAATAATAGAGATTGCTAATGGAACTATAAGTTTTTTCATTTTTATTAAATTTTTTTTACAAAATTAATTTTTAAATTAATAGAAAATATATTTTTAACTACATTTTAACAGCATTTAAAAAGAAAATCTAAAATTTATAACTCCATTTATCTTTTTTTATCTTCGTGTCCTAATAAAAAATGAAAATAAAATTTCAAAAATATCAAGGAACAGGGAATGATTTTATTTTAATCAATAATAATACACTTTCCTTTCCAGATAAAAATAAAGATTTAATAAAAGGTCTTTGTGATAGAAAATTTGGAATTGGTTCAGATGGTTTGATTTTAATAAACCCCTCGACTAAAACAGATTTTGAAATGCTTTATTTTAATTCTGATGGGAATTTAGGGTCTATGTGTGGTAATGGCGCTAGATGTTCAGTAAAATTTGCACATAATCAAAAAATTATAAATAGTAATACCATTTTTAATGCATATGATGGAAAACATTCTGGTGAAATTATTGACAATAATGTGTTTCTCTCAATAAAGAATGTAAATAATATTAAATCTTATGGAAAAGATTTATTTATAGATACTGGTTCACCTCATTATATTAAAATAGTAGATGATTTAGAAAATTATGATGTATGTAAGCAAGGAAAAAGAATAAGATACAACTCCAGATTTGATAAGAATGGTGGAGTTAATGTAAATTTTGTTCAAGTTATTTCTAACTCTGAATTTTCTGTTAGAACTTTTGAAAGAGGTGTAGAAAATGAAACTCTTTCATGTGGTACTGGAGTAACTGCTGTCGCATTAGGTATGTATTATCTTAAACAAACATTTTTTACTAGATTAAAAATCAACACTAAAGGTGGTATTTTGAATGTAGAGTTTATACCTAAAAAATCTCGATTTGAAAATATTTTTTTATCCGGAGAAGTTGAAATGGTATTTAAAGGTCAAATAGATATTTAATAAAATGAAAAGTAAGAATATTATAATTAAACTTGGTGTTATATTTTTTTTGTTTATAACAGTTGCATTTTTATACAACTATTACAGCACTTTTTTTTCAGATAATACTAATTTTGATACGTCAGAAGTTTATTTATATATTCCAAGTGAAACAGATTCAAATAATTTAAAAAGCCAAATAAGTCCTTTTTTGAAGGATTCTATAACTTTTTTTAAAGCAGCAGAAAAGAAGGAATATTTTAAAAATATAAAAGCGGGTAAATATGAAATTAAAAAAGGTTTTTCAAATAATGATATAATTAATTCTCTTAGATCAAAAAATATACCTGTAAAAGTTACTTTTAATAATGTTGAGAGATTAGAAAATTTTGTTTCAAAAATTTCAAAATTGATTGAAGCAGATAGCATAAGTTTGATGAATTCCATTAGAGATAAGGATTTCTTAAATGAAAATAATTTAACAAGTGAATCAGTATTTGGTATTTTTCTTCCAAACACTTATGAATTTTATTGGAATACTAATGCAAATGTTTTTAGAGATAAAATGTTAAAAGAATTTAATTTATTTTGGAATTTATCTAGAACTGAAAAAGCTAAATCTTATGGTCTTAGTCCGATAGAAGTCTCCGTATTAGCATCAATTGTTCAAAGAGAAACACAAAAAGTTGATGAAAGACCTACCATTTCTGGAGTGTATTATAATAGGTTAAAAAAAAGAATGAAATTACAAGCTGATCCAACAATTGTTTACACTATTAAACAAAAAAAAGGTTTTGACAAAAAAATAAAAAGAATTTTATATAGAGATTTAAAAATAAAATCTCCATATAATACCTACTTATATAAAGGCTTACCTCCTGGTCCAATTTATATGCCTGATGTAAGTTCAATTGAATCAGTTTTAAATCTACAAGATCATAATTATTTGTTTTTTGTAGCTGATGTCAAAAGGCCTGGATATCATATGTTTGCCAATACTCTTTCTCAACATAATAGAAATAAAAGACAATATACTTCTTGGTTAAGGAAAAATAATATAAGAAGATAATAATCTGATTTATAGATAATTAAAATTTTGATTTGTCTTCTATTAAACCTATAAGGAAACCTAAAATATAGATTCAATTATAAAAATAGAAGGCCTTTTATTATATTTTTCTTTATTTTTTTTCCAGTTTTGAATTGTATCTGTCTTAATTAATTCACTTTCTAAAGTAATATCTGTAGCTATACATAACTTAGTTGAAGGTTTTAAATAATTTATTAAATCTATGATAAGCTTATCGTTTCTATAGGGTGTTTCCATAAAAATTTGAGTAACTAAATTTGATTTTTTTTCCATTACCTTAATTTCTTCTTTTCTTCTCTTTTTTTCAATTGACAAGTATCCATTAAACTCAAATTGTTGACCATTCATTCCCGATGCCATTAATGCCAAAAAAATTGATGATGGACCAACTAGTGGGATAACTTTAATTTTTCTAAGATGAGCAATTGAAACTAAATCTGCTCCTGGATCGGCTATTCCAGGGCATCCTGCATCAGAAATTAAGGCAATATCATTGCCTTGAAAACAAGGTTTTAAAAAATCTTTTATAGATTCTTTTTCAGTAAACTTATTTAAAGTAGAAATAATTAATCCGGCTTGATTTTTTTTAGGACATATAGCTTTTATAAAAGCTCTTCCTGGTTTTTCATTTTCTAAAATAAAGTATTGAATATTATTAATGATTTCTACAAAAGTTTTATGAAATTTATAATAGGATGAATTTCCTAAATAATTAGGAACTAAATATAGAGATCCATTGTCCACTTTTGTGATATAAAGATTAAAGAATTATAACTTTTATACTGTAAATTTCTTTGAAAGATCTTCCACATACTTTCTAAATTGTTTATCAGTAAATGAAAGGTTATCAACTGTTTTACATGCATGTAAAACAGTAGCATGATCTCTATGTCCAATTTGAGAGCCTATACTAGCTAATGATGCTTTAGTAAATTTTTTAGCAAAAAACATGGCTAACTGCCTAGCTTGTACTATATGTCGCTTTCTAGTTTTAGATTGAAGAGTAGAGACATCCATTTGAAAATATTCAGATACTATTTTTTGGATGTAATCAATTGAAACTTCTCTTTTAGTATTTTTTACAAATTTATCAACAACACTTTTTGCTAAGTCAATAGTTATCTCTTTTCTATTAAAAGAGGATTGAGCTATTAGTGAAATTATAGCACCTTCTAATTCTCTGACATTAATTTTTATATTTTTTGCAACATAATCAATGATTTCATCACTAATATTAACTCCATCTCTAAAAAGTTTGTTTTTTAAAATAGAAACCCTTGTTTCATAATTTGGCCTTTGAAGTTCTGCGGATAACCCCCATTTAAACCTAGATAAAAGTCTTTGTTCTATATCTTGCATATCTACTGGAGCTTTATCAGAAGTTAGAATAACTTGTTTGCCATTTTGATGTAGGTGATTGAAAATATGAAAGAAAACATCTTGGGTTCCTGTTTTGCCTGATAAAAACTGTACATCATCAATAATTAAAACATCAATTATTTGATAAAAATGTATAAAATCATTTCTGTTATTTTTTTTAACTGAATCAATATATTGTTGTGTGAATTTTTCAGCAGAAATATATAAAACAGTTTTATCAGGAAATTTTTCTTTAATATTTACGCCAATTGCATGTACAAGATGGGTTTTTCCTAATCCAACACCTCCAAAAATTAATAATGGATTAAAAGAAGTACCACCAGGTTTATTAGAAACTGCCATACCAGCAGACCTGGCAAGTCTATTTGCATCTCCTTCTAAAAAATTATCAAAATTATAATTTGCATTCAGCTGAGATGCTATTTTTAAATTTTTAATACCTGGAATTATAAAAGGATTTTTTAACTCAGTATTTAAATTACTAAGAGGAATGTCTACTTTCTGTGATGGAATATTTGATTTGTATTGACTTGGAATTTTTTCAGTAAATGGTTTTAGATTACCAAATGTATTTTCCATTTTAATAATGTATACCAATCTAGCTTTATTTCCTAGCTCTTTAGTTAAAGCTAGTTTGAGTAATTTTATATAATGTTCTTCAAGCCACTCATAGAAAAATTTACTTGGAACTTGAACATTTAAAATATTTCCCTCAAGTTTTATGGGTTTAATGGGCTCAAACCAGGTTTTATATGCTTGAATTTGAATGTTGTCTTTAACAAATTTGAGACAATTCTTCCATACAGATTCAGCTGTTAACATTTATTAAAGTATATTTTTTGGTTGTTATAAATAACAATAAAATTTGAAAAACTTTATTGAATAATTCTAAGTAACAAATATGTACAAATTTTTATTAAAAAAAAATCATTTTGCTATTGAATTTTAATTTTTTTTTGTTCATATTATAGATCCTTAATTTTTCTTGTTATAAAAAAAAAAAAAATCGAAATTTTGAAAGATAAATTAGATATTTATGTTAGATATAGTGAAACGGATCCAATGTCTTTTGTGTATCATGGAAATTACGTGAAGTATTTTGAAATGGGGAGAATCTCCTGGCTTAAAAAACTAGGATTTTCTTATAAAAAAATGGAAGAGGATGGTATTATGCTTCCAGTCATTGATTTAAAAATAAATTTTAAACAGTCCGCATTATTTGATGATAAATTAACATTAATTACTAAGTTAGTTAAAGTTCCATCTTATATGATTGAATTTAATTATGAAATTTTGAAGGATGGCAAAATCATTACTTTGGGATATACTAAATTAATTTTTTTAAATTCCAAGACTAATAAACCTATGAGATGTCCGAAAAAAATTTTAGATGCAATTAATTAGGTCTAATAATTTCTAGTTTATCGTTATCTATAATCTTTTCTGAAATTATTTTTCCATTAATATTGGGTGCTTTCAAGCCTTTATTCATTTTTTTCTTATTAGTAAATATTCTAGCTTCATCCCAAAGATCATTTCTTATAAATTCTTGTAAAGTTTTTTTTCCTCCTTCAATAATTACAGATTGTATTTTTTTTTTAAATAAAAAATTACTCACTTCACTTGATAATGATTTATTATTGTCAATATTTTTATCAATTATTTTGATTGTATTAGCTTGACTATTAAAAACGTTATATGTTTTTTTTAAATTATTTTTTAAATCTATTACTATTCTAACGGGGTTTATACCTTTCCAATTTCTAATATTTAATATTGGGTTATCACAAATAACAGTGTCATGTCCAATTAAAATTCCATGTTCTTCAGATCTCCATTTATGCACTAATTGTCTGCTTTTTTTGGAAGTAATCCAATATGGTTCTGTTTTTTCTTTTATTAAGGGTGCAATAAATTTGTTTTTGGATTGTGCCCATTTTAAAATAATAAATGGTCTTTTGTTTTTATTGAAATGAAGAAAAACTTTATGTAATTCCTTACATTCTTTTTCTAAAACTCCTTTAATTACATTTATCTTGCGTTTTTTTAACAAACGGATTCCTTTACCATTCACTTTAGGGCTATTATCTAAGGTTCCTATAACAACATTTGGTATTTCGTAATTGATGATAGTATTACAACAAGGTGGAGTTTTACCAAAGTGAGAACATGGTTCTAATGTTACATATAAGGTTGATTTTTTTAAAACTTTCTTTTCTTTTACATTTTTTATTGCATTAATCTCAGCATGATTCCCTCCATATTTACTAGAAAATGCTTCAGAAATTATGGTATTATTATAAACAATTATACATCCAACACAAGGGTTTGGGAATGTTGTTCCTATTCCTTTTTTTGCAATTTCAATGCACCTAGACATATAAAATTCATGACTGGAATTATTCTTCATAATTGATTAAATAAGCTTTTCTCTATTTATGATGTATCTTCATGATACAAAATTAATCTAAAAAATTGGAAGCTAATACAGAATGGATTATAAGAGAAATTATTGAATCTGATAATAAAGAATTAGAAAATGTTTTAATTTCTGTAATGATAGAATTTAAAGTTCCAAAGAAGGGTACTGCATTAAGGGATCCTGAATTAAAAAAAATGAGTGATGCCTACAATCACTCTAATAGTATTTATTATGTAATTGAAAGAGGAGGTAAAATTTTTGGTGGTGCAGGGATTTCTCCATTAAAAAATTCTAAAGAAAATATTTGTGAACTTCAGAAGATGTATTTTTTAAGTGACGCTAGAGGAATTGGTTTAGGCAAGAAAATGATTAAAAGATGTATTAAAAAAGCTAGAAAATATAAATATGATAAGTGTTATATTGAGACTATGTATAATATGAAATTAGCTCAAAAATTATATTTATCTGAAGGCTTTAATTATATTGATAAACCTATGGGTTATACAGGACATTCTTCTTGTCCTGTATGGATGATAAAGCACTTATAATGACCTTAATTGAATATCATAATTTGTTTTTTCGAAAATTAGATTCTAAAATTGAAAAGGATGAATTAAATGAGTTTTTTTTCTGGTTGATTGAATACTATTGTGGTCTTAATAGAATGAAATATATATTAAATCCAAACTATATAATTAATTATGCTCAAAAATCTAATCTTTTAAAAGCTATTGAACATTTAAAAAAAAATATGCCAATCCAATATGTTATTGGAGAATCAGAGTTTATGAATTTAAAATTTCACTTAAATTATAATGTTCTAATTCCAAGACCTGAGACTGAAGAATTAGTATCTTGGGTTATAAGTATCAATCCTATAAATAAAAAAATATTAGATATTGGTACAGGAAGCGGATGCATTGCAATTTCATTAGCTAAATTTATAAAATCATGTGACTTAACTGCATGGGATATTAATAAAGAAATATTAGAAGTTGCAAGAAAAAATGCATTCTTGAATGAAGTGAAAGTTTTATTTGAAATTCAGGATATATCTTCAACAAAATCAGATAAAAGATTTGATATAATTATATCGAATCCTCCTTATATTTGTAATAGTGAAAAGAAAAATATAAAAAAAAATGTTTTACTTTTTGAACCTCATAAAGCATTATTTGTTGATGACAATGATCCTTTATTTTTTTATTATAAAATAATTGATTTTGCAAAGCAAAGTTTAAATAATAATGGAAATATTTTTTTGGAAATTGATGAAAATCAAAACCAAGGTGTTTCAGAACTTTTAATTAAAGCAGGTTTTCACGATATTGAATTAAAAAAAGATTATAGATCAAAAAACAGAATGATAAGAGCTATTTTTAAATGAATTCAATTAAAAAAAATATTGAAAATTTAAGAAATGAATTACATCTTCATAACTACTATTATTATGTATTAGATAAACCTAAAATTAGTGATTATGATTTTGATATGAAGTTAAATGATCTCATCAAACTTGAAAAGCAATATCCTGAGTTTAATGATATAAATTCACCCACATCAAGAGTAGGAGGTGCAGTAATTAAAAACTTTAATACTGTAAAACATGAATTTCCAATGTATTCTTTGGATAATTCTTATTCTAAAGATGATTTGGAAGATTGGAATAACAGATTATATAAAAATTTACAAGACAATGATCTTCAATATTTATGTGAATTAAAATTTGATGGTGTTTCTATTAATTTAACATATGAAAATGGAAATTTAATAAAAGGAGTAACTAGAGGAGATGGTACTCGAGGTGATGATGTTACGGAAAATATTAAAACTATAAAAACTATTCCATTAAAATTAAAGGGAAATTATCCAAGTAAATTTCAAATAAGAGGAGAAATAATTATTGAAAAAGATGATTTTATTAAAATGAATCGAAAAAGACTGTCTGAAGGATTAGAACCATATATGAATCCAAGAAATACAGCTTCGGGAAGTCTTAAATTACAAGACAGCGCCGAGGTTGCTAAAAGACCTTTAAAATGTTTTTTATATCAAATAGTTGGTTCTGAACAAACATTTAAAACTCAAAATGAATATTTGTTACACGCATTAGACTGGGGATTTAATATATCTAATACCTATAAGTTTTGCAGTAGTTTAAAAGATATAATGGAATATATTAGTTATTGGGATAAAAACAAGGATAATTTAAATTTTGAGATCGATGGGATTGTAATAAAAGTAAATAATATAGATTATCAAAATGAACTTGGTTTTACATCAAAGTATCCAAGATGGTCGATCGCATATAAATTTAAAACTGAACAAATATCTACTAAATTATTAAGTGTTTCTTATCAGGTAGGAAGAACTGGTGCTATTACTCCAGTAGCTAATTTAGAACCTGTTCTTTTGGGTGGAACCTATGTTAAAAGAGCATCTTTGCATAATCAGGATCAGATAAACAAATTTGATTTGTATATAAATGATATTGTAATTGTAGAAAAAGGAGGAGAAATTATTCCAAAAATAGTAGGAGTTGAAATAAAAAAAAGAGATCTTAAATATGAAAAAATTAAATTTATAGAAAATTGCCCTTCTTGTTTTAAACTTCTTTCTAAGAAAGAATCAGAAGCTCATCACTATTGCTTGAATTATAATGATTGTCCTCCTCAAATTACAGGAAGAATTCAACACTTTATTTCTAGAAAAGCGATGGATATAAACGGTTTGGGAAATGAAACAATTGATTTATTATATAGTAATGGATTAATTTCAAATTATGCTGATTTATATGATCTTAAAAAAGAAGATTTAATTCCATTAGAAAGAATGGCTGACAAATCAGTTGAGAATATTTTTATTGGATTAGAAGATTCTAAAAAGATTGGTTTTGAAAGAGTGTTATTTGCTTTAGGAATAAGATATGTTGGTCAAACTGTAGCAAAAAAAATAGCTAATGAATTCAAATCTATAGATAATTTAATGTCTGCTTCATTTGATGAACTACTTTTAGTTGATGAAATAGGTGATAGAATTTCAGAAAGCATAGTTGATTTTTTTAGTAACAAAGAAAATATTGATATTATTTATAGACTTAAAGACATAGGTTTGCAACTTGAAATAGATAAATCTAGTCAAGCAATAAACGATATTCTATCAGGCTATATGTTTGTTATTTCAGGTGTTTTTAATGATCATTCAAGAGATGAATTGAAAAGATTAATAGAACTAAATGGAGGGAAATTGTCTTCTACTATTTCTTCAAAAACAAATTATTTATTGGGAGGAAGCAATATAGGACCAACTAAACTTTTAAAAGTAAAAAACCTAGAAATTCCAATAATATCTGAGAATGATTTAATAGAAATGATAAAACTTAAATCTTAAAAGAACTTGATTTTTCTTTAATGTTATCTTCACTAAGATAAAAGTCAATTTTTCCAAGATTTATCCCAAAACATCCAACCTGATTAATCATTACTTCTTCACCTATTAAATTTTTTAACTTAACTGGATTTTTCATGAATGTGTGAGAATGACCGCCTATGATAAGATCAATATCTTTTGTTTTTTCTGCCAATATTAAATCACACATAATACCATCATTGTATCCTCTATTAAAGCCTAGATGAGAAAGACAAATTATAATGTCACACTTAAACTCATTTTTAAGCTTGTAAGTAACATCCTGAGAAATTTCTATTGGATCTAAATATTCTATTCCGCTATATAATTTTTTATCTACTAGTCCTTCTAATTTAATTCCAATTCCAAATACACCAATTCTAATACCATCCAATACAAAAATTTCATAATTTTTAATTTTATCCTCTAATGGAGTATTTTTTAAAGTGTAATTTGAATTTAATAATGAGAAGTTAGCATACTTTAATGATTTGGATAGTTTCGTAATACCATTGTCAAATTCATGGTTTCCTAAAGTTGAAGCATTATAACCCATTTTACTCATTAGTTTTAATTCAATTTCTCCTTCAAAAAAATTATAATAAGGAGTTCCTTGAAAAATATCTCCAGCGTCTAAAACAAGGGTATTAGGATTTTCTTTTTTAAAGGCATTAATCATTTTTGCTCTGGCAATTACTCCACCACCATTTGGGTTAATGGGATCGTTTGAAGGAAAAGGATCAATATGACTGTGTACATCATTTGTATGTAGAATTGTTATTTTTTTTGAATTAAACTTTATTTTTTCAAAACTTATTAAAGGAAAAGTCAATCCAAAAATTGTTGATGAAGTAATTTTATCTATAAAGTATCTTCTTTTCATTACAATCTAATAATTCTATTATCTGTTTTGCTAACAATTGTATCTTTTTTCATAATATAATTAATTAGAACATCTCTGATATTTGTTTTAAGTGAATATAGTTCCAATGGGTTCTTGAAAAAGATCATTTTATCCCCTCCTTCTTGAAGGAAATTTGAAGTTAAAATATAATATGTATTATCAATATTAAATTTTTTATTTCTTATTAGTACTCTATTTATTTTTTTTCCTTTAAACTCTATTTTTATACCTGAAACAGGATGTGCTAATTTTTCTTTATTTATATATTGTATTAATTCTAAAACTTTTTCTCCACTAAGTTTAACAACAGTAGATGTATTATTAAAAGGCATAATAGTAAAAAGATCATGTTGAGTGATTTGCCCTTTGTTTAGGTTTCCTCTTATTCCTCCATAATTTAATAAACAAAAATCAATTTTTTTAGATGATATTTTATTAAAAACAGGGTTTGATTCTTCAATTAAAATATCTGCTAATAGATTTCCTAAAGAAGATTCCAATACACCATCTCTAATACTTAAATATTTTTCAGAATATCCTATTACTTTTTGTAGCTTTTTAATTTTGTTTCTGTATGGTTTTATTAATTTATCTAATTCTTCATTTTTAACAATTGAATCTAAAACTATTATATTTTCTCCTTTAATATCATTAATTTGATAATCATAATTATTACATGAAAAAAACAAAATTGTTAGAATTATAACAATATGTTTAAATTTTTTATTATTAGAATATAATATAGGTTTCAATGATGAAATATGTAATTTTACAGAAGTATTAAATATATGATTTTTAAATCACTACATAATAAATTATTAAACAAAAAGATTGAGAAGTCTTTAAATAGACTTTCAAATCAGAGAAGGTTTAAACCAAACCCTATTAGAACTTTAGGATGTATTATAGACCCATCATTTCCTGTATCAGTTGATAACTTTATTGATTTATCAAATTCTTTAGGATTAAAAGAAAAAGACCTCAAAATTATAACATTCCAAGAAAACAAAAACACTTTTAATGTTTTTTCAAATTTGAATATAACTCCTGAATGTATTTCGTTTAATGGAAACTTAAGTGGAAAAGATTCATTGGAATTTATTTCTTTTGAATATGATTTATTAATTAATTTTTTTAAATCAAACCACTCTTTGATTTTGCTATCTTCTAAAACAAATGCAAAATTTAGAGTAGGTTTTGAGTCGGTAGATTCTAAATTAAACGATTTAATTTTTTCTGAAAAAATTAAAAATTATTTAGATTTTAAAATGGAATTGATTAAATATTTGAAATTGATAAAATGATTGATTTAATTAAAAATTTCAGAGGAACGGGAGTTGCAATAATTACTCCTTTTAAAAGTGATTTATCAGTTGACTATGATGTTATAAAAAAATTAGTTGATTTTGTAATAATGGGTGGAGTAAATTATATTGTAGTTCAAGGTACAACTGGAGAATATGCAACATTGTCTGAAAATGAGAAAGTTAAATGTAGAAAAGTTTTTATTAGGGCAAATAATGGAAGAGTTCCTCTCGTTATTGGAATAGGATCTAATTATACAGATTCTTTGGTTGATTATGTTAATAAATCAGATTTAATAGGATTTTCTGCAATTCTTTCAGTTGTTCCATATTATAATAAACCTTCACAACAAGGCCTTTTTCAGCATTTTTCAAAACTTGCAAACTCATCTAAAGTTCCAATTATACTATATAATGTCCCTGGAAGAACTAGTTGTAATATGGAACCTGATACCGTAATTAAACTTGCAAAAAAACACAAAAATATAATTGGTATAAAAGAAGCTAAAGGTGATTTAGATCAAATTAAGAGTTTAATAAAAAATAAACCACCAAATTTTTTAATTATTTCTGGAGATGATGAAACTGCTGCTGAAAGTATTTTAAACGGTGCAGATGGAGTTATATCTGTAGCTGCTGGGTCTATTCCTAAACTTTTTACAAAAACAATTAATTGTGCTTTAAATAAAGAAGAAAAGAATACTAATATATTATTAGATTTAATAAAGCCATATATAAAATTACTTTTTGATGAAGGAAACCCTTCTGGAACTAAGGCCGCACTTTCTGTATTGAATATTTGTGAAAATAAATTAAGATTGCCATTAATTCCTGTATCAGATAGTCTTTATTCTAAAATAGAAAAGTTTATTTCTGAAAATCCTGAGTAGTTTTTATATATTTACAGTCCTTTTTAAATTTGCTAAATGTCAAATAAAAAAAATATTTTTTTTCTACTAATACTTGTTAGTACTTCTTTTTCATGTAATGAATTTCAAAGAGTACTTAAAAATGAAGATATTAAGGCTAAGTATGACATGGCTGAAAAGTATTATGAAAATCAAGAATTTAGAAGGGCTAGTAGGTTGTTTGAACAAATCAAACCAAAATATAGGGGAAAACCTCAAGGTGAGAGAATTACTTTTTTTTATGCTAATTGTCTCTTGAATACTAAAAGTTATGTATTGGCAGCTTATGAATTTGAAAGTTTTGCTAAAGCATATCCTTTAAGTGAAAAAGTTGAAGATGCCATGTATTTATCTGCTTTTTCATATTATAAAACTTCTCCTGTTCATAGCCTTGATCAAAATGAAACAAATGAAGCTATTGATAAGCTTCAGGAATTTATAAATACCTATCCTAATTCTGAAAGAATGTCTTTAGCTAATGATTTAGTTCAAGAACTTAGAATAAAACTTGAATTTAAGGCATTTGAAATAGCAAAACAATATAATACAATTAGAGATTACAAATCGGCTATAATAGTTTTAGATGATTTTATTTCAGATTATCCGGGAACTCCCTACAGAGAAGATGCTCTTTACTACCTATTAGACTCATCTTACGAATTAGCAATTAATAGTATTGATTCAAAAAAATTAGAAAGGCTTAAAAATGCGAGAAAAATTTATGATGAATTATTAGAAACCTACCCTAAATCTAAGTATGTAGATAAATCAAATGAACTGCTAGAGACTATAGACAAAGAAATTACTACATTTGCAAAATATTAATTTCATTTAAAAAATTATTATGGATTTTAAAAAAACAAGTGCACCATTAAATACAATAACCTATGATAGAAATGTAGTTGATGCTAAAACAGATAATATATATGAAGCTATTTCTATAATTTCTAAAAGAACCATTCAAATTAATGAGGAAATAAAAAGAGAGTTATTGGATAAACTGGAAGAGTTTGCCAGTCCTACTGAAAGTTTAGATGAAATCTTTGAAAACAAAGAGCAAATAGAAGTTTCAAAATTCTACGAAAAGCTTCCTAAGGCTCATGCTATGGCAATTGAAAATTGGTTGTCAGATAAAATATACTATAGAAATACTGAAATTAAAGAATAAAGATGTCCATCCTAAATGGAAAAAATATTCTATTAGGTATTTCAGGAGGAATAGCAGCTTATAAGTCTGCCATTTTAGTAAGATTATTAATTAAAAATGGCGCTCATGTACAAGTTATAATGACTCCAAATTCTAAAGACTTTGTAACCCCACTAACTCTTTCTACATTATCTAAAAGACCTGTTTTGTCAGAGTTTTTTAATAAGGATAATCAAAATGAATTGTGGAATAATCATGTTGATTTAGCCTTGTGGGCTAATTATTTTATTATTGCACCTGCTACTGCTAATACTTTATCTAAAATGGCATCTGCTAGAGCTGATAACTTGTTAATTGCAACCTATTTGTCTGCTAAGTGTCCAGTATTTTTTGCTCCAGCAATGGACTTAGATATGCATAAAAATTATGCAAATAAATTAAATATTAGTAATCTAATAGATTACGGAAATATTCATATTCCAGTTAATTCTGGATTTCTTGCAAGTGGATTAGAAGGAGAGGGAAGGATGCAAGAGCCAATTCAGATAATTGATTTTGTTTCTAATTATATTTTAAATCAGAAAAAACTTTATGGGAAAAAGGTATTAATTACTGCTGGGCCTACATATGAAGCTATTGATGCAGTAAGATTTATTGGTAATTTTTCTAGTGGAAAGATGGGTTTTGCATTAGCCAGTACTGCTGCTAAATTAGGTGCAGAAGTTTTCTTAATTACCGGTCCTACTAGCTTATCTATTAAAAATAATAGAATAAAGTCTTTTCATGTTACTAGTGCAGATGAAATGTTTAAAATTTCTTCTGATTTATTTCTTCAAGCAGATATAGCTATTTTGTCTGCAGCAGTTTCAGATTTTAGACCTAAAAAAGCAAAAAAAAATAAAATAAAAAAAGAGGGAAATGGTAATCTTACTATTGATTTAGTTTCAAATGTTGATATTCTAAAAAAACTAGGTTCTATAAAAAAAACAAATCAGCTACTAATAGGTTTCGCACTAGAATCTGATAATGAAGTTGATAATGCAATTAAAAAAATCAAGAACAAAAACTTAGATGCTATAGTACTAAATTCTCTAAATGATAAAGGAGCTGGTTTTAATCATGATACTAATAAAGTTACTTTCATAAACAATAAAAATGATTTAACTGAGTTTAAATTAAAAACTAAACTTGAAGTTTCAGAGGATATTTTTAATGAGATAATTAAACTAAATGATGAATAGAGTACTGTTTTTTGTATTAATATTATTCATAAATATTACTTACACACAAGAGATTGATTCTAAAGTAATTGTTAATTCTGATCAAATAAATCAAACTAATAAAACTGTTTTTTTAAATTTAGAGAAAGCAATTACAACTTTTATTAACTCAAAATCATGGTCTGATAATAATTTTTTAATTCATGAAAAAATTGATCTTAACATTCTTATTACAGTTTTATCTTATTCAAACAATAAATTTAATGCCAATTTTGAATTTCAATCTCTTAGACCAGTACTAAATTCTACTTATCAAACACCACTTTTTAATTTTGTAGATAAAAATGTAGAATTTGAATACGACGAATTTGAAACTCTATTTTTTGTTGAAAATAAATTTCAATCTGATTTGGTTTCATTATTATCCTATTACATAAACATTATTTATGGAATTGATAGTGATAGTTTTATAAATAATTCAGGAAATATTTTTTATAGTAAAGCTCAAGAAATTTTAAACTTAGCTAATCAAAGTGATTTTTCCAATACTTGGCAGTCTGGTAATTCAGGTGGCAGAATTAATAAATTTTGGTTAGTTGAAAATCTAACTTCTTCAAACTCTAAAGAATTTAGAGACCTTTTATATAATTATCATGTCAACGGATTGGATTTGATGCATAAAGATAAATTATTATCAAAGCAAAATATTTCATACTCAATAATTTCATTGGAAAGAATGAATAGAAGAATCCCAAATTCTATTTTACTGAAAATATTTTTTGAAACTAAATCAGATGAAATAAAAGACATCTTTTCTTCTGGGCCAGATTTTGATACGGTTAATTTATATAATCAATTAAATAGAATGGCTCCTTTCTTTTCTAACAAGTGGAATAACCTTAGATAATTCTATTTGGATTCATATAATAAACTAAGTTATATTTGATTAAAATACATAAATAAATTGTTAACAAAAGTTGAAAATCAATATAATGTATATAAATATCAAAAATCAGGAATAACTAATACTAAAATTAAGAAATTAAACAGTAAGGAAAGAGTTGAAGAAATTGCTAAAATGCTTTCAGGTGATGTTATTTCTTCTTCTGTATTAACACATGCTAAAGAGTTGCTTAATTAATATTATATTTAAATAAAATTATGTCATATAATCTTTTAAAAGGAAAAAGAGGAATTATTTTTGGAGCTTTGGATGAAAATTCAATTGCTTGGAAAACAGCAGAAAGAATTTATGAAGAAGGAGGTGAGTTTGTTCTTACTAATGCTCCAATTGCATTAAGAATGGGTCAAGTTGATCTACTAGCAAAAAAAACAAATTCAAAACTTATTCCAGCTGATGCTACTAAATTAGAGGATTTAGAAAACCTTATTAATCAAACCATGGAAATATTTGGAAGCAAAATTGATTTTGTTTTACATTCTATTGGAATGTCTGTTAATGTTAGAAAGGGAAAACATTATACAGATTTAAATCATGATTGGATGGTAAAAGGATGGGATGTTTCAGCAGTTTCATTTCATAAATTACTTCAAAGTTTATATAAATTAGATGCAATGAATGAATGGTCTAGTATTGTTGCTCTTTCTTATATTGCTGCACAAAGAGTTTTTCCTAATTATAACGACATGGCTGATAATAAAGCTTACTTAGAATCAATAGCTAGAAGCTTTGGGTATTTTTTTGGAAAAGAAAAAAATGTTAGAGTAAATACAATCTCTCAATCACCAACACCTACAACTGCAGGAAAAGGAGTTAAGGGATTTGATGGCTTTATTTCTTATACTGAAAAGATGTCTCCTTTAGGAAATGCTACAGCTTTAGATTGTGCTAATTATACTGTTACTTTGTTTTCAGATTTAACTAAAAAAGTTACTCTTCAAAATTTATATAATGATGGTGGATTTTCAAATGTTGGAGTAAGTCAAGAAATAATTGATATAATTTCGCCTTCTGATTAATTTATTTTTTACTTATTTAGGTGCCAAAACCATTTTAAAAATTATTTATATTAAATTGGCTTTAAAAGAAGTTGGTTTTTATTAGATTAAAATGAAAAATATAGGCCTTACTGGAGGAATTGGCTCTGGAAAATCCACAATTTCAAAAATATTAATAAGTGAAGGGGTTCCAGTTTATGATTCTGATTCAAAAGCTAAATTATTAATGAATTCTTCTATTGAATTAAAAAAAACTATAATTCAAAAATTTGGAAAAGAATCATATATAAACAATAAATTAAATAAGAAATATCTTTCAAATATTGTATTTAATAATGAATTTGAGATAATAAGGATCAATTCTATAGTTCATCCTTATGTATATAATGATTTTATTAATTGGAAAAAAAGTGTTTTTTCAAAATACGTTATTTTTGAATCAGCCCTTACATTTGAAACAGGATCTTATAAAAACAATGATTTTAATATTTTAGTTGTTTCAGACCTTGAGGAAAGAATTAAAAGAGTAAAAGATAGAGATAATTTATCTGAAGAGGATATAAAGATTAGAATTCGCAATCAATGGAGTGATGATAAAAAGATTCCCTTATGTGATTACTTAATAAAGAATAATTCTTTAGTAGAAACTAAAAAAACAGTTATGGAAATGATAGAATATCTTAATAAAAAATTTAAATAATGACACTATTATATTTTAATATATAAAATGAATAAGAAGATTTATTTTACTCTGATTTTTATAATGAGTATTGCTCTTATAGGTATCATTTTGGTCCAAGGTTTTTGGATTAAAACTACATTAGATAATAAAGAAGAACAATTTTCTTTAAATATAAATCAAGCATTAAAATCAGTTTCTGAACAAATTCAAAGCAGAGAATTAAGAGATTATTTAGCTGTATACCAAAAATTAGTAGATAGTATAGGTTCACCAAAAGAATCCCAACTAACTGCAGTTTTTAAATATGTTGATAGAAATGAAAATACTAATCAAACTTATATATATTCTCATGGAATATTGGAAGAAGATTATAATATTTCTGCTAAATTATTTGAACCTAATGTTAGTGACACCTCTTCAATTCTAGAATATATAGGTTTGAAGACAACAACTATAATTGATGAAGCATTTGATAGAGAAATGAAAAATATGAGTAGTATTGAAAGGTTGCAAAGAGTTGAAAGACTTTCTTTAATGGATAAAGCTAAGTATGCTTCAGTGTTTATGGAACTTGCAGCATTAAAACCTATTCATAGAAGATTAACTAATGTTGAACTTGAACTTTTATTACAAAGAGAATTAAGAGATAGAGATATTGATATTCCTTTTCAATATAGAGTTTTTAATGAAAGTTTTGCTACCAAAGTAGGATCAGATAATTATACAAATTTAGAGGGTTTGAAAAAATATAAATCTCCATTATTTGTTAATGAGAAAGGAGATAGTGACTTTGAATTAGTTATTGCTTTCCCAGAAAGAAAACTATATTTAAGATCTTCATTAATTAATTTAATTCTTTTATCACTATTATTTACTTTAACAATAATTATAACTTTTTCTTCTACTATTTATCAAATCTTAAAACAAAAAAAAGTATCTGAAATAAAATCAGATTTTATTAATAACATGACACATGAATTTAAAAGTCCAATTGCTACAATTAAATTGGCATTAGACGCAATAAATAATAATAAAATACAAAATGACTTGAATAAAAGAAATAAATATTTAAAAATGATAAAGGATGAAAATGAAAGAATGAATTTTCAAGTTGAAAATGTATTGAGGATGTCCCAGCTAGAAAAAAAAGAAAATATTTTAAAAAAATCTATTTGTGATATTCATGAAATATTAGAAAAAGCTATTTCTCATTTAGACTTATTATTGAAAGATAGAAATGTTGATGTTTCACTAAATTTTTCTGCTTTAAAGTCAAAGATTTTTGTTTCAAAGGAAAATTTTATTAATGTTTTTGTTAATATATTAGAAAATGCTATTAAATATTCTAAAGAAGACCCTAAAATTAATATTGTAACTTCTAATTTAGAAAATTCATTATTAGTCAAAATTAAAGATAATGGCATGGGAATGAATTCTAATGTTAAAGACAAGATATTTCAAAAATTTTATAGAGAAACAAAAGGAAATATTCATAATGTTAGAGGACATGGTTTAGGTCTATCTTATGTAAAAAAGATATTGGATTTACATAATGGCACAATTTATGTAGAAAGTAAAGTAGGAGTTGGAAGTACTTTTTCTATAAACCTTCCAACAAATAATTTAAAAATAGAGAATGAAAAATAGTGATAAAAATATTTTACTGGTTGAAGATGATATCAATTTTGGAGCATTATTAAATGATTTTTTAAGTCTTCATTCTTATAATGTGGTTTTAGCAAAAAACGGAATTGAAGGATTAGAAAAATTTAAAAAATCTCAATTTAGTTTATGTGTTTTAGATGTGATGTTACCTTTTAAAGACGGCTTTACTTTAGCAAAAGAAATTAGAGAAATTGATAAAGATGTTTCATTGTTTTTTTTAACTGCAAAGACTTTAAAAGAAGATGTTTTAAAAGGTTACAAAATTGGAGCAGATGATTATTTAACTAAACCTTTTGATTCTGATATTTTACTACTTAAAATTAAATCTATTTTTAAAAGAAAACAGCTAATAAATAGTAGAGAGATTGTTAAACATGAATTTGAATTTGCTAAATTTAAATTCAATTCAAAACTAAGAACATTACAATTTAAATCAGAAGATATTATAAAATTATCTCCAAAAGAAGCTCAATTATTAAGGATGTTATTAAACTATCTAAATGATTTAATGCCTAGAGAATTAGCTTTAGTAAAAATATGGAATGATGAAAATTATTTTACTTCAAGAAGTATGGATGTTTATATTGCTAAAATTAGAAAATATTTGAGTAAAGACCCAAGTGTTGAAATTGAAAATATTCATGGAGAAGGATTTAGATTAATTATAAACAAATAATGTTATTTTTTTGTTCTTGGATGAAATTTCATCATTGAATCAATTAAGTGCTTCTTGTTTACATGTAAATATCTTTCAGTTGTTGTTATG
>UINC01001558.1_pt1 | contig 20092 bp, 21 predicted proteins | sample 5385821 | NCBI WGS metagenome assembly UINC01 (sample SAMEA4666929, study PRJEB26691) | marine metagenome | isolation source: Pacific Ocean | place: Pacific Ocean | collected 2011-10-13 | reverse complement strand
CACGGATGCCATATACATAGGTTGACTCAAGTTCTGTTGAAGACCATTTTTCCAACAAAGGCTTTAAATGTGAATGTATCTCATTTTTTAATTGTGCATCTAACTCAACTAAAGTACTTACAGGTTCATCATCCTCGCTATTATGAATAAACCCTTCTACCACTTCTATTTCAGCTTTGTCTTGATGCTCACTATAGAACTGTTGAATTTTTGTAAATAAACTTTGGTCTAAGACTTCTTTTTTAAATCCTTTATTAGTGAGGTTGGGTAGTAATTCACTCTCAGTTTTTGTATACATTTGTCCTTCACCCTTAGATCTGAACCATTTAGTGATAATGGATTTATGTCCGGAAATAACAGGATGAGCATGATGCATAGTATTTGGATTGATAGATCCATCAGGATTGAGATTATTCCAAACCACAGCCATCCCTTGTTGCGGTTGGATTTTTTTATCAATCTTCACAAAATCTGTCTCACCCCCCTCATCAACGTCATTTAGGTAAACCATAAAAGTATAGGTTCTTTGGCCCTCATCACTTGCAAACTCTGCAAACGCGTCTCCTTCGAAGTAGTCTGTGTGAGATTTAAACTCTTGATTTTCAATATAATATTGACCTTGTATGATTTCAGAGTATGAGGCATTAATACCTAATGTTTTACAGATTCTTTGATCAATTTCTTCAATAAAAATGTCATCAATGATTCCAAGATCACAGGTGCTGCTGGTACGAAATTTTTCATCGGGCTCATCTTTGTTCGCTATGGTCGAAGGCCTGAGTTTACTTTTTATGGTTTTTGTAATTTTCTCACATTCAGTTCTTGTTAAAAAATTAGGTAAAAGATACATTTCAACGAGTTCTGAATTGACTCTTTCAGCATTTGGAATAAAAATTTGTGTTGAGGGCAGTACTCCTGCAAAGGGAATCTCTTTTTTCTTTGCTGAAAAAAGATTTACAATCCATTGCATAAAGCTTTCAGATTGTTTTTTTTGTTTAGTTTGAGGGTTGTTTGTTAATGGATTAACAACTGCATTGATATCAATATCGGGGCTATATTTCATTTGTTTTTCAATTTCAGTGGGGTCAAAACCCTCATCAATTAGAATCTTGTAAATACCGTTTTTGTCACAACCACGAGCTATATTTAAATTTATCCAATCTCTCCATTCTTTATTGAATTGTTTATACATAAAAAATTAAGCCTCGGATGTTCCGTTCTCTATAGGCTTACAAATAAATACAGGAATGTTTCTTTGAGTTCTTTGTTGATAGACTTGGTAATCTGAGTAAAAACTACAAATAGTTGGCCAAAGTCTCTCCTTTTCTTTTTCGCTAGCTCTTATGGCTTGATAATTTTTCTTATCTGGCCCTATTTGAACTTCTATATTTGGATTATCTCGAACATTAAAAAACCAACTCGGATGAATGGGGGCACCCCCCATGGAGGCAACTAAAATCGGTTGATTGTTATCCATCACTTTAATTAGGGGAATATGCCTTATCTTCTTGGTTTTTCTACCCACAGTGGATAACACCATAATTGGATATTTACCAGACCATTTAGACCATAGGCGCCCATTAGAAGCTCTATAGATAAAGGCATTCAATGATGAAACCAACCCTAATACTTTCTTTATTCTTTTGGCTTGTTCTTTGCTGAAAGCTTCTTTAGTCATGATCACTCTCCAGTTAAAAGATAGTTTGTAATCCTTCTATAGAGTACCCTCATTTTTTGCTCATCAAAACCTATTATTTTCTCCTTAAGAATGCCTTGCTCTATTAAGTAATCTGGAATCAACTCTGGTGATACTCCCTTATCTAAAGCCATTTGAACAGCATCAATGACCAATTGATAAAACAGTCTTTGCTCTTTAATAACTCGTGTTGATCCAATCGTGCCACCAACTAAATTCATAGGCTCTTTGCTAAAACTCATATGGGAGCCTATTACACCTTTAGCTCGTTTTTTTCTGGCTAACAATTCACTGCTTTTAAAAAAAGGAATTAAGTTGAAAATATAGGTGTCAGCCAATCCTGCACCATAAATCATGTTCATACCATCTGGAGGGTTAGCATCGTCTGCAATGAAAATAAAACGATCTGGTTGGGTTAAAAAAACAACTCGACAATTATCATGCGAGGGCCCATAGAAATACATCTCTAAGGAAGCATTGCCGACATCTATTTTAAAATCATCTTTAAAAACCTTGTCTGGTTTTACCACTTCTGGAGAAGGGTTATCCAGCCAATTATTAAGGCATTGTTCATGGGCTATAAACTCAGCTCCCTGATCTTTGAAAACTTGACCACCTGAAACATGGTCCCAATGAGAGTGAGAATAGGCCACGTATTTGATGGGTTTTTTGCTTATTTTCTTTATTTCTTCATTGAGGATGCTCGCGGCTTCTGGAGTCAAAGGGTCAGTAAGGATAATACCGTCATCACCAATCAGGATAATGTTGCGATAAAAGGTGTAACGAAACGCATAAAGGTTGTTGGATATTTTTTCTATTTCCCATAATTTCATTTTGCCAAAAAGAGGTGCTTCAGACTCTGCAACCTTTGTTAGCTCAGGGGATGTTCCACATCCAATCAACACGGTGATCATCAATAAGCTAATTATATTTTTCATTCTCATTAATTAACGACCCATGTTTAAAAAAGAGGTGTAACGCCTCAGAATATTTACAAGATCAGCCTTATTAAAATTGTCGTATTCACTGAATTGCTCTAGATCCAGCTTTTCAACATCAATGAAGTTATTGAGGTCAACTAAGCCGTCCTCTTCTGCTTCTTTTGCTGTTATGAGAATCAGTTGCCAAAATTGTTTTTGCTCGCTGATAATTTTAACCGAGCCATAGGTTTCATCATCACCATAACCACTAATAAAGGATTGTATTTTTTTGTCTTCAACCAATTCCTCAAGACGAGTAAAAAAATTCTCCAATGTTGCAGGCCTTAAAAAAGGCAATGTTGGATCTTTTGGAAAACTAGCTCCACTGGTGCTAATCAGCTCAGGGACAAAAAGAATCTTAGCTCTCACCATTTCAATAACCACCATGCATTCACCATGGCTAGGCCCAAAGTAATGTAGAACAATCTCTTCTTCCTCAAGACTAATGGTGTGTTGTTTTTTGAAATAGAAATTAGGCTTAGTGATATCGGTATTATTGTTTCTAGTAAAATATAATTCACAGGCAGATTGAGCAATAATTTTATGCTTTTTTGTATCAAAGAGGGTTGAGCCAAGCAACCTGTCCCAATGAGAGTGCGAATAAATGATATTGGTTATGCTTGGTTTGTTGTTTTCTCTCAAATAATTTTTAATTTCCTCAGTATTACTCTTATTGATGGGGTCGATAAGCACTGATTCCGAGTTACCGCTGATGACTAAGCTTTGTACCTTACCATTGTTAAACAATGTAATTTGATCGTTGAGGCTAGTAAAAGTAAGATCACCAGCTTGTGTAACATCCATCTGAAAGAAGAGGCTTACGAAGATAAATATTTTAAGTGTTCTCATTCTTTTTTAAGTCATTATTTATTAATAATAGATAAAGCAATTTTACCCAAAATAGGTACCGCCGCACCCAATTCATTAGCATTTTTTGCAGAGGCGTTGCCTTGTAATGACCGCTTGTAAACCCCTTGAGCAATGCCTGCCAATCTGAAAAACCCAAACGCTAGATAAAATGACCAGTTTGGAATAGAGTCAATATTCATTCTTTTACAATAACTTTCCACATACTCATCTTCAGAGGGAATACCCAATTCTTCTAGATTCATACCTGCTAGCCCAGGCGTAATACCAATTTGAGGGATATACCAACTCATGCATTGATAAGCAAGATCCGCATACGGATGCCCTAATGTTGAGAGTTCCCAATCAAGAACCGCAAGAATGGCTTCACTGTTATGATCAAAAATCATGTTATATAACCTATAATCACCATGAACAATAGAAACCAAGCCATCGTCCTCAGGCATTGCTTCTTCTAGCCATATAATTAGAGCCTCCACTTCAGGATATTTTTCCGTTTCAGCAGCACGATATTGGGTTACCCAGCGGTTAACTTGGCGCTCAAAGTAATTACCCGGCTTACCAAAATCTAAAAGATTAGCCTGCTCTATATCAATATTATGCAGCGCTGTCATTACTCTCACAGTTTCTTTATAAACAGCTTTTCTTTGTTCTTTATTAATCTCAGGCAATGATGGGTCCCAAAAAATTCTTCCGTCAACAAATTCCATTAAATAAAAAATGGTTCCAATCACGCTTTCATCTTCGCAGAGCAGCATGGTTTTAGGCACAGGGACTGCTGTTTTCTCTAGGGCTTTTATAATTCTATACTCTCTATCAACAGCGTGAGCAGAGGGCAGGAGCTTTCCTGGGGGTTTTTTTCTTAACACATATTTTTTTTCAGGGGTATCAATTAAATAGGTTGGATTAGATTGACCGGTGCCAAATTTTTTCGATGTGTTTATACCACTAAAATTGGGCAATTGACGCCCTAGATATTCTGATAGTTTGTTTAAATCTAAGTTGTGGACAGCATCATTCACTCCATTACCTAGACTCTTCCAGCATCAATCATCTCTTTTTGTTTTAAGATTTTTTTAGCCAGCGATGCTAAATGAACTTCATCAGGTCCATCAGCTAACCTAAGGGTTCTCGCTCCAGCATAAGCTCCAGCAAGAAAGTCATTGTTTACACCTGCAGCCCCATGGATTTGTATTGCTCTGTCTATGACTTGGCAGGCCATTCTGGGTCCAACAACTTTAATCATGCTAATTAAGTCACTGGCTACTTTATTTCCGTATCGATCCATTTTATCTGCGGTCATCAGTGTGAGTAATCTTGTCTGTTCAATCTCACTTGCAGATAAAGCAATGCTTTCTCTTACAGAACCTTGTGCACTAAGCGGCCTTCCAAATGCAATTCTATTTTCAGCTCTCTCACACATCATTTCAAGTGACCGTTTTGCTAGCCCAATTAGCCGCATACAATGATGAATTCTTCCGGGCCCAAGCCGCCCTTGTGCTATTTCAAACCCTCTGCCTTCACCCAGAATTAAATTGTCTTTTGGTACCCTCACATTTTCAAAACTGATTTCAGCGTGTCCAAAAGGCTCATCCACATAACCAAAGACTGATAAAGGCCTGATTACTTTAATCCCTTCTGTGTCCATGGGTATTAGTATCATGGATTGTTGTTGGTGACGATTAGGATTGTTTGGGTCAGTTTTACCCATAAAAATAATGATTTTACAGGCTTCATTCATAGCGCCTGAGCTCCACCATTTGGTGCCATTAATCACATATTCATCTCCTTCTAATACAATTGGAGACTCTATATTAGTGGCATCTGAAGAAGCCACTTTGGGTTCAGTCATAGAAAAACAGGACCTAATCTCACCATTTAATAAGGGCTTAAGCCATTGTTCTTTTTGTTCTTCTGATCCATAACGATCCAATACTTCCATATTTCCCGTGTCCGGAGCATTACAATTAAACACTTCAGAGGCCCAAAAGACTCTACCCATGATTTCTGCTAAAGGAGCATATTCTAGGTTGCTTAAGCCCGCTCCGCGCTCTGATTCTGGAAGAAATAAGTTCCATAAACCAGCGTCTTTGGCTTTGTTTTTTAGTTCTTGCATCAAGGGAGGCGAAACCCATTTATTGTCAGTGCTTTTAAAGTGTTCAGTATAGGCTTCCTCATTTGGATAAACATGTTCGTCCATGAAGGCATTGAGTTGATCCATTAAATCAAGAACCTTGTCTGTGTGATTAAAATCCATTGTTTATTTCCTTATCTCTTTTTCAATTAAATTATAATAATTTCTCGTGGCTTTAAGAATATTAGCATTAATATTTGGCTTCTTTTCTTCTGCTTCCAGTGACTGCCAAGCGTTAGCCAGTGTTCTCCAAGGTACTTCATCCTGAGTTAAAAGTCTTTTTGATTCAAATTCTTGAAAGTTCATCCTCATTTTAGGGTCACAATCAGAGTGTTCTGTTGCAATGATTCTTTTGCCAAAGTCTATTAAACGGGGGTCATTAATTTGGTTTAAAATCTCAACTCTTTTATCAATATTCTCTGTGCTTAAAAAAGCCTCACTAAGCAATCGATCATGATTATCAATAAATTGATCATAAATTTGAGATTCAGGGTAGACAGATCTTGGCCACTCAGCTCTTTTTCTACTGTTAATATCACAAGCTAATAAAACATTTTCCTTGAAGCCCAAATTATTTTGAATGGTTTCGGCACGTTCTGTGGCTTCCTCTTTAGACAGGTTATTTTTTGTACAAAATTCTGCGGGCAGTATTACTGGACTGCGGTTTGCTTTGATTGTAAAAAATGGTGAGCCTTTTCGATTGATCTTGTTAGCAATTTCTTCTGCTGTAAAGTAAATATAATCGAGCGGATCATAGGAGAGATCAAAGTGCACCAGATTATTTGAATAACTTGGGTCTTGACAAATGAAGGTTGGAGTTCTTTTTACAGCCAACCTCTCCTTGTATTTCACATCACCATAGTTAAAAAACAGTTGTTTGGTCATTAAGTCTATGGCTCGCTTCTTGTTACCACAGGCTATGGCAGAAAAAAAGATGTTTGGGGTGTTCGTTTCAAAAAGCTTTGCAAGTTTTAATAAAACCTTGACATCATCCATTGCAGCATGAGCATCACCAGGATCAATGCCATTGGCAACCGCAAGCAGCTCTTGCTTCAGAACAAGCTTGCCTGTTACATCTTTATGAAATGAAATTTTTTCTGGCTCAAAACAATAAATCGCTTGAGCAATATTATAAAGATCAACATGAATTCTATCCTCAGAGGCATTAGAAAGTAGGTAAGGGTTATATAAAGAAGAAAAAAAAGAATGCCTTAAAATAACCAAGTCATAAGAGGCACCATTATAAGTGGCAATAATTTTTTCTGGATGGGTTTTTAAATAAAGAGCTATCTTTGAGACCAAATCAAACAAAGACAGTTTTTCATTCATTAATTCTAATGGGTTAATGTTGGTGATATTTAGGGCACCAGCGTCTGGTAATATGTGATAAGGCAATCTGCATTTATCGTTGATTATAATTCCAGGATTATCCAAATCACTAGAGTATTCAAGGATAGCTGCTGAAGTGGGTCTTTCGTATTCAATGTTTCGATTGATACCAGTGGTTTCAAGGTCTAACCCAATCATCCCTCTTGAGCTAAGAAGTGTTTGATATTCTTGGTAGTTGAAGGTGTTCATTGATCCTCTTTATCATAACTTTCTATCAACCTAATTAGACTGTATGATTGACAAATATGCAAAGGAAGAATGTTTTTTCAAAACTACTGCTATTGGTTCTAATTATATTGACCCAAGCCTGCGGACAAACTGGTGAGCTTTATCTACCAAGTCAACAGGATAAAAACCCTGAAGAACTAAAAAACGAGCTCAAAACAAACCTAGATGAGTGAAAAAAAATTACTCTTAGTAGATGGTTCGTCCTATTTATACAGGGCTTTCCACGCACTACCTGATTTGACCTCAGCAACCGGGCAACCAACAGGCGCTATACATGGGGTACTCACCATGTTGCAAAAATTAATTAAAGCCGAGCAACCAGATTTTGTGGCCATTGTGTTCGATCTTCCCGGTAAAACCTTCAGACATGATTTGTACCCAAACTATAAGGCTAATCGACATGCTGCTCCAGAAGATTTAGTTAGCCAAATACAACCTCTGCATACTGCCATTCAACATCTTGGCCTCCCTTTAATTACCCAATCTGGATTTGAAGCAGACGATATTATTGGCACCTTAGCAAAGCAAGCTGAGAATCAGAACATACAATCACTTATTGCCACTGGAGACAAGGACTTTGCCCAATTGGTAAGTGATCGTGTGCATTTAATTGATACCATGAAAAACACTCGCTTAGACCCTCAAGGGGTTAGTGAAAAGTTTGGAATCGCACCCGAATTAATTATTGACTATCTGACATTAGCAGGGGACGCTTCGGACAACATTCCAGGTGTTGAAAAAGTGGGTCCAAAAACAGCAATTAAGTGGTTATCTGAATATAAGAGTTTACAAGGGATTGTTGATCATGCCAGTGAGATTAAGGGCAAAGTTGGCGAGAACCTCAGGGATTCTCTAGACCAACTTAAGCTATTTAAAAAACTGGTCACCATCGATTGCGAGGTGAATCTAAACCAAACTGTGATTGATTTAGTAATTGCTGAATCTAATGATGCGGCCCTTTATGAACAATTCAAGGACCTAGGGTTACTCGGCTTAATTAAACAATTCAAAATTGAGCCTGAAGAAAAAAAAACAAGGCCAGACGTTGACTATCAAACTATATTTTCCAACTCACAATTGGATGAATTATTACAATCAATGTTGTCTGCTAAGGTCGTGGCAATTGACACTGAAACCACTAGTTTGAATTATATCGATGCTGAACTGGTTGGGATTTCAGTATCAATAAAACCTAATGAAGCATTTTACATTCCCTTGAAGCATGATTATGAAGAAGCGCCAGCACAAATTGATAGAGATACAGTATTGGAAAAGCTCAAGCCATGGCTTGAAAACAAGGACACTATAAAGGTTGGCCATAATTTAAAATATGATAGCCATATATTTTCAAATTATGACCTCAGCCTACAAGGACAAATATTTGATACGATGTTGCTCTCATACGTTAAAAACAGTGTTGCAACAAGACATAATCTTGGGGCAGTGTCTAAAAGATACCTCAATATTAATCCATCAAGCTATGAAGATGTCGCTGGCAAAGGCGCCAAACAAATTTCTTTCCAGCAAGTTGGTATAGAAGAGGCGACTTATTATGCGTCTGAAGATGCTGATATCAGCCTTCAACTCCATCACGCGTTAACTCCAGCCTTAAAGAAACAAACAGCACTGTATGATCTTTATATAAACATAGAGGAACCACTCATAGAAGTATTGGGTGCAGTGGAGCGAAACGGTGTTCTTATTGATTCCACACTGTTAAATAAGCAAAGCGAGGAGTTTGCAATTACCTTAAGAGCTATTGAGGAAAAAGTCCATAAAACAGCAGAAGAGGAATTTAATCTTGGATCTCCTAAGCAACTCCAAGAAATTTTGTTTGAAAAATTAGGACTACCTGTGTTGAAGAAAACACCAAAAGGACAAGCTTCAACTTCAGAGAATGTGCTTCAGGAGTTAGCAATGGATTTTCCTATCGTTAAGGATATTTTAGATTTTAGAACCATTTCGAAACTAAAAACTACCTACACCGATAAATTACCTCAAATGATTAATCAAAGAACAGGCCGTGTTCACACTTCTTACCATCAAGCGGTAACAGCAACGGGTCGGTTATCATCTTCAAATCCTAATTTACAAAATATACCAATTAGAACAGCCGAGGGCAGACGAATAAGGGAAGCGTTTGTGTCACCAAAGGGCTCTAAAATTCTTGCAGCTGACTATTCTCAGATTGAGTTAAGAATAATGGCTCATATATCCAAAGATGAAGGGTTACTAAATGCCTTCCAGAAAGAGTTAGATATTCATACGGCCACTGCTGCTGAAATTTTTGGAATTGATTTAGAAAACGTTACTGGCGAACAAAGGAGGTCAGCTAAAGCTATCAATTTTGGATTAATTTATGGGATGTCAGCATTTGGTTTATCAAAACAGTTAAAAACTAATAGAAATGAGGCTCAAGATTATATTGATCTTTATTTTTCTCGCTATCCTGGGGTAAAACAATACATGGATCAAACCAAAGAAACAGCAAGAGACACAGGCTATGTAGAAACTGTCTTTGGTAGACGCCTATATCTTCCCGATATTGATGCAAGTAATTACCAACGAAGACAATACGCAGAAAGGAGTGCTATCAATGCACCAATGCAAGGAACAGCCGCGGATCTTATTAAGAAAGCAATGATCCGTTTACATCATGAAATTATTCAACAATCTTTGGATGCAAAAATTATAATGCAAGTACATGATGAGCTTGTTCTTGAGGTAACAGAGAGTGACGTGACAGAGGTTTCAAAACTGACCCAAGAAGTTATGTCAAATATTGCTAGTTTAGACCTAGATCTTAAAGTGGATATAGGAATTGGGGATAATTGGGAACAAGCCCACTAAAACAATAAGGGAGTATACGTTTGAAAATATTAGTCATGGGGCTTCCAGGAAGCGGTAAAACCTATCTTACAGAAAGGCTAGTACCACTATTACAGGCAGCATGGTATAACGCAGACAAATTAAGGGAGATGTCAAATGATTGGGATTTCTCAGATGAAGGAAGAAAAAGGCAGTCTAAGAGAATGAGGACATTTGCTGATTTTGAAAAAAACAATGGCAGGCATGTTGTCTGTGATTTTGTTTGTCCCACTAAAGAAACTAGAAACAACTTTAAAGCTGACATCATAATTTGGATGGATACCATCAAAGAAGGAAGATTTGAAGACACAAACAAGATATTTGAAAATCCCAAAAATGTAGATTTTCATATTACAGAATGGAATGATCACAATCACAAAGATGTCGCTCAGGAGATTATAAAAAATGTTTGATTGGAAAAAACCCACTGTTCAGATGTTAGGCAGATGGCAGCCTTGGCATGAGGGCCATCAAGCTTTGTTTAAGCGATGTCTTGCTAAGACAGGACAAGTGATTATCCAGGTCAGAGATGTTCAAGGATCCTCTGGAGGACAAAACCAAGAAGATAACCCATTTAATTGGGACACTGTGTGTAAAAATATTCAAGACAGCTTACAAGATGAAGGCTTTGAGAGGGGAGTTCATTATGAAATTATGTTGGTACCAAATATAGTCAATATTACTTATGGCAGAGGCGTTGGTTATGCTCTTGAAGAAGAGATTTTTGATGACACCATTGAGTCTATTAGTGCTACTAATATTAGAAGAAAAATGCGAGATGATGGGGATTTGAGTTAATTAGGATTATTCAGCATTCTAGTAATAACCTCTCTTGCGATATGATCACCTGTTTTTTTTAAACCAGAAAATACTTGTACCGTTGCTACCGAGCCATAAGCATCTTCAACCTGAGTCAATTGTTCTAATTGATGCTGTTTGTTTAGCTTGTCAGATTTAGTAAGTAGGATGTGCAGTGTTTTATTTAGTGGTAAAAAGAAATCTAAAAACATTCTGTCCATTTCTCCTATACCCCTTCGAATATCAACAATTAGAACTACTCCGTTCAAGCTGCCTCGCGATTCTAAATAATTACTAACAAGACGTCCCCATAATTTTTGCTTTGTTTTCGACGCTTTTGCAAAACCATATCCTGGAAGATCTACTAATCGTCTATTGTCTTCAAGATTAAAAAAATTGATTAATTGAGTTCTGCCAGGCGTTTTGCTTGTTTTTGCAATATTTTTTCGATTAGCAATCACATTTATTGCTGTTGATTTTCCTGCATTGGATTTACCAACGAATGCAATTTCAGAACCAAAATCATCAGGACATTGATCAAGATTAGCAACACTGGTGAGAAAATTAATTTTTTCGAAAGTCATAATGGTTTTGATTAATTACTTAAGTGTATAATTCGTGCTTTAATTCAAAAGGTATAAAAGAGATAATAACGAATTCTACTCAAGAAGTAGAATGACAATAAAATACGAAGGAGTTTTTGTGAAGGCAAAGCATTTTCATACAACAATAAAAATATTTGTCTGCTTGATTGTAAATGTTGGCATGTTATCAGCAAATCAAATTTTTGCTGAAGGTGATATTGAAGCTGGGAGAGCTAAATCGCAAGTTTGTTCCGCTTGTCATGGACAAGACGGCAATAGCACCAATCCTGAATGGCCCAGCTTGGCTGGTCAACACGAGAAATACTTTATTGCCACCCTAGAGGCCTATACCAATGGCACTAGAAATAACACAATCATGTACCCATTGGCAATGACACTCTCAGAACAAGATATGATGGATTTAGCAGCTTATTACCAGACACAAGCACCCGTTGAAAAAACTTATGATTACGAGTTAGCTAAACAAGGAGAGTCCTTATACAGAGGAGGTAATTCATCTGGTGTTGCAGCTTGCATTGCTTGCCATGGACCAACAGGAAGAGGCAATCCTGGGGCTGTATACCCATCAATAGCTGGACAGCATTCAGCCTATACAAAAACTGCTCTCAACGAATACATCAATGGTAATCGAAAACCTGGAATTAATAACATGATGCAAACCATAACCCCAAGAATGACTGCTGATGAAATTGAAGCAGTTGCAGAATACATACAGGCGCTTGGAGCAAATTAAATGAAACACCATATATTCAAAACAGTCTTATGCTTCAGCTTGTTATTTGCTGTTCCGACATTAAGTCATGCAGACGACCATTGGCAGTTTCAAAACAATAAACATTACAGAATAATATCCACAGTTGAGAACATGTCTGCTGAACAACAAAGAATAGAAGTGGTAGAAGTCTTCGCTTACTCTTGCAATCACTGTTTTAATTTTGAAACTTATTTGGATCAATTCGAAAAGAGTAAGGCTGACTATATTGATTTTAAAAAAATGCCCGTTGTGTTTAATGATGCTTATAAAACACACGCAAGAATTTACTACACAGCTGAATCGCTAGGTAATTTGGATGTTATGCATAGGAAAATATTTAAAGCAATGCACTTGGATAGAAAATCTTTAACGGATGAAAATGAAATCTACCAATTGTTTGCTGAGCAAGGCATTAGCAAACAACAGTTTTTAAGTCGCTTTCGTTCGTTTACAGTAGAAAGCAAAGTGAACCGAGCACAACGTTTAACCAGTAAATATAAAATTCGTTCCACGCCAACTATGGTGATCAACGGTAAATACACAGCCAATGGCCCTGCTGTAAAGACCTTTGAAGACATGTTGGCAGTGGCTAAAGAGCTAGCAGAACGAGAGTTTTTATCTCAATAATATGTTTTGATAGCTAACCTGCACCTTGCAGCCATTCACTTTCACCTGATACATAGAGTTCTTTTTTCCAAATAGGGACTCGTGACTTTACCTCATCAATAATAAAGCGACAGGCTTTGAATGAATCATCTCGATGTTCTGCGTAAACCAAAACAATCACTGCAGTGTCCCCGATATTGAGCAAACCAATACGATGAACGCAATAAGCATAATTAATATCAAATTTATTCAATGCTTCACTGATGATAAGGTTTCCTTCTTTTACAGCTAGTTCCTCATAACATTGATATTCTAAAGAGGTGACAGATTTCCCTAAATTACTCTCCCTGACAATTCCCTCAAAGACTGATTTTGCTCCAGATTGATGGTCTGGATTTTCTGTGACCATTAAATCTGGATGAATAACTTCTTGATTGATAAAAAAATTACTCATCCTCCAGTTACCGGAGGTATGAATACCAATTTATCTTGATCCATAATTATTGTGTCATGGGAAACAAAACTGTCATTAATAGCCACTTTAAGATGATTAATATCTGGCAGGGAGTATTTTGTAATTAAATGTTGGTAAACAGATTCTGCAGTGGTACCTTTTTTTATTGTTATTATTTCAGTATCTTTCTTTGTTGCATCCCTTAATCCTGCAAAGTAGTGGATTGATATTTGAATTGTTTGTTCCATAATCAAGTGATGATAAATATATATAACAGCCTTACAGCAACATATATTACCAGTGCCCCAGTTAATCGGCGAACGACAATTGCAGAAATAACTGAAACACCCAATCTATTCCCAATTTGTCCACCTATAAAGACAGCGATCAAAAGCCAGGTGTACTCTGTGAGGATATCTAAACCTATGAATTGAGAATGTTTTGATGCTTGTCCAATAAGACCAGCAAAAGAGTTAAAAAATATAAAAACACTTGAAAAAGCTGCAATTTGTTTTGTGGGCAGACTTCGTTGTAAATGCAAAAGAGGGGCAAAAAATATTCCTCCACCAATACCGACTAAACCGGCCAAGCCGCCCAACAAAAAGCCTATAATTAAGTTAACCATGATGCCTTTTTTTGTACTAAGCCATGCTGAGGGTTGTTGTACTTCTTTTTCTCTGATCATCATCAAGAGACCGGATAACAATAAGCTCAATCCCAAAACTAAAATAAATTGAACTTGGCTGATTACTATTTTCCCAGCAAAAAAAGCAGCTGGGATTGATACTAAAATAATGGGTAAGGCAAACTTCCATGGGATAAGTTTTTGTTTATGAAATTGTAACAGGTTCCCACTGACCACAATGAGGTTACAAACAAGTGCAATCATTGGTATAACTTGATAATCAGCACCACTGATAACCAACAAGGCGTTATATGTTGAACCTCCCCCAAAACCTACTGCGGCATAGAGGAAGGCAGTAACAAAGAATAAAACAACAAAAGGAGTGATACTAACTCCTGTCAATCCTAAGAGCTGTCATCCTAGAAACACAACATAGATTGTTATCGTTAAAATCAGTCTCTGATTTATATATTTTCACTTCCCAAACTTGTGTGCGCTGGCCAACAAAAACAGGTTTAGCTATTCCTGTAACCAGGCCTTCTGTTGCTGATCTTAGGTGGTTGGCATTGATTTCTTGACCAACAATTTTATATTTTGTGTAGTCAATACATAACCCAGCTCCTGTGCTTGCTAAGGTTTCAGCCAATCCTAATGATGCACCGCCATGAAGGATTCCATAGGGTTGGATAGTTCTTTCATTAACTGGCATCGTACCCTTCACATAATCATCACCAATTTCAGTGATAACAATACCTAGTGTTTCCATCAGGGTACCTTTGTGAACAGTATTCATTGCCTCTAAATGATCGATGTTATTCTGATGCCAAATTTGAGTCATGGTTGTTAGCTCCACTATGAAAATATAGCAACATTATTGCTTTATTTTGAGAAGGGTGCAAAATGCTGTTTCATGAAAGCATTATCAATTCAAAATCTTTCAAAGCAATACAAAAGCGGGGTTCAGGCCTTAAAAGCTATTAATTTTGAGGTGAATCAAGGGGATTTTTTTGCATTATTAGGGCCAAATGGCGCCGGGAAAACAACTGCGATAGGAATTTTAACATCCCTAGTTAATAAAACATCAGGAGTTGTTAAAGTATTTGGTCACGATATAGATATTGAATTGAGTCTTGCTAAATCTTGTCTTGGTGTTGTTCCCCAAGAAGTGAATTTAAACCTCTTTGATAAATGTATAAACACTCTTATAAACCAAGCAGGCTTTTACGGTATTTCTCGGAATGAGGCTGAAAAGAGAGCTCAATATTACCTTAAAAAAATGGATTTATGGGACAAAAGAAACAGCAATGCAAGAGATCTTTCAGGAGGCATGAAAAGGCGGTTGATGGTTGCACGGTCGTTAGTTAATCAACCAAAACTCCTTTTGCTCGATGAACCAACGGCTGGGGTTGATATTGAGACGAGAAGAATGATGTGGCGTTTTTTAAGAGAACTCAATCAACAAGGCACAACCATTATATTGACCACCCATTATTTGGAGGAGGCAGAACAGTTGTGCGATCGAATTGCAATTATTGATGAAGGGGAAATTATCGAAAATGACTCCATGCTCAATGTATTAAAAAAACTTAAAAAAGAAGTGTTTATACTCAATGTTAGCCAACCGCTTAACGAGGCACCGATAATAGAGGGATACACAACAAGCCTAAAGTCTCCACATGAAATTGAGGTTTCAATATTACAGTCACAAGGCATTAATGAAGTATTTACCCAGCTAGACACTCTAGGCATTAGAGTTATTAGTATGAGAAATAAGACCGGCAGACTAGAAGAGTTATTTATTGATTTAACCAATAATCCATCTAAAGAGACCGCTCAATGAGCCCACAAATTATCAGTATGTTTGCTTTGATGCGTAAAGAAACAAGTCGAGTATTAAGAATTTGGGTTCAAACCTTAATTCCACCGGGGATCACGATGTCATTGTATTTTATTATCTTTGGCACCTTAATTGGTAAACGAATAGGTGAAATGGACGGCTATCCTTATATGGAATATATTGCTCCTGGGTTAATCATGATGTCAGTGATAACCAATTCATACGGTAATGTAGTGGGTAGTTTTTTTAACGCTAAAATTCAACGTCACATCGAAGAAATGTTGGTTTCACCCATGGATGAAACCTCTATTGTTATAGGCTACTTAGCTGGTGGCATTATAAGGGGTTTGTTTGTCGCCACCGTGGTCTCTTTTATAGCGTTATTTTTTACTGAACTAAATATCAAGTACCCACTATTGACTCTATTGGTAATTATTATGACTGCAGGTGTGTTTTCATTAGCAGGATTGATCAATGCAATTTTTGCAAAGAAATTTGATGACATTGCAGTTATCCCGTCGTTTGTTCTGGCTCCACTAACCTACCTAGGCGGCGTGTTTTATACGGTGACTTTATTACCCGATTTTTGGCAAACACTGTCTCGATTAAACCCCATTTTATATATGGTGAACTCTATGCGCTATAGTGTTCTAGGTACTTCAGATATTGAAATAATGGACGGATTATTAATGATTGGTGGTTTTTTTATATTGCTACTTTCAGTGGCTGTGTATCTTTTAAAAAAGGGAATCGGTATAAGAGATTAAGTCTTTTATAATTTTCTAGAGACTATTATTTCCGCCATTGAGATTAATGGTTCTGCATCTTTACCAAAAACTGACAAAGCATCCTTAGCATTATGTAAAAGATCATTCACTCTCTTTTTTGAGTGATTTAAACCGAAAATTTTAGGGAAAGTAGCTTTTGCTTGGTCAATATCGGAATGTGATGATTTACCAATGTCTTCAGTTTTACCCTCTGCTTCGATAATGTCATCTTTAATCTGAAAAGCCAATCCTATCGCATCAACATATCTTTCAAGAGCCGTTGTTTTTTCCAATCCTAGATCAATAAAGCAGCAGGGTGATAAAACACATGCTCTCAAAAGTTTCCCTGTTTTTTGTCGATATATATGTTCCAGCTCTGCTTGATCTAAAATTAGGCTTTCCGCATTTAAATCCAATGCTTGTCCACCAGTTATACCTTTTGAGCCTGTTGCATTAGCAATGAGTGAAACCAAGGAGGCATTAATTTCCTTAGACCCATTGAAGCTTAAGTCTGAACCCAATATTTCAAAGGCTAAAGAGAGCAATGCATCCGCAGCAAGAACCGCAGTTGCTTCATCAAAAGCTTTATGTGTTGCTGGACGTCCTCTTCGAAGGTCATCATCATCCATGCACGGTAAATCATCATGAACCAGAGAAAAGGAATGTAGTAATTCGATAGAAGCAGCAGCAGGTAGCAGCATTTTATGGTCAATATTTAATGATTCAGCAGTTGCAAAAGTAAGCAGAGGCCTAATTCTTTTGCCCCCATTCATCACTGAATAATTCATAGCCTGATGGAGGTTTTTTGGTGGAATTTGACTATTAGGCAACCAGCTTTCTAGATAATTATTAATTTCTTCTATATGGCCACTAGTTTTTTCTTTGAACAGCGTCATAAGTAATCGTTCCAATTCCTCTAATTGATAAAGAGATACAGTATACTATTTCAATAACATATTTAATTTTTTGCCTAAAGATTCAATTGTCAGAAGTAACCGCAATAGCCCATCCAAATTTTGCCCTAATAAAGTATTGGGGAAAGACTGATTTTGTTAACAATATTCCTGCTATGAGTTCGATATCTTTAACTATAGATACTCTAACTTCCACCACAAAAATATCACAACAACCAGAGATGCAAGAGAACATATGGGAATTAAATGGGGAGCGCCAACCTGATTTAGGCCAACTATTACCCACCCTTGATTATTTATCAAAAGTAGGCAAAGTTAACGAACCTTGCCTTATACAATCAGACAATAATTTTCCAACAGCTGCAGGTCTTGCCTCATCCGCATCAGGCGTGGCTTCAATAGTTGTTGCCTACAATAGTTTGTTTGATTTAGGCCTCACAAATCAGCAAATGGCAAAGGCTGCCATGTTAGGTTCTGGTTCGGCGCCAAGATCACTTTTTCCTGGCCTTGTGTTATTAGATATTGAGAACCAGTGTGATTGCCATACATTAGCAGAACCTAATCAATGGCCCTTGAGTGTGATTGTTTGTATAACAGATGATCAAAGAAAAACAATTAGCTCCAGAGAAGGTATGGAAATTTCTAGGAAAACCTCTCCGCTTTATAAAGCTTGGTTAAAAGTTAATGCAAGTCATATTAAGCAAGCTAAAAACGCTATTAATGAAAGAAATCTTAGGGCATTGGGACTGGTGGCTGAGGAAAACTGTAAACAAATGCATGAAGTGATGAGGACATCTAATCCCTCAATTAATTATATGACTAACAAAACAATTAACTGCATTAATGCAATAGAAAGTATTAGAAGCTCTGGTGTTGATCTTTTTCATACAGTGGATGCTGGGCCACAAGTCAAGATTATTTGCAAAACAGAAGATAGTGGTTTGATCCAAAAGAGAATATCTAGCTTGCCTAGTGTTAGGCAGACACTTGTTGCAAATATTGGTTATGGAGCCAGGGTAGTCAATGAGGGTTAAAAGAACTGCACCTGGCAAGGTTTTTCTATCTGGAGAATATTTAGCTTTGGAGGGAGGTTCTGCAATTATTCTTTCAACAAAACAAAGATCTAGTGTCTCTATAGAAAATCATGACAAGCCTTATAATCTATTTTATTCCTCCGTCCTAGATCAATATTTTGAATTTAGTGTTAATAATAACTTTAAGGTTGATTGGGTTGAAAATGATCCACAAAGTTTTGGTTTATTTATCTCTTTAGCAATTTGTGAGTTGAAAGTTAAACCCTCCAAAGCGTTAATCTCAATAGACACCAATGAATTTTATTCGAATGGTAAGAAAATTGGCTTAGGCTCAAGTGCTTCAATTGCTTCTGTAATAATTAGCGCTCTAGATGAGTATTTTAATTTGCAATTATCTGAATCAGAAAAATTACAAAAAGCTTTGAATATTCATGCTCTTAGTCAAGATAATTTTGGTAGTGGATTGGATGTTATTACTTCCTATGCTGATTGTGGTGTAGTTGAGTGTAACCTTAAAATGGCAAATGAGCTTAAATGGAGAAGTCTCAAATGGCCATCAGACCTATACATAAAAGGAGTCATTACAAGCGATCAAAGCTCAACAAAGATAATGATAGAGAAATATAATCATGGTAAGGACTCTAACCAGATCTTTTTCAAACAATTGTATTCGGAGATAGGCCATTTACTAAACAAAATCTCAACTGCTTGGGATACTCAAAACTCAGCAAAGATCTTAGAGTTAATGGGGGAATACAATACTTTTATTAAGCAACTTAATGAAAAGTTTAATTTAGGAATTTTCTCAGATGAGCATAAACGGCTTATAGATCTTGCTAGAAGTGCAGATATTTTTTATAAACCCTCTGGAGCTGGAGGTGGTGATCTTGGTCTGGTAATTACTAATAGCGAGAAGAAATTGACATATTTTCTCTCGACACTATCTGATAGTAATTTCTCAATCATAGATTTAAGGTAGGAGTGAAATATATTATTTATAAGTAATCAAACAGATGATGAATAAAGTAAAAATAACCGTTGTGGGTGCTGGGTATGTGGGCATGTCACTAGCAGTATTATTTGCACAAAAAAACAATGTCATGGTTCACGATATAGATAAACTCAGAGTTCAAAAAATTAATAATAATGAATCGACTATTTTTGATAAAGAGATCGAAACTTTTCTTAGTGAAAAGCAGCTCTCTTTAACCGCTACTACTGACAAGTCAAAAGCTTATACAGATGCTGATTTTATTATTGTCGCTACCCCCACTAGCTTTGATGAAGATTCTGATGCTTTTGACACAGGGATAGTTGATTCTGTAATAGCAGACGCTTTAATGGTAAATCATGATGCTTTGGTTATCATTAAGTCAACAATCCCTGTGGGACACACAGAATTTTTGCAAAAAAAACATTCCACTGATCGTATTATTTTTTCTCCTGAATTCTTAAGAGAGGGGAGCGCACTAAAAGATAACCTATTTCCAACACGAATCATTATTGGAGGTGACTCAAAACAATCAAAAGAGTTTG
>UINC01001556.1_pt1 | contig 20100 bp, 15 predicted proteins | sample 5385821 | NCBI WGS metagenome assembly UINC01 (sample SAMEA4666929, study PRJEB26691) | marine metagenome | isolation source: Pacific Ocean | place: Pacific Ocean | collected 2011-10-13 | reverse complement strand
AGGATATCGTCATCTCCATCACCGTCGATATCTCCAAAAGCTGGAGCGGCGAAGCCGAAGTGTTCTAGAGCAAGCGGGCCCCAGTCCCTGAATTCAGGGACGCTTCGAGTGCCTTCGTTCAGGAGGAGGCGGATGCCTTCTGATTCTGAGCCAACAATAAGATCTAAATCTCCATCACCGTCGAAGTCATGAAGGACGGGGAGGCTCCGGCGTCCCACATCAAGATCTAAGTATTCGTCACTTATTAGGGTGAATTCTGGTTGGCTAGCAGTTCCGGTATTCTCGTAGAAATTGAGTGTTCCTGAGCTCTCTCCGACGATCATGTCGGCGTCACCATCGGAGTCTAAGTCACCGAGTGTTGGTGTCGCGTTACGACCCCGTGTCAGGGTAGTGATTGCTGAGTCGACGAGAGTTAATCGGATCGATCCGTCATTTGCCCGGTTTTCATAGAAACGAAGCTCGTCTTCCCAGGTCCCGAGGACGGCGTCGAGATCACCGTCACCATCTAGATCGGCGAAAGCGGGGAGGAGATGGTAGCCACTACCGACATCAAATTCACCCGACATTTGAAATCTGGGGGATCCTGGGGTCCCTTCGTTAATTAGTCGGTAGAGTTTCCCGTTCTGTGGATCACCCTGCTCGATCTTGTTACCAATCAGAATATCTAAGTCACGATCTCCGTCGAGATCAATGATGATGGGAATACTCTCGCTTCCCACATCGATCATGGACACGAAGCGGGACGTCTGTGCCGTAAAGATCCCCGGGCCAGATTGCTCTAGGTAGTACAAGTTGTCTGCGGTCGTGGTATTTGGATTGAATGCACCACCGAGGGCTCCCACGAGTAAATCCTGGTCGCCGTCACCGTCCACGTCCCCTATGGTAGGTGCGTTGTAGCCACTGGTGTTTAGGGGTTCGGATGAAGGAAATGAGATGGGCTCTCCACCGAGCGAAGGTGACTGACAGGTTCCTGTGTTCTCAATGAATAGTATTCCGGGTTCGAAGTAATCTCCCCAGAAGAGATCTTCATCTCCATCATTGTCTATATCACCAAGAGCCATCGTGTTTGCTCCGTGCAGGCTCCCCATTTGCGCGATGATCTCAATGTTCTCAAAAAAATCAGTCACGTGTTGGAACTGCGGGGCGCCAAGGGTACCGGAGTTGGTATGCTCATATCGTGTCACTCTTCCCACGAGACGCCCGATAAGAAGATCAACCTGTGAGTCGCAATCTATATCTGCTGCATTCGGAATATTCTGCCGGTCAGAAAATAATGGCTTGCCGTCAACGTCTTTTAGGCTGTCAGCTACCTCAACAAATCGAGGCTCTCGGGGCGTACCTTCGTTACGGTAGTATCTCACATAGCTGAACGGTTGCTCAGCGAGCAGATCATGGTCGCCATCTAGGTCCAGATCGACGAATCGGTACCATTCGCCGACTTCTAGATCCTGGTATCGATCAGTTCTCCAGAGAAATTGTGGCCTTTCTCCTGGGCGATTCTCAAAGAATATCACGCTACCTGAAACGTCCTGGACAAAGAGGTCGTAGTCTTCATCACCATCGATATCCAGGAGTTGGGGTCGTGGCATATTGAACCCGCCGAGAAACGGATGCTCATACTCTTGGCCAGACTGGTCTACGGTAGGGAAAGGAGTGATACGGCGTATATACTCAGGCATAGCAAGGTCGTTGTTCTCGGCCGTCCCTTGGCCATATCTGCCTGGCTGTACCTGTGATGAAGGACCCTCCTCCATTCGAACCCCGCAGCCGATCAGAACGAGGCAGGTACTAAGCATACAGATAACCAGGGAAGCACTACGATCTTCATAAGAAGATGAGCGAGAGGTCATCAGTCTCGAGTTATGGTTGATGAGGCCGACATACCAGCTGCGTAGCGACCAACCTCAATGACTGCGATTACGGAACGTGTATCGATATCGATTGCGACGACGGTACCTGGGCGAGTCTGGTCACCACTGATTGATTGGTATGTACCAGCCACGTTACGCCCGGATACATAGACCGTATTGCCGTCGGGTGATACCGCTGATCCATGTGGTTCCGCGAGCGCCGGATGTCGAATTACATCAATGACTGTCCAGGTCTCTGTGTCGACAACAGTCACGGTATTCGCTGATTGGTTGGGCACCCAGACAGTTGTTCCATCAGTGCTAAATGAAGGGTGCCAAGGTTGTCCACCGACGGGGATTGATTTGACGAGAGTAGGTCGAGGATCGCTTAAGTCAAAAATCAACAATTCTCCACTCACCTGACCTCCGGCGACCATCCAGTCCCCATCCGGGGACAAAGCAAACTGCACCAGCGTATGAGTTGTACCATCGATGTTATATAGGTCTACTTCCTCAACACCGAGGGGTGCATAAGCAACGGTGTTTTGACCTAAGCTGGCGGTAAAGAATCTTTTCCCGTGCGGGTCTACAGCTAATGCGTGTGGTCGTGGGAAAAAGACATCCACTTCCTCTATTTCCATCGAACTACGCTGTATCACACCGATGCGTTGAGGTGGGTTTACCGCTGCCATTGAACGGCCCACATAAAGGTGATCAGATGTCGGGTCCAAGCTCAACATACCTGGTGCTTCAAAGTTCGACCGGGCTACAAGTCTATTTTGTCGATCGAACTTCAGAATTGTCCCTGCAGAGATTAGTGACACATACCAAAAAGAACCATCCGGTTCCACAGCCGTGTGATGTGCCTTAGATGATTCAGGGAAACCAAGTGCTTTTAGATCGACCGTTTCGAGTAGCTCATTACTTTTCGTATCAATTATAGAGACTGTGACCTCTTCCTGGCTGGCCACGTAGAGGAGGTCCTGGGCAGCTAAGAATGCCGGCGCCTGAAAAAAGGCGATACCAAGGAGTAGGAGTTGAGGCATCACCCGAAGGTGGTGCTCCCGTGACTCTGCTACTCGTAACATGAAGCTTACTCCGAAATTGTCCGTGGACGGTATCTAACGACGAAAAGCCCCTCACGGCTGCTTGTCACTACTACAACCCCGCTCTTGAAGTACGGATAGTTTGACCAGGAACCAGTCATGGACGCGTCATCACCACCGTATGGTACGGTATCAAAATTACCTACTAATTGGGGGTTTTCGGGGTCAGAAATATCCAGCACTCTCAATCCACTCTTGTAGTTGGATTGGTACATCGTGTTACCTAGAATGTAGAGGTTGTGATCTGTTGCCTTCGTTTCAGCCATGTACTCTCTAGCTAGGATTGGATCATCTAGGTCGGCGAGGTCCCATATGAGCGTCCGAGTGTTGGTGACGTTCCCGCCGCTTTCATCCAGTTCATCTCCCATGAAAAAGTAGGAGTGATCTTCTGAGAGCCAGCCCTGATGTGAATATCCGACATTAGGATAGGATGCCATTGCGACGGTGAGTGGATTTGACTTGTCAGTCACGTCAGCTATAGAGAGCGCGGTTTCATTCGAACCAAGACAAATTTCATGTCCCTGATAGTCGGTGTCGGGTCCATGATATACTACACACTGCGCATCGTGAGAGTATCCGGTTCGTTGCCGACCTGTCGACATATCTTGAAAACAACCAGCGAACACAGGAGCTAAAGGGTCCTGAATATTGATCATGTGGAGTCCTCCACCACATGTCTGTCCACCACCACTGCTGCCTACCGAATACGCAAACCCAGTCTCTTCATTGATAACAATGTTGTGTGCGCTTGCGATTTGATCATAATGCGCGTCACTAGCGAAGGTCTGCGGATCCGACCCGTTCAGCCCTCTGAGTCGGGTGAGATCAAAGACCTGCATCCCATGTTCTCCCGCTCCATCAGAAACTACATACATATGATCCTGATAGACCTTCATGTCTCTCCAAGTTGAGGCATTAGCTGTTTCCGGCATTGGAAGTCGGCCGAGGTAGGTTGGCATACCCGGGTCAGTTACATCGACAAAGGCTGTTTGGTTAGTCATGCCTACGAGTACGATTTCTTGACCGGTTTCAGGATCAGTCCAGCCCCAGACATCGTTTGTTACAATTCCACGCTCCGCGCCCATGTGAGCTAGAGGCAGAAACGAAACAAGGTCAACCGATTCACAGTCGAAACCCGAAGCCTCACCTTCTGTCGAGCAGGACACCTCATCACCTGTAATTGCATCCATGCCCAGGACGTCACCCGTAATCCGACCAGCGGAGGTCCAGTTGTTATCCGTGCGTTCAAATACCCAAGCAGCACCGGCACCCCGATCGGCACCATTTGCTACACCTACAGCGATATCGCCTGAAAAATCTACAGTTCTTCCGAAGAAGGCTCGTCCAGTCTCAGCCGAGGAGATCTTAGAGGCCGCAGTCCATTCAAAGGTCTCTCGATTGAACGTGTAAGAGAAAATGCGTCCCTGTCCCTGGGCTGCACTAAAGGCCCCGATTAGGGCGGCATTCCCATCAAAGGCTATGGAGCCACCAAATTGTATCGCGCCGGTTGACTCATATGGGGACAGGAGAGAGGCAAGCTGCCAAGTGTCTCCGGCGAGTCCGTAGACGAAGACAGCACCCGTTCCCGCACCTGTGCCTCCGAAATATCCTGGAGCTCCGACCAACGACACATTGTTCTCGATCGCGATGTCAGTTCCAAACATTGTTTCCTCACTAAGGCCGGGCGCCTGTAACTGCCCGCTCTCCTCCCAGGTATCCGAGTCTTCGCTGTAAGTGAAACTATAGACTCTTCCTTCACCATCTGAGCCAAAAGGAGCCGAGATCAACATCTGGTTTCCTTGAAGGGCTATACGAGATCCAAAAGTGTCCCCTTCATCAATATCAGCGGGTCTGATCGTGGAATGCTGGACCCAGGATTCCCCTTCACGACGGAAGGCATAGGCCGCTCCTGTTCGATCATTTTGAGCGATCGTCCCGACCATGATCCAGTCATTAGTGATTGCCAGTCCGGTACCGAGGCTGTCAGCGGGACTCCGGTCTGTGGTTTCAAGTCGCCCTGATTCAATCCAAGTACCGTTTTGGTTTTGGTATACGTAAACTGCGCCAGCCCCTTCGTCAGCACGTGTGGCTGAGATGAGTAACGTGTTTTCGTGTTTAGCTAATCCAATCCCGAAACGATCACCTGGTACGCCACTGCTTGGCTCGATTCGCTGCGTCTGAATCCAGTTCCCGGATGGATCCCGCCCGAACACGTAGACGACACCAGAGCGCATTTCGTAGCTGGCTTCTCCTACAAAAACCTGATCGCCGTCCACGGTGATAGCATTGCCGAACGCTTGCGAAGCAACTGGGGTACCCGGCATTGAGGCCAGCAGGGCGACTATCGAGGCTAGGTATATCCTCTTCATGAGATACTATCTCCGTGTTGTGATTCAGTGCGCAAAGCCTTTCTGCACCTATCTAATCGTCGTTGATCTAACTCCAAGAACCCGCGATGCTGGGTTCCGGTCAAGTCATGAAGTCTACGTGGAAGTTCTCAGAGAGTTCCACGAAACTGAGTTTCGATTGAGGCTGTATGATAACTCAACAATATCACCAATAGATTCTCTAGGTAATCATCTTCAGTTTTAGTGGGGTACCGTCTTGTTCTTCACACCTAGTGGTACCAGACTGCCAGAGCAGAATCACAGCTAGAGTAAGCGTTCGGCGTGTGAAGTGAGTGCCAAACTTACTTAATCGATGACAGGCCCGAGTTCCATCTTGATTGGGGTAGGGGTTTGTCCAAAGCATGTAACGGGAGTGGGTCATGATTAACGCGGTTGCAGTGGCGGGAATCCTAACTCTGTTCCAGGTGGCTCCAACTAGGGTAGAGGTGACCCCGGAGCGTTCAGAGATTGAAGTTCAGGCTACGGCGCAACTAACTGTTCGCGCTTTCGACGGGTCAGGCCGAGCCATTAATGGAATGCCGGTGCGTTGGATTTCATCGACACCCGAACTCGCTACAATTGATCAAATGGGTCGAGTTCTCGCGTTGAATCCTGGAATGGCACGTGTCACTGCGGTCATTGGGGGAAGACCAAGTGGTTCAGTAACCATCATAATCCGCGCGTTGCCCGCTGCTGAGCTCTCAGTGCAACTAGCGAATGATCGACCGTATGCGACACAAGCACTCCCGCTTCAGGTAACTGCACGGAATCGACTTGGAGAAATCGTAGATGATCCGGATCTTACCTACGCGAGTTCGGACGAATCTGTCGCGGTGGTTGACCCTGCAGGCCTAGTCTTCGCTCGTGCGCAAGGAACTGCTCGGATCAGCGCCTCGACTGGAGCAGTGAGGGGTGGGACGGTGGTCAATGTGAGGGCGGACCCGGGACTTTCCTATTCTCTCAGTCCTACGGAAGCGCAGGTCCGAACAGGAGATGTGATACGGTTGCAGGCCTCGATCCAGTCTCCGGATGGTGAAGTTCAGGGGTTTCCTGAATGGTCGGTGACCGGAACAGGCGCCCAAGTAGAAGATGATGATGGGGAAGGAGTCTTTGTTGCTGAGGAACCCGGGACATACCGTGTATCAGCCCGACTCGGAGAGAATTCAGTATTGAGTGCAGTTGTGCGCGTTGAATCGCGAGATGCGGATGCAGAATTGATTCAAGTTGGGCGCGGCCCGATCTCAGATCATCACTCGGGTGATGTCTGGGTATTCGAAGGTGTAGACGGACGTGATTACGCATACATAGGCACTTTCATGCATGACTGGATGAAGGTGTGGGATGTGACTGACCCGTCAAACCCGATGCTCACCGACTCAATCCAACTTGATGCAAGAAGAATCAATGATGTGAAGATCCACCCGAACAGCAGATTGGGGATCGTCACGCGTGAGGGAGCGTCAAGCCGCCGTAATGGGATGGTACTCCTGGATTTGGCTACGCCAGCACATCCGACTGTTCTAGGTGAATATACGGAGACACTCACTGGAGGAGTTCACAACGTTTGGATTGATGGTGACAATGAACTCGTTTACGCGGTCCACAATGGTACTCGAGCGATTCACATCATCGATATCTCAAATCCTGAAGCTCCGAGTGAGGTTGGTCGCTGGCAGATTGATAACCAGCAACGATCGCTACACGACGTCATTATTCAGGAGGGATATGCATACGCTTCATACTGGGATGATGGTGTCGTGATCCTAGATGTCGGTGCTGGATCCCATGGGGGTACGCCACGCGCTCCAGTCCTGGTGAGCCAGTTTAAGTATCCCGTTGGTAACACTCACGTAGCGTGGCGGCATGGACAGTACCTCTTCGTCGGAGATGAGATTTTCCCGCCTGCTTGGGATGCAGATCGTCCGATCGACGCGCGCGGGTACATTCATGTGCTCGATATGAGTGATATGGAGAATCCGGTTGAAGTTGCTAAGTACGAAGTTCCCGAAGCAGGGGCTCATAATGTCTGGACTGAAGGTGACCGGCTTTACGTGGGCTATTACCAGGCAGGTCTCCGAGTACTAGATATCTCCGGTGAATTGAGGGGCGATCTTTATAAGCAGGGGCGTGAGATCGCTGTGATCAAGACAACGGATGAGAATACGACCACACCCAATTGGGGAATGACTTGGGGGGCTCAGGTTTTCAAGGGTCGCATCTATTCTTCCGACATTAATTCAGGTCTTTGGATCACTGAACTTAAGGAGCGTTCCCGGATAGTCTCCTAGCTGCACTGGGCTAACTCCGTCATACAATAGAGTTGGAAGCTTATGCTCATAGTTAGCCTGAGTAGGGATTAGCATTGAGTATCCCGCTTAATTCTAAGGGCGTAACTAATGCGGTAGAGAGCATCGCTCGTCGCACACCGCTCCTTCGAGCTCCTGAACTTTCGGATCAGCTTGGCCGACCAGTGTGGTTAAAGGCGGAATGCCTCCAGGTAACTGGATCATTCAAGGTCCGAGGGGCTGCAGCTCGGCTATCAGCGCTCAATGATCAAGAGCGGATGCGCGGGGTGGTTTCATGTTCAAGCGGGAATCATGGACGGGCTGTCGCCTACGTAGCGCAAAAGTTGGGGATTCCTGCCTCAGTTTGTGTACCAGAGTGGGTTGATCCGGTGAAACTTGAAGGGATAAAGAGGGATGGGGCAGAAGCAGTTCTGGTTGGCTCCACATTTGATGAAGCTGAAAGTCACGCATTTGAACTCTCTGAACGAACTGGCCGAACATATATCTCGGCATACGATGACCCTTGGGTGATAGCAGGGCAGGGGACGATCGCCTTAGAGATTATCGGACAACTCGGAGAGTCCCCTGCAGCAATCCTGTCTCCCCTGTCGGGTGGAGGGCTCCTCGGCGGGATTGCTTCGGTCTTTGCGGAGAGGACTGGGGATCAAAGATGTCGGACTGTGGGGGTTTCTGCAGAAAAGGCTGCAGTAATGTTCGCAAGTGTGAAGGCTGGACATCCGGTTGAGTTGGCTGAGGAAAAGACCCTGGCTAGCGCGTTAGCCGGAGGTATTGGCTTGAACAATCAGCATTCTTTCAAGTTGATCAAGGATTTGGTCCATGAGCACGTGACTGTGACAGAAGAACAGATTTCAGATGCGATGCGCTACTGTGCCACGGCACTAAGGTTGGTTGTAGAAGGAGGTGGAGCTGTTGCCATTGCAGCAGTCCAGAGCGGCACTTGGGAACCTACAGAGGTTAGAGATGGCCCACTGGTCATCCTTCTCAGTGGGGGTAATGTTGCTGCGGAAACCCTCGCTTCTGTGCTGACCTGACCCCTTCAGTCTCTAAGTATCAATTTAGTGAGAACAAGACCCGCGGGAGCATTTAGCTGAGCAGAGGCATAGGGTGTAAGGCTTGTTTCTTCAAGGTTGATCTCGATAAGCTTTCCCCCGTTACCGAGGGTTGCAAGCGGCACTGAAGCAGCCGGGTGAACCAATGCACTTGTTCCAACCACGAGGCAAAGATCTGCTGAGTGTGCGAGACGGAACGCTCGGTCGAGTATCACTTCATTTAGGACTTCCCCAAACCAAACGACGTCGGGGCGCATCAAGGCAGAGCAGCGATCACATTGAGGCAAGGTGTCGATGCTCGTGACATCGATTACCGGGGAACCTGGTCGGCGGGCGTCACACGCAGAGCAGCGATCTCGATTAATTGATCCGTGCAATTCGATTGGCAGAGCAGGGGAGAAGTCTACATGGCCTGCTTCTTCTGACGCGGCACGTGTGTGGAGGCCGTCCACATTCTGTGTAATGATGGCAACTTCAGGATGATCAAGGGCTAGGCGAGCTAGAGCTAGGTGCGCAGGGTTTGGAGAACAAGTCGCTATTAACTTCCGACGCCAACCATACCATTCCCACACAGTTTGTGGATCCCGAGCGAAAGCCTCTGCAGTCGCAAGCTCTTCTGGCCTATGTGATTTCCAGAGACCTTCGGGTCCGCGGAAGGTAGGAACTCCAGATTCTGCAGAAATCCCGGCTCCAGTTACAGCGACGATCCTTCGTGCGGTTTTGAGGAGTGCTCTGGCTTGTTCGAGTGTTTCGTTCACTCTCTTGGGGTCGACTTACCCGCGGAGGACGGCTGATGCGAGTAACACCCAAGCCAGAATAAATGCTAGCCCGCCCAGGGGTGTCACAGCTCCGAGCCAGCGTTGTCCGGTGAGGACAAGGATGTAGAGGCTTCCGGAGAATACTAGGGTACCCAATAGAAAGAGCCATCCGGCCCATTCAAGTAGGACTGTATCCCAGCGCCCCAGAGCCCAAGCAACGGCAAGGAGTGCTAGGGCATGATACATTTGGTATCGAACGCCAGTTTCAAACGTTACAAGATCTTCGGGACTCAGGGTTCCTCTCAAAGCGTGAGCTCCGAAAGCCCCGAGACCGACTGCTATTCCCGCTAAAATTGACCCAAGGCCAAAGAAAATCCGCTCCATCGTGACGTCCCCCTAAATTTGTAATTGGCTAGATCTAAGTCGGTTAGTAAGCGAGTGCGTAGGCTTCACGACGTGGATCTGCGGCGGCAGTGAGCGTTCCAGTGTCAGGATCGACATAAATCATTTGTGCTCCTCCGAATGTTGCTGTCCATCCTTGAATAATCTGGAGATCATGGCCAAGCCCAGTGAGCGATGCTTGTACAGAGGAGGGAACTCGGTCCTCTAGTGACACAGAAAGCCCTCCCGAGGAACGGAAGCGAGGTGCCTCGATAGCCTCCTGTGGGGACATCCCAAATACAAGGAGGTTGTGTACGATCTGCAGCAGAGATTGAGTTTGGCTGTCACCCCCTGGCGTCCCGATTGTAAATGCGAGGCCACCGTTATTGAGAGCCATCATCGGTGTCAGCGTATGGTATGGGCGTTTGCCTGGGGCGACCTGGTTCGGGTGCCCATCTTCAAGGGTGTAGAGTGAACCTCGATTATGAAGTAAGACACCAGTTTCGGAGTTGAGGAGCCCGGAGCCGAATCCTGCGAAATTGCTTTGAATCCAACTAACTGCATTCCCGAATTGGTCGACTGCAGTGAGATAAACAGTATCTCCCGAATCATCAACTGAGCCGTTATCCGTCCCGGATGATTTGCTTCCAAATCCCGGTTCTACTTGCTCTGCGGCACGATTCGCGTCCACGAGTGCTGAACGGTCTAGCAGGTATTCTGGATTTAGTAAGCGGTCTATTGGCACGTGCGCCTTATCGGGATCAGCGACCCAGCGGTCACGGTCAGCGAATGCCAGCTTCTTGAGTTCAATCATTGTGTGCAGGTACGACGCAGTATTGTGGCCCAATGATTTGATAGAGTGAGCCTTAGCCATTTCCATATAACTGAGTTGTGCAACTCCCTGGGTGTTAGGAGGCATCACAAGAAAACTATGATTGAGATAGTCGCCCCTAAGAGGTGAAACCCAGGTTGACGAGTGGGCGGCAAAGTCCTCAACACGAAGGTGGCCACCTAACTCTTCGATGAACCCAGCCAAACGTTTGGCAACCTCTCCTGTATAGAATCCCTCTCGCCCTTCATTTGCGATTCTTTGGAGGGTGGTGCCCAGGGCTTCATTCTTGAGGAGGGTACCAATGAGGGGTGCGTTACCACCGGGCAGATAAAGTTGTTTTCCAGGCTCATTCAACGCACGACCCTGAGATTCAAAGTCTTGAGCTAGTCTCTTTGAGACGGGAAATCCGTTCGTAGCGTATCCAATCGCTGGCTCTAACAGTTGGCTGAATGGCTTTGATCCAAAACGCTCATGCGCATCTAACCATGCGGCGACAGCTCCCGGAACACTCACGGAAAGAGCACCTGTGCCGGGGATCTCCGAGAGGTTCTGATTCTTGAAGAACTCAGGTGTCGCGAGGGCACCAGAACGGCCACTGCCGTTGAGTGCGGTAACGTTACCCGTAGCACCGTTAAAGAAAATGCCAAAGGCATCGCCACCAACACCGTTCATATGCGGTCGCACAACAGCCAAGACACCAGCCATCGCGATGATCGCATCTGTTGCGGTTCCACCATCCTGAAGTACTGCTAGCCCCGCCTGCGCTGCCAATGGATGTCCTGCTGAGACAGCTCCATTCACCCCTCGCACGTCTGGTCGGTTTTGCGGTGCGTATGACGTCGATGTCGCGGACCCTGAGTCGGGTGAGTCAGGGGCGGCGCACGATGTTAGGCCAATCGCCAGGGCGACTATGAACGGTACCAGGTTCGATGGTTGTCCTTGAAGCATCATGTTGGTGTCCGGTAGGATGGGGTCTTCATCTGCTTCACGTTGGTGGCGAGATGTGAAGAACGCCAGGGGCGGTGGTGGCACGTGGGTTCCTGAATTATCGTTCGGGCCGTTTATGTCCTGATTTAGCGAGCGTCCTGCCAGTGTTACCCGCTAACCCCTCAAAGGAAGTACGAAGTAATCAATTATCGTCGATTCGGATCGCGATCATTATGTCCTGTGCTCACGGTCTTAACGACGCGTATGCCTCCTTTGTCCCACCACTACTTCCAAGGATCATGGATGACCTTGGGCTGTCGATAGCTATGGCCGCGACCTTGGCCGTGAGCTTTTCAATAGCGTCTGCTCTCCCACAGCCACTATTTGGCTACCTGGCCGACCGAAAGGGGCGTCGAATCTTAGCAGTCGCAGGCCCCCTCATATCAGGAGTGTTTGTCGCATCGATCGGCTTTGCAGGTTCATTTTGGATGCTGGTCTTACTTTTGACCTTGGGTGGGTTGGGGAGTGCAGCATTTCATCCACCGGGAGCTTCGTACGCAGTTCGCATTTCAGAAGGGAAGGGTGGGGGTGCTCGCTATTCCATCTTTTCTTTCGGGGGCTCAGTCGGGTTTGCAGTTGGGCCTCTGGCAGCAGTGGGCTTAGTCCAATGGCGAGGTATGGAGGGACTTTGGCTCGCTATGCTACCGGTTGTCATCCTTATGCCCATATTTTTCTTCGGTCTTCCTAGTGGACGTGCTGAAGTTGCTCAAAAGAGTGCTCCACCTAGCCTTCGGATGGTCCTGAAAAATCTCGCTGGTCCACTGGGCTTAATCTTTGGGATCAGTGCTACAATGGCGTTCGTTCAACGTACCTTTCTGACGATGGAGCCGATCATCGTCGCCCACTCTGGAGGCTCAGAAACTTTGGGTGCGGTGGCGCTCTCGGTTTACTTAGGAGCACAGGCTTTCGGGACGGTTGCAGGTGGGCTCTTGGCCGACCGCGTCAATCGGGCATCTCTACTTGTTCATCTGTGCTTTTGGGCACTTCCGGCACATTTATTGGCTATCTGGTTGGGTCCTCAGACTGGACTAGGGCTTGTTGCAACTGGAGTTGCTGGGTTCCTGGCCATGGCTACTCTGCCTCCAATTGTTGTTATGGCCCAAGAGATGATCCCTGGCGCTGCAGCGGTAAGCTCCGGTATCGTGATGGGCCTTGCCTGGGCTACGGGTTCAATTGGCGTGCTTGGTACTGGCGTGCTTGCAGACTCGATCGGGCCCCAACTAGCAACTCTCGTTTCAATGCCGATTATCCTTATAGCAATCCTATTGTCGCTTCACCCTGCGCTTAGGCAGGGCAGAGTCGACTCTGCAGCAGGAATCTAGAGATGCCATTACATCTCGTTCCCGTCAGAGATAGGAAGCTATTTCGTCTAGTTAAGCACTCTGTTCCTGTGAAGTTGGTAAAGGGTCGCTCACTCTACACACCTGGGGACCTTGCTCGTGATGTGTTTTTGGTCCACTCCGGATTTATTCGGTTGGTGCTTCCAGGTATGGAAAAAGGAGCTGGAGACCGGACTGTTTCGGTAGCAGTGCCTTCGGAACTTTTCGGAGATGAGGCATTCGTAGAGGGGCATCGACGCTACGGCGCAATTGCAGGTTCGACGTGCACCGTATTCCCTCTGCCTAAAGGTAAGGTTCTAGCTGGGCTCAAGACCGCGAAGAAGAGTCTAAACGCGTATTTGGAAGGTGTGGAGCGTGAGTTACATCGCCTCAGACATGCTCAGGGAGGGTCCGGAGGCCCCACGGCGTCACAGCGACTTGCTGAGGTACTTCTTGATCTGGGAGTCCGGTGTGGAGATAAGACCGGACGGGGAATCGACCTATCAGTCCGATTCACGCATCAAGTTCTAGCTGACTTGGCGGGAGCTCACCGGGCTACTGCAACAACCCTCATTAATGACTGGTTATATGATGATGTCATTGGAACAAAGCCTAACGGATGTTTTCAACTCCTTAAGCCACAGGAGCTTTGGGCCTTGGCAGGATACGATCTTAAGGAGCCAGCTAAGTAGTATTCTCGTTGACCCAAATCCATGTCCCTCCTAGCTTTTTGCCTTCGTTCATGAGTTCCTAATCGATGACTGAAATCAGTAGGAATCTGCATCATGTCTAAGCGCCATCCTGGCTCTCGCAGGGCACACCAGGAGCCCTCTGCCGATCCTGATGATATTTTTCTTGCCAGGGTTCTAGGGGTAGGGAATTGGGCTCGTGCCAACCAACAACTTGTCACGATTCTCGGGGTTGTTGTAGCAATCGGCATTGCTGGAGCAGTGTACTACAACGGTTATCGTGAGACACTCGGTGAGCAGGCTGCTGAACAACTGGAGTCTGTACACCAGTCTATCGTGCTTCAGGATACTGAAGGTGCTAAGAACGAACTCATCACATTTCTGGAGCGTTTCAGCGGCACTGTCTATGAAGGTGAAGCCAGATTACTTCTAGGTGACCTCTATTTACAAAGTGCGGATGCTCAACAGGCTCGCCAGGTTCTCGAACCTCTTGGGTCATCACCACGTGACCCGATTGAGTTTCAGGGCGCAGCCCTTCTTGGTGCCGCATATGAAGAGGAAGGCCGATTGGATGATGCTGAAGCGACCTATCTTCGCATCGCTGATCGATCGGAATTGGACTTCCAGGTCCGTAATGCACTGAGCAGTGCTGCACGAATTAAGGTCAGCCAGGGGGATGGCGAGGGTGCGATCCAACTCTACCAGAGAGCCTTGGCTACTTTTGAGGCAAACGAGCCTGCTCGAGGTATTTACGAGCTTCGGATCCAGGAATTGATGATGGCTGGGGTTTCCCAGTAGGTCTCTCACCCTGAAGGCTATGAGTTCTTGGTGCCTTCAGCTGTACTGCAATCGCGGGTTAGGGAAGCTTCTATTTAGCGAGATTAGGTTCGTATAATATATATTATGTTAACCTAGATCGAATATAACCACCTAATTTACGCCATATTACGGTGATCTCTGGTACCCTGACGCGCTAACGTATCCGTACTTGCCAGGGCTCCAGAGCCTTTACGAGTACAGGAGCGGTACCCGGCCCGACCAGCCCCAGTTTAAGGGCCGCAGCATAGGAAACGTCGATTATTCTCAAGTCTGGGTCCACAAACGGGCCACGATCATTAATTCTGAGAACTACAGAACGCTCATTATCAAGGTTGGTGACTTGAACGTAGCTTGGTAGCGGCAAGGTTCTGTGAGCAGCTGACATCCCGTACATGTCATATGTCTCACCGCTACTAGTACGACGTCCGTGGAATGGGTCGCCATACCAAGAGGCTATTCCAGACTCCTCATAGCCCTCTGACGTGTCCAAAACCCTATAAGTGGCCCCGAATTCATCATATTCCACCATGTTTCCGTATCGACTGGGTTCCTCGAAAACTGGGACTGGATCGGGAATCCCCTCTAGTTCTTCATTCCCCCGGACTCTGAGGTCAGAGTCGCCACCTGGGGCCTCTGGGGAGGGTCCCTGGACCTCTGATGCGCCAATCATCGTGCAGGAAGCGTTAGGAAGTAGAACCACAATGGCCAGAAGACCTAGTCGGAGAGCTATAGACACAGCCTGAGTGCTGGGATGGGTAATTTGGATTTACATAGATCTATGTATATATATAAATGATTGGTATACAATGGGTTAGGATATCTCATCTCATGTTGAGTCTAGGTGGGTAGTTCATGTAAACTAGCTATGATACTCCTGGTTTTTGGGCTAGAATGGCAATTCTTCTCCTAAGCGGCGGAAAAAATCTCTGGACAAGGCGTTCAATGCTCCGAAGGCCTGGGATGTGCGACTCCACGAAATATGCCCGCTCAATTTGAAATCCAGCGTCAATCAAGAGCCTATTTAGGACTGCCATAGACTTATAATCGACATGGCTCGGGTCCCGCTTAAGCAGAATATTGCGATTCTTCAGTATCTCAAGCACATGGCCCCTATGAGGTGTCCAGATGCTAAAGCGCCCTCCTGGTTTCAACAGTCGATACATCTCAGAAGTGACTTTTACAGAATCAACGGGATACAGGTGTTCAAAAATGTCTGCGGCGATTGCCAAATCAAATGTTTCACTCTCTAGACCAGTAGAACCCGCGTCGGTGCATAGGAATTGGAGGTTTTGCTTTGGATTATTTGCGAGTCTTTGATTACAGATCTCCACGCTTTTTTTACTGAAGTCTACCCCAACCGTTTCGGCAACCTTGTCTGCAAGAGCAAAACTGAAAGTGCCCCATCCGCACCCGACATCGATGACTCTGTCTTCTCGTCTGGGTTGGTGTATCTCGAGTACGCGTGATACGCGGTAGCGCTGAAATTTGCTATTAGAGTCCAGAAGATGAGCTGCTTTTCCTTCGAAATAGTCACTCGAGTCATAGTAATTCTTATCGATTCGAGTTTCGCTCATCACAGTTGCCGAAAGATTTGAAGGATTTTCAGCCACCAAACACGCCACACAGCTTCCCTGACGATCTTCTTTGACATCTTGGATTCCCCGGAGTCCCGCTCGGTGAAAAGAATGGGGATTTCCGTCAGGGAAAAACCTTTGGACCAGGCGCGAAATTTGAGTTCAATCTGGAATGCATAGCCGTTAGAGCGAACTCGGTCGAGTTCGACGGACTCGAGTACTTTGCGGTGCCAGCAATTATATCCACCTGTAGCATCTCGTACAGGCATGCGCGTAATTGTCCTGGCATACCAGGACCCGAAGTAACTGACAAGCAGCCTCCTCATAGGCCAATTTGATACTGTCACGCGACCGTGTAGGTATCGGGAACCAATGACAACGTCGGTTGCCTGGGCAGCTTCGATCATTAGTGGTAAAGCATCAGGTGGATGTGAAATGTCGGCGTCCATCTCAAATAGCAGGTCATATTGACGATTTAGCCCCCAATTGAAACCATCAAGGTATGCTTTGCCGAGGCCATCTTTTTTCGGTCGATGCAATACATGAATCCGTGGCTCCTCAGTTGCCATGCTCTCAGCCAGGTCACCTGTGCCGTCAGGTGAGGAATCATCTACCACGAGGATGTCTATTCGGTCATCTTGGCCAAGAACTTGGGAGGCCTTATTCGAAAGATTTCCGAACTCATTGTAGGTCGGAATAATCACAAGGAAGCGGCCTATACTCACTGAACTAGCTCCTCCCCTGCCCTTTTAGATGTTATGTGTTGAAACCAAAAGACAGAGGCGGGCACCACTTCGGTGAGGGTAGTCCAAAGTCGCGCGACAACCGCGATGACTCCAGAAGGTCCCACGCCAAGATGAGGGGATAAGAAGGCAATGAGGAAGCCCTCTCGTACTCCGAGCCCAGCTGGTGCAAAAATCATTAGATAGCCGAGGACGTAGGCTGCAGGAAATGCAGCAGCGACCGGTATCAGAGAAACGTCGGAACTGAAGCTTGCCACCATCATCCAGAATGCGAGTGAGTACACAATCCAATTGACAAGATACAAAAGGAGCCAGCGTAAGCCTGAGGTTGGATTAGGGGTTCCAATCGGTTGACTGCCCCTGAAACGAAGCCAGAGTTTTGCGCCAGCTTTGAACGATATTGGTATCGCAGCTAGGAATATCACACTCCCAATGAGAACTGCTGCGACCAAGCCAGAATAACCAGAAGGCAAGAGTGTATCGTACACTCCGATACCCAATCCGGCTGCTACAACAAGAGCGATCCCTTGCCCAAGTACAGCCGCTCCAACTGCGGTACCTGGGGCTACTCCCCTATCTTTTGCTAGAGCTGCTAGGCCGGTGATTTGCCATATTTTGCCAGGGATATATCGGCCCAAATTCGCCATCATAAAGAGGCGGATCGCATCTGTCTTTGGTATCTGAGGGCCACCGAGATCATTGACGATGTATGCCCAGTTAGCTGCTGAAATCGCGTACCCGATCATGAGTAGCAATGATGAAGCCCCGAGCAGCGGGAAATTGGGTATTAACAGATCTGTATTGAGTCCTCTTAGTGCAGCCATGTCGAGTCCAACACGATTTATGATGAACCATGTCACAAGGACTGTGATTACCGCTTGGCTGCAGTGCTTCACCCACGTCTTCAGCGAGTCCTCCTAGACCTGAAAATTCGTAAGAAGTCGAAAGCTGCTGCTCCAGCGATACCGAAGAAGAGGATGATGCTTATCCATAGGCTGCGTGCTAGAAGCTCTGAGCGGTAGGTCAAAACGACCTGGTGTTCACCTGGTGAGACTGGGATAGCACGGAGTGAGTGATATGCCCTAAGAATATCCACCGGGGTCCCATCTATTTCAGCTTTCCATGCCGGGAACCAGTTATCTGCTATAACGAGGAGTGCCGGGTCCTCTGTTGAAACTTCGAGGCTCATCCGGTTTGGAGTGCGTTCGATCCAAGAGACTTCCCCAGTCACCGGCCTACCTATGAGATCAATTGGTGCCGGTTCATTGAGCACCACTTCCAGTTCGGGATCAAATGAATCGGAGAGCATGTAGGGGACAGCTTCATTATCAGTTTTGACTACAAAGTTGCCCACAAGGCGAGCTCTCCGAAGACCGGGATCAGAGAAAATGGTTTCATAAGCTCGCCCGTCCTGCAACTGGAGCTGAGCGACCGCAGGGCCTTGTATTGAGCCACCCATCTCCAAATCCGGCCATAGGATGTATTTCACGTTCAGCAGGCGACGGATATTCGAGTTCTCGTAGAGGTTGAATGGTTCTGAGGAGCCGACCATCCCTATCAATTCCCGATAACGAGAGAGATCGTTCGGATGATGCCCTGCTGCGAGTTCTATACCGTGTAATGCCGGGGTGACGTCCTGACTTCTCTGTCGAAAAGAAAGGAGTCGATAGGGTTCAGGGTTGCCCTGTTCACGTTGGAGGATGGCTTGGATGTTTTCTGTTGGTGCAGCCCATTGCTCGAAATCCATCGTGTTCACATAAGGTTTGTCGATCCGCAGAGCGTCTGCAGAGACTAGAATTAACAAGCCTATGAGCCATCCAAGTGATCCTATATATCCCCTCCTTAGTAACCATGTTATACCTGAGGTGGCCATAGAAAACAGAAAGACTATGCCAGCTCCCCTTACCAGAAATGGCAGACTGTTCTGGAGTATTTCGTGGCGTTCAGGTGTGATGTCTGAGTAGAGCACAGTAGTCCACACAGATGTAAGAACACCTGTGCTAGCCAGTAATAGCAGTAGTCCTAAGCATCCCGTCCCAACCCACAGAACCCGCTCTACCGCCCGCCAACCTACTCCCTCTTCTTTTGTAACCAGTATTCGGTCTACACCGAATGCGGCTAAAGTCACAACGGAAAAGCCGACTAGGAAAATTACCTGAGAAGGTGCGCGAAATAGTTCTATACCAGGAACTAGTTCATAGAATAAGCTCCACAACGGGGTATGGGTTCCTAGCGTGAATAACAAACCAGTGGCCCCTAATCCGGCGAAGAACCAGCGTAGAGCAGGTCGTGCAGTTCCACCGACAAATGAGACCAACGAAAGGAGTAGTAATAGTATTCCGATGTACTCGTGGTTGTGCTTGAAAACATTCCGCCCCCAGTACGTCTGTCTAGTCCAATCCGTGCTCTCCACATTTCCACCTACAAACTCTGGGATCACTAAGGACATCACTTCTTCAGGATGGAGTGACCAAGAGCTCGACCATTCACGACTGGCCTCTCCCGCGGCTTCGCGGGTTGTCTGGATTCGCCGAGAATCTTCAGTGACGTAGTTTGCTGCTGGAAAAAATTGAACTGCTGCTATACCGAGCCCTAGAAGAGCCCCGACGATGAAAGTAAGGAATCGACTTCCTGCAGTTCTGCGTCTGTTTGAAGAACTCAGACCTAGGTCTTTGCTCAGCCAAAACTCCACAGCCCTGAAAATTGCGAAGGCCCCCACAGCACCGAATAAGAAGTATGCCATCTGGAAGTGGGTCGTGTAGATAATCAAAGCGACCACAAGCGAGATTCCGCAGATACTTCGGATACTGGGATTCTTGAAGTGTCGTTCTACAACCCAGAAGAGAAGCGGTGCGAGCGCTGTCACAAACATCTTCCCGTCGTGACCAGGATTCACCAGGCTCACAAAGAATGGCGCAAGCATATACCCAGTACCAGCAACGAGCGCTGCAAAGCGTGAACCACCAAGGGTTCGGATCCACCCGAACATGAAGAAACCAGCCGCAACCACGTGAATCACCAGCTTCCATCCTAGTGCACGATATGGTTCGAATAGAAGTAAGAGCGTTGTGGATGGAAAATAAAGCGCGTCGCCAGCTGATAATGCTTCGAGAAAAGGTGTCCCACCCAAGATTAGCGGAGCCCATCCAGGGACTGTACCAAGCTGTGTCAGTGCGTCCGCATAAAACGCCCGAGCGACATAACCAAGTGAAAGGGTGTCATTTCCGACCAACATTTGGTTAGTGAAAATGAACGAGCGAAAGAGAAAGAGTGTCAACCCAACAAATAAGGCAGCCGGGA
>UINC01001554.1_pt1 | contig 20134 bp, 22 predicted proteins | sample 5385821 | NCBI WGS metagenome assembly UINC01 (sample SAMEA4666929, study PRJEB26691) | marine metagenome | isolation source: Pacific Ocean | place: Pacific Ocean | collected 2011-10-13 | reverse complement strand
GCTAGGGAGAGATGGCTGAGCGGTTGAAAGCGCACGCTTGGAAAGTGTGTATACGGGAAACCGTATCGTGGGTTCGAATCCCACTCTCTCCGCCATTAATTTAATCTTTTAAGATAAAATATAAGATAAAATAAATGGCATAGGGCAGCAGGATACCTTCGGCAAGGGGGAAAATTGAAAATTATTGCCGAAGGCAAACTTTAACAAAATCTACTAGAGTTCCTAATGGAACAGCGTTGCAAAATGCATATAGCAGCAATGTGTAAAAAAGGCTAAATTAAGCGCTATTTATGGGGAAAATAGCCATAAAAACATGTTAATTTTCATTTAGCGAGACACTTAAACTTGTACTCCAAACTTTAAAAATGTTAAAAGTGTCGCACTGTAGAACGAAATGATTCGTTCTGCTGTTTTTTGTAAAAAACAAAAAGAGAGGTAGCTATGAAAATGTTATCAGGATTAGCATCAACGTTTAATTCTCTAACTAACGTAATAATATCATTACTTGGATTAGGGATCGTTCTTTCTCTATTAGGTGGAAATGTTCCATTTGTTGGAGAAATAGCGTCAAACATTGTTGCATTGGTACAAGCTCTAGGAGATGCTGGTATTGTTGGTTTAATAGCAGCTATAATTATCCTGGGATTTTATAAATAAGTATAGTTATACTTAGTAATAAGATATTGGCAGCCTCTGGCCTTCCAAATGAGTAGCTAAGCAGCTAATAATTACAGTTTATTACCCTGGTCTTTGATTAAATGTTAGATTAGGGTAATAAGCAAAAGTAGGAGAGATTATGAATAGTTGGATTTTAAAGGTTAAGTATTATTTAAATAAGTTTATTGAGGTTGGTGTTCTTTTATTGGCTGCATCGGTTCTTGCAGAAATAATATTTGGACCCGATGTTGCTTTTTTTGGCTCTCAGGTTACTAAAAATTTAGTCGCATTGCTTAATACTTTGGGAGATCAAGGGATTGCAGCACTAATAGTTGTATTTGCTGTAATATTTACATACAGAAAATTATTAAAATAGTTGATGAAGTTTTTGGTGCACGCTTTTCGAAGAGCGTGCATACTCTTACTAAAGGCATTGTGGGTTTGAAGCTCGTTCTTTCTATCATTTTTAAATGTTTATGTGATACAATGGTATTTCGAATCACAAAGGAGGATGCAAATGAGCGGTTGGGAAATTTTAGCAGTTGTTGCTGTTATCTATTGGTTAGTTAATAATTAGTAGCTTTAAAATAAGTTTTTAAATTAAAACAAATGTTTACTTTCCAGGCAGTGCTAGCTTCCTGGTACTGCTCTGGTGGTGTCTAATGTGTTTTTAAATTCTACGGATGCTTGTCACTTTTAAATTAGCGGTTTTATCAATTCTTTCAATTGTCTCTTTGATATTCATTATGACCACTTTCTTCATAGGTCCATAAGCATGAATTAATTTATTTTTAGACAAAGCTATAGCCACATGGCCCTTCCAAAAAATCATGTCATTTTTTTTTATATTCTTAAGCTTTATTCTTCTCTTAAAGTATTTTTCTTGATCCCTTGTATCTCTTGGACAAAATTTATTATTATAATTGAAAAATAATTGAATAAGACCTGAGCAATCAATTCCACTAAAATGTTTGCCTCCCCACTTATATTTTACATTAACAAATTTTTTAATATTATGAAAATTATCTTTTGTTACAACGTTTATTTTTTTTAAATCTCTTTTTTTAATCCATAAATGATCAAATTTATAGAAACCTCCTTTTTTTTCTGAAACTTTTATTTTTGATTCAAAACTAAGTTTATTTTTTATTTTGTATTTACTGTAAGGTTTTGAATAAAGTGCCGCGAATAAATTACATATTTTATGAGTATTTTTTTGATTGGATTTGAAATTTTTATTTTTTATAAAACCTTTATAATTATCTTTGTTATTTCTAATTTTTATCCATACTCCTTTTTTTTTCAATTTTTTAAATGTATCCCCGTATAAAAGTTGTGTAACAACCTCAGACTTTATATTATTTTTTTTGTGAACGTTTATTGCAGAGTTGCTGCTTCTCACTGCAATGTGAGTTTATTGCGAATAAACCATAGTAAAATTAAAGAAGGTATTACCATGACTGTGGTGATTACAAAAAATATACCCCAATCTCCATTTAGCCAATCAACTAATTCTCCTGAAGAAGCTGCTAATGTCGTTCGGCCAAGGGTTCCTATTGAAGCAAGCAATGCATACTGAGTTGCTGTATAAGTTCTATCTACCAACAGCGAGATAAAAGCAACAAAAGCTACGGTTGCAAATGCTGCTGCAATATCATCTAATAATACAGCAACGGCAAAAAGTAACTCGGATTTTCCAGACCAGGCCAGAGCTGCAAACAAAAGATTTGTAGCTGCCATTAATATTCCAGAGATAAACATTGCTTTCACTACTCCAGAACGTATTGCAAAAAGACCTCCCAAGAGTGTAAATACGACTGTGGTAATCCAACCTATACCTTTAGAATAAAGAGCAATATCACCTTTAGAAAATCCCATTTCTTTGTAAAAGACAATGGACATACGTCCAAGAAAAGCCTCTCCAATTTTAAAAAGAAATACAAATCCGAGAATACCTAAAGCAATAGCAAGACCATTACGTTTAAAAAAACTTATTATAGGACCGGCAATTGTTCCGCTAATCCAGGCAATTATTTTTGTGACGGGCCCAGAGGATCCTAACTTTTCTTCTATCATTTGATCAGTTTGTCTTTGGGCGATTTGCCTTTCAGTGGGTTGTTGTTCATGCACAAACATTAAACCGATGTTGCAAGCAATCACAATTATTCCAAGAATCAAAAAAGTAGTTTGCCAATAATTTTCAATTCCAGCATTTTGAAAATATTCTGCGGCATTTAGTGCAACAACTCCACCTAACTTATAGCCGGTCCACCAACCAACGACTGCCATAGCTGCTCCTGCTTGCATAGAAGTTCCTTCTGTTTCTTTAATTTGTTCAATTCTTAAAGCATCTACAGTTATATCTTGAGTTGCCGAAGCAATTGCAATAACTAAGCCAATTGCAATTACTGCCCCGAGATTTGCTGTTGGATCAATAGTACTCCAGCAAATTAAGCTAACTAAAATAAAAAATTGCATGGTTACAATCCAGCCACGACGATGACCAATTTTATTAGTTAACCATGGAATACGAATTCTATCAATTAATGGAGCCCAAAGATAATTGATTGCATAAACGCCAAATATCAATCCAGCCCAGCCGATCGTACTACGGCTAAGTCCATCTTCTTTGAGCCAAAGGCTCAGACTGCTACCAATAAGAACCCAAGGAAATCCACTTATAATTCCAAGCAAAAGTATTCGAATCATCCGTCTATCAAAATAAACGGAAAAAGTTTCTGATAACGTTTGTTTTTTAACTATCTCCATAACAATGACTATAGACTAAATTATCATCTCCAGAAAGAGGGTAAAAAAAGAACCAATACAGCGAATATTTCTAATCTTCCAACCAACATAGCAAAAGATAGTATCCATTTTGAAATATCAGAAACTTCACTAAAATTTCCATTAGGTCCTATCATTTCACCTAGACCCGGACCGACATTCGATATTGATGTAGCCGCTCCTGAGATTGCAGATAAAAAATCGAGCCCAGTAATAGAAAGCAACATGGCTATTATTAAGAACAAAAACAAATAAGAAAATATAAAAACTATTACAGAATTAATAAAACTATCTTCAATTTTTTTATTATTATAGTTAAGAATGAAAACACTATTTGGATAAATTAATTTTTTTATTTGATTTCTTATAAAAAGAAAAAGTATTTGGAATCTAAATATTTTGATTCCACATGTTGTTGAGCCCGCACATCCACCAACAAACATTAAAAAAAGAAAAAATATTAGTGGAAATTTTCCCCACAAACCAAAATCGTCTGTGACATAACCCGTGCCAGATAAAATTGAAAGAACATTAAAAGATGAAATTCTTAAATTATCTATAAAGGAATAATCGTTGTTGTTAAAAAATAAATATCCGAACATTATTAAAATTGAAATTAACAATAGATAGAAAAATCCTCTAATTTGAAAATCTTGAAAAAAAATTTTTCTGTTACCTTTGATAAATTTTAAATAAGTTATAAACGGGATACTACTCAGAATAATAAACATTGTTGCTGTAACTTCAATTCCAGGACTCTCAAAATAACCAATCGATTCGCTATGAGTTGAGAAACCTCCGGTAGCTAAGGTAGTGAACGAATGTGCAATACTATCAAACACACTCATGCCTTGAAACCAATATAAAAAACTACATGCAAGAGTTAATGTTGTGTAAGTAGTAATAATTGCAGCAGCTACCTCTATCGTTTTTGGCAATATTTTTTCAGTTCCAGAAGAGTCTGTTTTAAATAGTTGCATACCTCCAACTTTTAATAAAGGCAGGACCGTTGTTGCCATCACTATTATTCCAATTCCACCCAGCCATTGCATAATCGCTCGCCAAAGCAAAATACTTTTAGGAGAATCATCTAAGTTTAAAATTACCGTAGAACCGGTAGTTGTTATTCCAGACATACTTTCAAAAAATGCCTCACTAAAGGATAATTTTAAATTTGAAAGCATAAATGGAAAACTTCCAAAAAGAGCAATAGCAAGCCAAGCCAATGTAGAAAACAAAAAAGCCTGTTGAAGGTTGAGCTGTTTTTCTTTTTTCAAATTAGAGAGAACTGTCAGAATTCCAATAAAAATCGTTATAATAGAAGACGCCAGGAAACTATTACTGTCTTCATTATAAATTAATTGTATTCCATACGGTATCATCATGAAGATACCAAGAATCACTAATAAGATACCAATTATAAAAAAAACAGTTTTATTTGATGTCATTGAATTTGAGACAATATTTAAATAGTAGCAAAATTCAACTTATTCTAATGTAATTATGACTATATTTTATACAAAAAATTTTATAAACCTTATTAATGCTTAAATCTGACTTGATCCAGTCAACCTCATCTTGGCCCTTTGTTGAGATTCGTAAGCTTTTGAAAGACCGAAAAACACTAATAGAAAAAAAAAATAAAATTACTTTTCAAACCGGATATGGCCCAAGCGGCTTGCCTCATATAGGTACTTTTGGTGAAGTTTCAAGAACTTCTATGATGATTAATGCACTTAATCATATAAAAGATATTAGCTCCGAACTAATAACATTTTCTGATGATATGGATGGATTGAGAAAAGTACCAGATAATATTCCAGATGCTAAAATTCTTCATGAAAATTTAGGTAAACCACTTACCAACATTCCTGATCCATTCAAAAAATGTAAAAGTTTTGGAGAACATAATAATAAGATGTTGATAGAATTTTTACGCAAGTTTAAATTTAACTTTATTTTTAAAAGTTCTACAGAAAATTATAAAAAAGGAGTTTTTAATAATTCAATTATAAGGGTTTTAGAAAAATATGATGAAATTATGAATATAATTTTACCAACACTGAGAAGCGAAAGAAGAAAAACCTATAGCCCTTTTCTACCTATTTGTCCTGAGACGGGAAAGGTTTTAGAAATTCCAATTGTTGAGATAGACAAAAAAAAGAACACTATAGTTTTTGATAATAATGGAAAAGAAATTAAAACAGACATTTTAGATGGCAAATGTAAATTACAGTGGAAAGTTGATTGGGCTATGAGATGGTTTACATTTGATGTTGATTTTGAAATGTATGGAAAAGATTTAATTGAAAGCGCAACTCTTTCCAGAAAGGTGTGTGAAACTCTAGGAAAAAAACCTCCAAATGGTTTTGCCTACGAATTATTTTTAGATGAAAGAGGGGAAAAGATATCTAAGTCTAAAGGGAACGGGATAACTATTGATCAATGGTTAAGATATGCACCACCAGAAAGCTTATCTTTGTACATGTATCAAAATCCTAAGAGAGCAAAAAAGCTTTATTCGGACGTTGTTCCCAAAGCAGTAGATGAATATCTATCTTCAATTGAAAAGTATTCTAGTCAAAAATCTAACGAGCAAATTCTAAATCCAGTTTGGCATGTACATAACGGATCTCCCCCAAAAGAAAAAATTGTTATGCCTTTTTCAATGTTGTTAAATATTGTTGGATCAAGTAATGCAAAAAACAAAGATATTTTGTGGAAGTTTATTAAAAAATTTCATAAAGACATAGATCCTAAAAATCATAAAATTTTAGATGAATTAACCAGTTATGCGATTAATTATTTTGTGGACGAAGTTGAACCAAAGAAAAAATATAAAAAACCAAATAAAGATGAAAAAAAAGCTTTACAAAATCTTATTTCAATTCTGAAAAAGATACCACAAAGTACCCCGGCAGAAGAAATTCAAACCATGATTTACACTGCCGGCAAAGAAAATGGTTATAGTGATAATTTAAGGAATTGGTTCAAATTAATTTACGAAGTAACTTTTGGAGAAATCAACGGTCCAAGAATGGGTTTTTTTATAAGCTTTTTTGGAATAAAAGAGACGATTGATTTAATGGAAAAAAAGTTGAAAATGCAGCTTTAATGTTTTCTCTCTTAAGACCTTTCATATTTAACCTAGATCCCGAAACCGCACATAATTTGGCAATCAAATCTTTGAAGTTTAATTTTCTTCCAGAAAGTTTGCTGTCGGTTGAAAATGAAGAAATGTTAAAAATCAATTTATTTGGTAAAGAAATCAAAAATCCGATTGGACTTGCTGCTGGTTTTGACAAAAATGCAGAAGTTTATAATGAGATATTTAAGTTAGGTTTTGGTTTTGTAGAAGTCGGGACTGTTACGCCGGAAAAACAATATGGAAATCAAAAACCTAGAATGTTTAGATTAGAAAAAGATCATGCTTTAATAAATAGATTGGGATTTAATAATGATGGAGCCGCAATAGTAAAAAAAAGAATTGAAAATAATATTCCTAACAGCCTTTTGGGAATTAACATTGGACCAAACAAAGACACAACCAATATGATTTACGATTTTTTAAAATGTGGCGAAATTTTTTTCCCCTTGGGAGACTATATAACTATAAATATTTCCTCCCCTAACACGGAAGGTTTAAGAGATTTTCACAAAGGAAAAATCCTTAAGGAATTATTGTTCAAAATTAACGAAATAAGAGAAAAAAGTAATTTTAATAAATTTTTTGCATTAAAGATTTCTCCAGATCTAGAAGATTCTTATATAGGTGAGATCATTAATTTAATATTGGAGTATAAAATTGATAGTGTAATTTTGACAAATACCACAGACAAAAATAGGGACAACTTATTTGACGAGAAAAAAAAAGAAAAGGGAGGACTATCTGGAAAGCCCTTAAGAGATATATCAACTGAATTTATTAAAAGATTTTATAAAGATTTGAGAGGAAAAATTCCAATTATTGGAGTTGGAGGAATTGATTCAGGACAATCTGCGTTTGAAAAAATAGCCGCAGGTGCGTCCGCCGTACAATTATATACAGGAATGATTTATAAAGGACCAACAATTGTTAAAGAAATCAAAAAAGGGTTAGTAGATATTTTAAAAGAAAAAGGATTTAAAAATATAGTTGAGGCAGTAGGATCTTCTTCAAATTAAATTATTTAAAAAAACTATATTTTTTTTTGTCTAAATCATATCTAACGTAGTGAACGAATTCTCTTGCATATGAGAACAAGATTCCAAATAAAACTACCAATATAATTGAGAAAAATCCATAAGCTATTGGATGATTGCTAGAAAGCGATAGTATCATTTCTCCAAATCTATTATTTATTTCACCAACTTTTCCGTTTATAAATAAATTTTTTCCTTCTTCGAGAACGAAGGTTTCTACACCCATCATTATTCCCACTCCCAATAACAAAATAGCTAACAAGGCTTTATATTCAGATGCGTTTAATTTTTGTGATACTTTATGTCCAATATGTAAGCCAATTATTGATCCAGAAATTAATATTGTAACTAATGCAAAATCTATAGTTTGAAATTGTAAAGCATGACCAATAACAACGAGCGCTGTTATAAAAATTGTTACAAACAAAGATGTGCCAGGAACTAATTTGGTTGGCATGCCAATAATATAAATCATTGCAGGAACCATTAAAAAAGCTCCACCTACACCCATAATTGCTGCAAATATTCCAACTATAAATCCGAGAACAATAGGTACTATTGCACTTTCATAGAGGTTTGATTTGTGAAATTTTACTCTAAACGGCAAGCCATGTATCCAGTAATGAGTGTGAAGCTTTTTTTTGACAATTATTTTTTTTTTCATATCAACTATTTCTTTTGTTCCTTTAGCAAACATTAGCGTTCCAATAATTACTAACATATAAATATATGCCAAAGAGATGATGGTATTAATTATGCCCATTTCTTTAAGGTAGTGAAAAATTATCACACCGACAATTGTTCCACCCACACCCCCTGATACAATCATGATACCCATTTTGTAGTCTAATGTTTTTCTGAACCAATGAGTTAAGGCACCCGAAACAGATACGCCTAAAATATTATTAGCTTCATTTGCGACTGCAAAAGTGGGAGGTATTCCTAAAAAAATCAATATAGGAGTCATTAAAAAACCCCCTCCAATTCCAAATATTCCAGATATAAAACCTACGCAAAAACTTAACAATAATATTATCAAAATATTTACTTGAACTTGAGCAACAGGAAGGAAAAATTCCATTTTTGTTTATTATTCTTTGGTATAAAAATTGTCAATAGACATATATTTCCTTGATTATACAATCTGTAAGAATTATACAGCTATTGGATATTTTATGAGCAAAAAATGCGAGCTTACAGCCAAAAGACCACTAAAAGGTCATAACGTTAGTCACGCGAACAATAAAACTAAAAAGAGATTTTTACCCAATATAAAGAAAATAACTTTTAGGAGCGATATATTAAAAAAGAATATTAAACTTAATGTTTCAAATGCAGCTTTGAAAACTGTGGATTTTAAAGGAGGAATTGATAAATTTCTTAAATCTGCAAAAGCTTTTAAACTTTCAAAAAAGGCAAAAAAATTAAGAACAAAAATAATAAGTAAAGAAGTTTAAAAATGATCAAAAGTGATCTTAAACTTTTTTCCATATTATCGTTTTTTATGGCAGCAATGGTTGCCTTATCAAATTTTTTAGTACAATTTCCAGTAAATTATTTTGGAATGCAAGAAATATTGACATATGGTGCATTTAGTTATCCAGTAACTTTTTTAATTACCGATCTAGCAAACCGCAGGTTCGGAAAAATAATTGCTACAAAAATTGTTTACATAGGATTTATTTTAGGCGTCTTTTTAACCTTATATTTTTCTACAAATTTTTCAGACTTAATAGCAATTAGAATTGCAATTGGATCGGGAACTGCCTTTTTAGTTGCACAACTACTAGACGTTCAAGTGTTTGATAAATTAAGAAAGAAAATTTGGTTTATTGCTCCATTAGTATCTTCATTTGTCGGATCATTAATCGATACATTCTTGTTTTTTTTTATTGCTTTTTATAATACCGATACTCCATGGGTCACTTTGGCCGCTGGTGATTTTACTGTAAAAATATTTATGGCCCTAGTTATGTTAATTCCATTTAGACTGCTTTTAGGAAAGATCGGTGATGTGGCAAAATATGTAGACAAGAGATCTTTCACCTAATTTAGTGAACAGTTTTTTTTTCTGAAAAAAGATCAGTTAATTCATTAATCATTACGTCACCTAAATCTTGAACGTCTGTTATCTTAACAGCCTTTTTATAATATCTTTTAACATCATGACCGATTCCAATTGCCAATAATTCTATTGAAGACAGTTGTTCAATTAGATTTACTGTATTTTTTAAATCATTTTCCAGATAATTACTTAAATTAGTAGACAAAGTGGAGTCATCAACAGGAGCGCCATCAGATATTACCATCAATATTTTTCTTTCTTCTTTTCTTTTATTCGTTTTATTAAACGCCCATCTTAATGCTTCGCCGTCAATGTTTTCTTTTAGAAGACCTTCCTTTAACATTAATCCCATATTTTTTTTTGCCTGACGCCATGGAGTATCTGCAGATTTATAAATTATATGTCTTAAATCATTTAACCTTCCAGGAAATTTTGGCTTTTTATTATTTGTCCATTTTTCCCTACTCAGACCACCTTTCCAATGTTTTGTTGTAAAACCCAAAACCTCAACTTTTACCGAACATCTTTCTAAAGTCCTTGATAGGATATCAGCACATATTGCCGCTACAGAAATTGGTTTTCCTCTCATAGATCCAGAATTGTCTATTAGGATTGTTACCAATGTATCTTTAAAATTAGTTTCCTTTTCTTTCTTGAACGACAATGAATTAAAAGGATCAATTATTATTCTTGTTAATTTGGATGTATCTAACGTGCCTTCTTCTAAATCAAAATCCCAAGATCTGTTTTGTTTTGCTAAAAGTTTTCTTTGTAATTTATTTGCCAATTTTGAAATAAAATTTTTTAATTGTATAAGCAATTGATCTAGGGACGTTCTTAATCTTGTCAATTCTTCATCACTCTCGAGATCTTCAGCCTTGATTACTTCATCGAATTCTTTGGTATATACTTTGTATTTTTTAGCACTTTCTGAAAATATAGTTTTTGTCCTTCGATTTTCCACTCTATCCGAACCTTCAACCTCTTCATCGCTAATATTTTCTCGTGTTAAATTTTTAATATCTAGCAGATCAGATTCGGTTGAAAATTCTTGATCATCTTTTTGCTGTTTAGATTCTTGATCATTTTTTTCTTGTTTTTCTTGGTTACTTAAATCTTGAAGATTATTCTCTTCCTGCATTTTATTTTCATCTGAATTTTTATTCTCAATATTCATGTTGGAAATTATTTTTGAAATTATTTGATTAAATTTTTCCTGATTTTTTAAATTCATTTTCAATATGTTCATATTTTTCTTAAAGTTTTTATCCCATAATTTTTTAGATTCCTTTATATTTTTGGTATAATTTTTATTTTTTTCTACTTCAAAAAAAAGACTTCTTAAATAATCTTCAAATGTTTTAGCTGATAAATTTTCACTAATATTCTCTTCATTTTTGGTATTTTTTTTATTCTCCTTGTAATTTTCAGCTAAATTCTCTTTAATGCCTTTAAACGTATCGCTGCCAATTTTTTCATATCTTATTTTTTCTGCAATTTCATAAAGCTCTTCAGCCATCTTTCCTTTAGGTTTATATGTATTGAAAATATCTTCATTACTATATTTTAGCCTTAATGCCTCTGAATCAGCTTTAGCTCTCATAGTCAAAAAATCTTGAAAATGTTCCAATTTTTTTATTTCTGGAAGATTTACATTATTATAGTCTTTTGATGCTTGTTTTCCAAAGCTGACTTCACAATCGTTTTTTTCTGAAATTGACTTTATTGTAGAAATTAGGGCTTGCTTAAAATTTTCTAAATGAGTGTCTTTTTTTTCCATTCTAGGAAATATTTACATTAACAGAGGACTCTGGAAGATCTTCCCCAAAACATCTTTGATAATATTCTGCAACAATTTTTCTTTCTAGTTCGTCGCACTTGTTTAAAAAAGTTACCCTGAACGCATATCCTATATCTTTAAAAATCTCTGAGTTCTCAGCCCAGTAGATAACTGTTCTGGGACTCATAACCGTTGAAATATCACCGTTGATAAAACCATTTCTCGTAAGATCTGCAACTTTAATCATATTTGAAACTTTCTCTTTACCTTTTTTATTATTTAAAGATTTATTCTTGGCTAAAACAATTTCTAATTCTTTGTTAAATTTTAAGTAATTTAATGTTGTTACAATATTCCATCTATCCATTTGTCCTTGATTAATTTGTTGTGTACCATGGTAAAGTCCAGTTGTATCTCCCAGGCCGACAGTATTAGTGGTTGCGAACATTCTAAAAAATTTATTTTGACTAAGAATTTTGTTTTTGTCCAACAATGTAAATTTTCCTTCACTTTCTAAGACTCTTTGAATTATAAACATAACATCTGGCCTTCCTGCGTCGTATTCGTCAAAAACTAGAGCTACAGGATTTTGAATAGACCAGGGTAATATTCCCTCCTTAAATTCTGTTATTTGTTTTCCATCTTTGATAACAATCGAATCTTTTCCAATTAAATCTATTCTACTGATATGGCTATCTAAATTTACTCTGATACATGGCCAATTAATTCTCGCAGCCACTTGTTCTATATGAGTAGATTTACCCGTTCCGTGATAACCCTGAACTAAAACTCTTTTGTTGAAAGCAAAACCAGAGAGAATTGCCAAAGTCGTGTCCCTATCAAATTTATAATCATTATCTATTTTTGGAACGTATTCATTCTTTGTAGCAAATCCATCGATTTCCATATCCGTATCCAAACCAAAAGTTTGCCTTACGGAGATTCTTATATCGGGTTTTTGATTTTCTAAATTCATTACTACTTTATTTTATTAATACTCAGTTTAAGCTGACTATAAGCTAAAGTTACTTTTTTTAATATATCCTCATATTTTTTGCTGCCATGGTTTTTATCAGGATGGTATTTCTTTACAAGAGTTTTAAATTTTTTTTGTATATCAGACCACTTTGTCTCACATTTTAAGCCAAGAATTTCTAAAGCATAACGGTCTTTTTCTGATAAATTGGTTTTTTTAAAATCTTTATGATTTGAATTCTTAAATATATTGAGTTTATCTTCAAGGGCATTACCCCAAAGTATATTAAAAAAATTTTCTGAAGAGCCAAAGCTTTTTGTAGGCTTGTGCCAAGTTAGATCAGATTTAATAAAATATTCTATTTCGTTTTCATTCATGTCAGAGAAATAATTCCAATTTTTATTAAAAATTTTTATATGTTCAAGGCAAAACAACCTAAACTTCCTGCTATTATCCTTTTCAGCCGGCGCCTTATACATAGCAGTTTTACTGCATTTATCCCATTCACAAATATTTTTCATAAAATTTTTACATTATATAGTAAAATGCTTATTTAATGAAAAGTTTTATAGAACTTGTTGAAAAAAAAATTAAAAATAATATTCAAATCGATAAAATTGAAATAATAGATAACACTTACAAGCACTTAAAGCATAAATCTTATAATAAAGACAAATTTCATTTAAAAATAGCAATAAAGTCAAATTTTTTAAAAACTTTGAGCAAGATAGAAGCTCATAAAAAAATCATGAATATTTTAGACGAAGAATTAAAGAGCAAAATTCATTCTTTAGAAATTAAAATTAATTAATATTTTTTAAAATTTTTTTCATTTCACCAATAGTTATTTTAACCTGTCCGGGATTAGAAGTTTTTCCAATTTTTTTTAAAAGTATCAGGCTTATTCTATCACCTGTATTTTTCTTATCATTCACCATATATTTAACAATTTTATTGGAATTTTTTTTTAAAAAATTTTTATCTAATTTAGATGGTAAACTATTAACATTATAAAAGTCTTCAATTTTATTTAAAGTAGAGAACGAGCATAATTTTTTTCTAAAAGAAAGCCTGGTTGCCAAAATTATTCCAATCAATACTGCCTCACCATGATTTATTTTTCTTGAAAAATTACTTGCGGCCTCAATTCCATGGGCAAATGTGTGACCAAAATTTAATATCATTCTCTCGTTCTTTTCCTTTTCATCCATTAGAATAAAATGTGATTTAATTTTACAACTTTTTACTATAGCTAATTTTAAAATTTCAAGATTTAACTTTTCTAATATATTTTTTGAATTTTTGTTAATCCAGTTAAAAAAGTTTTTATCATAAATCAATGAATGTTTTAAAATTTCAGCGAATCCACAAACCAAGTTTCTTTTTGACAAACTTTTTAAAAATCCTAGTTCAGTTATTACTAACTTTGGTTGGTAAAATGAACCAATCAAGTTTTTGCCTTTACTAGAATTTATTCCAGTTTTTCCACCAATGGAGGCATCTACTTGAGCCAATAATGTTGAAGGAACATTTATGAAATTAATTCCTCTTTTCACTATACTAGCAGCAAATCCAGAAAAATCTCCAATTATTCCACCGCCAGCAGAAATTAAAATATCACTTCTATTAAAATTATTTTTTAGTAAATCTTCAACAAGAATATTTACCTTACCAAATGATTTTAAATTTTCATTTACAGAATATTCATAAGTAAAAAGTTTGTAATTTTTAAGCTGTTGTTTTAATTTTTGTTTATATTTATTTGGAATATTTTTATCTAAAACAAGGGCAATTTTTTTAGCTGTAGGGCAATAATTTTTAATTTTTTTTCTAATTAAATTTATTGTTCCCAAACCTATAAATATTGGATAATTTATGTTGTTATTTCTTATTCGAATTTTAGATATCTTCATAAATTTTAGTTATTTCTTTTACTATTGCATATTTAGCTTTTAAATCACAATTTATCCTAAAATCTGCGAGTGAGTAAATTGCTTTTCTTTTTTTATAAATTTCTTCCACATCTTTTTCTGATTTGGCATGATTTAACAAAGGTCTTCTTTTATTTTTCTTAATTCTTTGAAAAATATGTTTTGGGCTCAAATCCAACCATATTGAAATAGAGAATTTTTTAAGATTTTTTCTGATTAGGTTATTTAAAAAAGCACCTCCACCTAATGCTATAATTATTCTCTCCTTTTGAAGTAGTTCGATGCTCACTTTTTCTTCAATTTCTCTAAAGAATTTTTCACCTTTTGTTTCAAATATTTCTTTAATTGAAAGTGATAATTTTCTTTCAATAATTTCGTCTATATCCTCAAATTGGATATTCAATTTTTTAGACAATAACTTACCAATCGTGGATTTTCCCACACCCATCATTCCGGTTAATACGAGGTTTTTTTTCAACTTATAGCTTAAATTTTAATTTGATTTTTCATAAATTTGTCTTAATTTTCGAGTTTAAATATATTTTATTAACTATGCAACCGAGATTAAATCTAAAATCAAGAACTGGCTCGTCATCTGTACTTAAGTTAATCTCTAAAGTTCTTATAATCGTTTCTGTGTTAGGACTGATTTTTTATTTTATTGAGAAAGTTAATTTTCCACATCCACAACAAGAAATAAAAAAAGATGTTACTGATAAAATCATTAAACTTAAATAGTAAATTTTTTCTCACTTTTTTTCTTGCATTCTCTTTTTGTTTTTCTGCAACAGGGGAAGAGGCAGTAGATATTTGGAATGAAAAAAAAGATAAAACAGAAGAGAAAATTTTACGTAAAAATAATATTTCCCAAGAAACAAGAATTGACTTTTCTAAAATAGAAGTGGGAGAAAAAAAACAGGAAATAAAAATTTCTGATAACGAAAATACCGATCCAGAAATTAAACTTGTTGGACTTTACGAGCCTCAAAAAAATGATTTAAATTTGGATATGTGGTCAAGTACAGACGGAGATATTATCAAAGATACTCTCGCAAGAATTGATAAAATCAAACTTTCAAAATTTTCTGAAGAAATTTTTGTAAATACAATACTGACATACTCCTACCCACCAAAAAATAAATTTTCACAAGATGAATTTTTGAAATTAAAATTAAATTGGTTAATAAAAAATAATAAAATCAATCTTATTGAAAATTTTTTAAATAACAATTCTCAATTTTCTGGAAAGTCAAAGTTAATAAAATATTTGGTAGATTTCTATATTGCTTCAGCAGATATTTCAGAAGGATGTAAAAAGGCAAATTTCATTAATAAAGAGATTAAAGACAATTATTTAGAAAAATTTAGGATTTATTGTTTAATATTAGACAAGAAGCAAGAAGAGGCCCAATTAAATTTTGATTTACTCAGAGAAGAGGGTCGTTCGGATAAATTTTTTAACGATAAGATATTATTCTTGTTAGGAATGAAAGAAAAAGCAAATAAAAAAATTTTAGATAATAATTTATTAAATTTTTATTTATCTTCTGTTACCGTAGAAGATTTCAAATATGATCCCACTAAAAAAACTAATAAAAATATATGGAAGTACTTAAATGCTTCAAACTTAATTTCAATTAATTACACGGAAGACAAAGAAACCATGAAAAAATATGAAATCGCAGCAAATGAAGGAACTTTTGATCAAGATAAAATTTTTGAATTTTATAAAGCAGTTCCTTTTCATGTAAATCAATTAATTAATGCCGACACAGTATATAAAAGTTTAAATGGTTATGAATCTAGATCATTAATTTATCAAAAAATTTTATTATCTGATAATACAGAAAATAAATTAAATCTGCTTTTTTTACTAAAAGATTTATTTGAGAAAGATAAACTAACCAATGTTTATACTAAACATTTAAGTGATATTTTGAAGAAAATGGATCCAAAAGATATTCCTGACAATTTTGTTAAAATTGTAAAAAGAAATATTATATCCGAAGATGTTTCTGTATTGGGAAAAATTAAATATGACGATAAAGTTTTACATAGATCAAAAGTTATAAAAATTTTTACAGAAAAAAACCCAAATAAGAAAAAGATAAAAAAAGATTTTTCTAATGTTTATAAAAAAATAAAAAGAAACAAAAAATATTTTTTCTCAATAAAGGATGTAATCTTGTTAGAAACATTATCTTCCGACGGGCTAGAAATACCAAAAGAACTTGATATCAATAAACTTTCAGAAAATTTGACGATTCCTACAAATATCAATTTACTTGTAAAAAATAATGAAATTGGTCTACTAATGCTTAAACTTGTTGAGATAATTGGTAGTGACGATATACAAAATTTAGATCCCGAAACGTTATATTTTATAGTTAATATTTTAAACAAAGCAAAAATAAAAAAAGTTAGAAATCAAATTCTCAATCTCACCCTACCTTTAAGAGTTTAATTCATATATATAGATTTTATGACTGTAAGAAAAATATTAACGGAACCGGACCCCATTCTCAGACAAAAGTCGCAACCAGTTGACAAAGTTGATGATTTAACGAGAAAACTCATGGATGATATGCTGGAGACAATGTATCTTGCTCCAGGAATTGGTCTTGCTGCTATTCAAATAGGCGTGCCCAAAAGAATAATAGTTTTAGATATTTCTAAAGATCCGGAGAAAAAGGAACCAATGTATTTTGTAAATCCAGTAATAGTGTCAACTTCAAAAAATAATATCACTTACGAAGAGGGCTGTTTGTCTGTACCAGGGCAATTTGCTGAAATTGATAGGCCAGATAGATGTCATGTTAAATATTTAGATTATAATGGAAATTACAAGGAACTTAAATCTGAAGGATTGCTAGCAACTTGTATTCAGCATGAAATAGATCATTTGGAGGGAATATTATTCATTGATTATTTATCAAACTTAAAAAAGTCTATGATAATAAAAAAACTTTCGAAACAAAAAAAAGAATTAGAAAGAATAGTAGTTTAACTTCAAAAATTTAATGTCACAAAAAATTGTTTTTATGGGAACTCCAGAGTTTTCGGTTCCAACTCTGAAATTATTATTAAAATCCGAACACAGAATTTTGGCTGTATACTCACAACCTCCAACCAAGGCACATCGAGGTCAAAAAATAAGTTCTTCCAGTGTTGAAAATTTTGCTAAAAAAAAAGCCCTCAATGTGAGAACTCCACTGACTTTAGATTCAGATGAAGAGTATGATTTTATGAAAAATTTAAAACCGGATATTGTAGTTGTAATAGCTTACGGAAAAATTATACCAAAAAGATTTTTAAATTTAGCAAAGTATGGTTTTATCAATGTTCACGCTTCATTATTGCCTAAATGGAGAGGAGCTGCGCCAATCCAAAGATCTATTATGAGTTTAGATAGCGAGACCGGAATAAGCATTATGAAGGTCGTAGAAGAATTGGACGCCGGTCCCGTAATGCATCAAGCTAAAATTGCGATCAATGAAAACACAGACACACAAACATTAACTCAAGTGCTATCCCAATTAGGAGCCAAAGCTCTTTTAGACTCTATAAGTAAGATAGAAAATGGTAAGGCAAAATTTAAAGAACAGAATCATAATCAGGCAACTTATGCAAAAAAAATTAGCAAAGCGGAAGGCAAAATTGAATGGAACGAAAGTGCAAAAAAAGTTTTAGCAAAAATTAACGGACTTAATCCTAATCCGGGCGCTTGGTTTGAATACAAGAACGAAAGATACAAAGTTTGGAAAGCCGAAATTGTAAATAAAAGTGGAAAAATAGGAACAATCTTAAATGATCAACTCATCGTGAGCTGCAAAGATCAAGCGGTCCAAATTCTTGAGATACAAAAAGAAGGAAAAAGTAGACAAACGACAGAGCAATTTTTACTTGGCAACAAGATAAACCAGGGCGAAAATATAGCTTAATGTTTACATATCAAATTAAAATAGAATATCTAGGAACAAACTTTGTTGGTTGGCAAAGGCAAAAAAATAATCTTTCAGTTCAAGAGGTATTGGAAAAGGTTTTGTCAAAACGCCTAAAAGAGAAAATTACTGTAATAGGATCTGGCCGAACCGATGCTGGCGTTCATGCCACAGAACAATCGGCACATTTTAAAACGAAACAACATATAGATGATAAGGATACTTTCATAAATTCTGTGAATTTCTTTTTAAACAAATATCCAATATCTATCTTAAACATTAAAAAAAGACCTAAAGGGTTTCACGCAAGGTACAGCGCAATTAAAAGAACCTATAAATATTTTATTATTAATAGGCGTTCATCACTGGTTATAGAAAAAAATAAAGCGTGGCATATTAGAAAAAAAATCAATGTTGAATTGATGAAAAAAGGGGCCAAAATATTAAAAGGTACCCATGATTTTTCAACATTCAGATCTTCATCTTGTACCGCGAAATCACCGGTGAAAACTCTTAATAAAGTAAATATTAAGAAAAATAAAAATAAAATTGTTTTAATTTTTGTGTCTAAATCTTTTCTACAACAACAAGTTAGATCAATGGTAGGTTCTCTGAAGTATTTGGGTGAGGGAAAATGGAGTTTAGATTATTTTAGAAAAGTTTTCTTATCAAAGAAAAGATCTATGTGTGCACCTCCAGCTCCAGCCTGTGGACTGTATTTACATAAAGTGAATTACTAAATGTAGTATTTAGAATTCCAACAAGGCGTTTACGTGCATTTCCGCACTTTCTTTTAATGCATTTAAATCATATCCGCCTTCTAAAATTGATACTACTTTTCCCTTAGAACTTAACTGGGTTGCGCGAATTGTTCTCTTCGTAAGATTATAAAAATCTTCAGATTTTAATTTTAATTGTGCCAAAGGGTCATCTTCATGAGCATCAAATCCTGCAGAAAATAGTATAAATTCTGGTTTGAATTCTTTCAATTTTTTTAAAACATGTTCGTAAGCATCTAAATATTCTTCCGAGCTTGTTCCAGCAGGTAAAGGAATATTTAAAACGTTATTATATTTCCCTTTCTCACTATTTTTTCCAGTTCCTGGGTAATAAGGATATTGATGAGTAGAAATATATAGAACCTTTTCATTATCATAAAAAATATCCTGAGTTCCGTTACCGTGATGGACATCAAAATCAATAATGGCTACTTTTTTTAAATTATATTTTTCCAGCAAATAATAAGCACCAACTGCAATATTATTGTAAACGCAAAATCCCATGGCCTTTTGTTTTTCAGCATGGTGTCCTGGCGGTCTGACTGCACAAAAAGCATTATTGAAATCTTTTTTCATAACCCCGTCGATAGCTGTTAAAATTGAACCAACCGCATCTCGCGTTGCTTCTTTGCTGCCAGGTGAGACAATAGTATCTCCATCTAAAAAATTTAAGCCTTGCTTTGGAAAAGAGTCTTTTACGTTATCCAAGTAGTTTTTATCATGAGCAAAAGCTAGGTATTCAAGATCAAACTTTGTAGGTTTTTTCCAAATTAAATCTTTAGATTTAAGCTTTTTTAAATGATCAATAATAACAGTTACACGATTAGCTCTTTCAGGATGTCCTTGGCCTGTATCGTGATTTAGGTAGGTATCAGTGGTTAAAATACAGGTTTTCACTTAAAATAATTTTGTAAAATATTTAGGTATATTTTTTTAAGTTTTTTCATATCAGAAACTGAAACCATTTCATCGATCTTATGGGCAGTTTTTCCAACTAATCCAAATTCTACACATGGAGATATTTTTCTGATAAATC
>UINC01001552.1_pt1 | contig 20141 bp, 19 predicted proteins | sample 5385821 | NCBI WGS metagenome assembly UINC01 (sample SAMEA4666929, study PRJEB26691) | marine metagenome | isolation source: Pacific Ocean | place: Pacific Ocean | collected 2011-10-13 | reverse complement strand
GGCCGGTGGTCGTGGGCGGCGTCGACCACAACCACCTCGTGGTCGTCGCCGATCAACCAGACGTTGTTGTCAACCTCGAAGTCCTCGCCGTCCAGCGAGAAGATCCCGCTGGTGACCACTCGGTCGATCCTCAGGCCCATCCCGACGGACCTACAGGACCACCACGGAGCGCAGCACCTCGCCGCGTTCCATGGCGTGGAAGGCCTCCTCGACGTCGTCCAGGGAGATCGTCTCGGACACGAACCGGTCCAGGTCGAGGCGGCCCTGCAGGTAGAGGTCGATCAGCATCGGGAAGTCCCGGCTGGGCAGGCAGTCGCCGTACCACGACGACTTCAGCGTGCCGCCCCGGCCGAACACCTCGATCATGGGTAGCTCGATCTTCATCTCCGGGTTGGGGACCCCGACCAGGACGACGGTGCCGGCGAGGTCCCGGGAGTAGAACGCCTGCTCGTAGGTCACCGGCAGGCCGACGGCCTCGATTGCCACGTCGACGCCGTTGCCTCCGGTCAGCGACCGTATGGCCTCGACCGGATCCTCGGTCGAGGAGTTGACGGTGTGGGTGGCCCCGAACTCCCGGGCGATGGCCAACTTCCGGTCGTCGAGGTCCACGGCGATGATCGTGTGGGCGCCGGCCAGGCTCGACCCGGCGATCGCCGCATCGCCCACGCCGCCACAGCCGAACACGGCCACGGAATCTCCGCGGCCCACGTTGCCTGTGTTCATGGCGGCCCCCAGGCCGGCCATCACGCCGCAGCCGACCAGGCCTGCCACCTCCGGACGGGCAGCCGGGTCCACCTTCGTAGCCTGGCCGGCGTGCACCAGGGTCTTCTCGGCGAAGGCGCCGATGCCCAGCGCCGGCGAGAGCTCGACGCCGTCCAGGGTCATCTTCTGCGTGGCGTTGTGGGTGGCGAAGCAGTACCAGGGGCGACCCCGTCGACACGACCGGCACTGGCCGCAGACCGCCCGCCAGTTCAGGATCACGAAGTCGCCGGGGGCCACGTCGGTGACGCCGTCACCCACCTCTTCCACGATGCCCGAGGCCTCATGGCCGAGCAGGAAGGGGAACTCGTCGTTGATGGCGCCCTCGCGGTAGTGGAGGTCCGTGTGGCAGACCCCGCAGGCCTGCACGGACACCAAAACCTCGCCCGGGCCCGGATCAGGCACCTCGATGGTCTCTACGGTGACCGGCTCACCCTTGGCTCGGGCCACCACGGCCCGGACGCTGTGCGGCATGACTTCTCCCTGGTGCTGGCCGGACGGTCCGACGCCGGACCGAGAACGGCCGGACGCTAACAGGTGGCCGTTCCACCCTCTCCGAACCGGCGACGGGTGGCCGCCCGGTCGACCTTGCCGCTGGAGTTACGGGGCAGGGCATCGAAGAGCACCCGGCGCGGGTAGGCAAACCGGGTCAGGTGCTCCCTGCTTTCCTCTCAGGTCGAGTAGAGGTCGCCGACCCCGGTGCTGATCCGGCCGGGGGAAGAGGGGCGGTCGACGCACAGCCACATCCTGACAGGGGCGATGCTCCGGACCTATCGTCCCGACACGACGGACCAACCCCGCGGAGGTGGACATGAAGGTAGCGATCACGGGAGCCTCGGGGTTCCTCGGTTCCCACTGCCTGGCAGTAGCGGTGGCCTCTGGACACGAGGTCAGGGCGGTCGTCCGCAACCCGGCCAAGGCCCGCTCTGCTGCTTCCCTCCACGGCCTGGACCCCGACGGAATCGAGGTCGTCGTCGCCGACCTGGCCGACCACGAGGCGCTGCGGGCGTCGGTGGACGGGGTCGACGCCCTGCTCCACGTCGGCGCCGTGTTCAGCCTGGATCCCCGCCAAGGCCGCCAGATGCGCTCGGTGAACCCGACCTCCACCTCGGTCCTGCTGGAAGCGGCAGCCGATCGGGACCTCCGACGGGTGGTCCACGTCTCGTCCATGGGCGTCTACGGGGCCGGCCGGACCTCGGTGGGTCCCGACACCCCGACCGGCCCGGAGTGCGGGCCGTACACCGGAAGCAAGATCGAGGCGGACGCCCTGGCCGTGTCCCACCAGCGGGCCGGGCGACCCGTGGTGATCGTCTGCCCCGGTGGGATCATCGGCCCACTGGATCCCAGCCCCGAACTGAGCGATTCCATGGCCGCGGCGCTGGACGGCCTACGCCGCTCCCGGGTTCCGATGCCCGAGGGGGCCTGTTTCGGCATGGTCGACGTGAGGGACGTGGCGGCGGCCTGTGTGGGATCGCTGACCTCCGGTGGGGCACCGGCCCGCCACCTCCTGGCCGGCCACCTGGTCGGACCTGCAGACATGCTCCGGATGGCGTCCGAGCTGACCGGCCGTCCGGTGCGGATCACCGGCTTCCCGGCACCGCTGCTCAGCCTGACCGGCGTCCTCTGCGACCTGGTGGGACGGGCGACCGCCAACAAGATGCCGCTCAGCCGGGAGGTCGCCCGCATGACCACGGCCAACATGCGGGCCGGTGGCCTCCAGGAGGTCGACCAGCGGAGCGCCCACCAGGCCTTCGGGTTCCCGGCGACCCCCCTCGAGACGACCCTGGCGGAGACCATCTCGTGGCTGCACGTTGCAGGGCACCTGACCGACGAGCAGGCCGGTCGGCTGGCCCACTGACCCTGCCCGGTCAGGACCTGTCGTCGGGCGCACCCCGGACCAGCACCACGGCCAGGAACGCCACCACGGCCACCACGGCCATCGAGGCCCCCATGGCCAACGCCTCCGGTGAACCGACGTCAGGGCCCACCCCGGTGTGGGCGTGGTCGACCTCGCCCAGCAGGTGGTGGCTGAGCAGCGCCCCGACCAGGACTGACCCCGAGCCGACGGCCACCGACGTGGCCATGATGGCCGGTACGCGGCGGACCAGGAGGGCCGCCGTCGCCGGTGGTGCCACCAGGAAGGCGAACACCAGGAGCCCACCGACCGCCTCGAAGGACGCGGTGACCGACAGGGCGACCAGGACCAGGAAGGCAATCTCGGTGGCCCGGGGTCGCAGGCCCAGGAGTTGGGCCTGGACGTCGTCGAAGGTCAGGGCCAGCAGTGGTCGGTGGAACACCAGGGCCATGGCCGCCACCAGGGCCACGACCACCACCTGTCGGAGCAGGGCGGTTCCCGTGGTGTCGAGCAGCGATCCGAAGAGGAACTCCTCGAGCTGGTGTTCGTCGATCCCATCCGAAGCGGCCACCAGCACGACGGTGAGGGCCAGCATCGCCACCAGGAGCAGGCCGATGGCCGACTCGCCGGGCAGCGGCGAGCGACGCTGCACGCCGCGGACGCCCAGGACCATCACGACGGCGGCCACCAGCGCACCCACCATGAGGTCGCCACCCAGCAGGGAGGCAATGGCCACCCCGGGCAGCACGCCGTGGCCGAGTGCCTCGGCCAGGTAGGTATTGCCGCGCAGGACGACCCACGTTCCGACCACCGAGGTGGCCACCACGGTGAGCAGCGCGGCCAGCACGGCCCGCTGGAAGCCGGGATCGCCGGTGAACGGCTCGATCCACCAGGCGATCGGATCGGTCAGGAACTCCATGCTGGCGGCCACCTCGACCGGGTTCGCCGACCACCTGAGGGCCGGAAGGATTGAGAACGAGTCTCAATCGTAGGGCCTATCCGGACCGGGGCGACGATCAGGCGGGCCAGGCCTCCCGGAGGCGCCGCCACGAATCTCCTAGGGCCTCGGGAAGCACCCGGAGGTCGGCCGTCGTCGTGGTGAAGTTCGTGTCACCGGACCAGCGGGGCACCACGTGCACGTGGAGATGGCCGGGTACCCCGGCACCGGCCGCCGGCCCCAGGTTCAGCCCCACGTTCACGCCACCCGGCGAGAAGGCAGACTCGACGGCGGCCACGGCGTCACGCACCGTCGCCCAGAGCTCCTCGTGTTCGGCGGCGTCGAGGCCGTCCAGGGTGGCCACGGCACGTCGGGGCAGGACCATCATGTGGCCGCTGGTGTACGGGTAGGCGTTCAGCAGGACGAAGCAGGTCTCGCCCCGGTGGACGATGAAGGTCTCGGAATCGTCGAGGCCGCTCTGCTCGATTGCCTCGAAGAGGGTCGACCCGTCCGGCACCCCGCTTTCAACACCATCCAGCGGCGCGTCCCCGCCCAGCGACGCCACGTAGGCATGCCGCCAGCCGGCCCAAAGTTGGTCCAGGCGGCTCAGGACTTCGCCTCCACCGCGGCGGCCAGGCGCTCCACGAACTCGTCGAGGGGCAGGTCCCGCTCTGGAGCATCGGCCCCGCGGGCATTGTCGCCCACCGTGCCATTGACCCTGTCGTCGTCGCCAACCACCAGCACGTGCGGAACCTTGGCCACCTTGCCGGCCCGGACCCGCTTGCCGAGTGGTTCGTCGGCCGCCGCCAGGGTGGCCCGGAACCCCTCATCACCCAGCCGGTCCAGGACCGACTCGGCATAGGCCTGGTGCTCGTCGGCCACCGGCAGGACCCGGACCTGCTCGGGAGCCAACCACCGCGGGAACGCTCCGGCATAGTGCTCCAGCAGCACACCGAAGAAGCGCTCGATGGAGCCCATGAGCGCCCGGTGGATCATCACGGGACGGTGGCGACCACCGTCGGCACCCACGTACTCCAACTCGAACCGCTCCGGGAGGTTGAAGTCCAACTGGATAGTGGAGAGCTGCCAAGGGCGGCCGATGGCGTCGGTGACGTCCACGTCGATCTTCGGCCCGTAGAAGGCGCCGCCTCCCTCGTCCACCACGTAGTCCAGCCCGGCCGACTCCAGCGCCGCCCTGAGGCCGTCGGTGGCCATCTCCCAGAGCTCCTCCTCGCCCACCGCCTTGTCCTCCGGCCGGGTGGAGAGCTTTGCCTGGAAGTCCTCGAACCCGAAGGCCCGCAACACGCTGAGGGTGAAGTCCAGGAGCGAGGCCAACTCGTCCGGGACCTGCTCCCGGGTGCAGAAGATGTGGCTGTCGTCCTGGGTGAAGCCCCGGCTCCGCATCAGGCCGTGGATGACGCCCGAGAGCTCATAGCGGTAGACGGTGCCCAGCTCGAAGAGTCGACTGGGAAGGTCCCTGTAGCTGCGCTGCCCGCTCTGGAAGATCGCCACGTGGAAGGGGCAGTTCATCGGCTTCGGGTAGTACGTGGCCCCGTCCAGCTCCATCGGTGGGTACATGCCGTCGGCGTAGAAGTCGAGGTGCCCGCTGGTCTCCCAGAGCACCGACTTGGCGATGTGCGGGCTGTACACGAAGTCGTAGCCACCGGCCTCATGGCGGGCACGGCTGTAGTCCTCGATCAGCTTGCGGACCAGGGCGCCCTTCGGGTGCCAGACGGCCAGCCCCGGACCGAGGGCCTCTGGCCAGGACAGCAGGTCCATCTCGGCGGCGAGGCGGCGATGGTCCCGCTTCTCGGCCTCAACCAGGCGGTGGAGGTGCGCCTTCAGGGCCTTCTTGTCGGCCCACGCGGTGCCGTAGATGCGCTGGAGCATCGGCTGCTTCTCGTCGCCCCGCCAGTAGGCACCGGCGACCTTCTGCAGCGCGAAGTGCCCGAGGCGGCCCGTGGACGGTACGTGCGGTCCGAGGCACAGGTCGATGAACCCGTCGCCGTTGCGGTAGTAGGTGACGGAACTATCGGTGGACGCCTCACCGGCCATCTCGCCGGAGGCGGCACCCGACGTGACCTGCTCGATGATCTCCCGCTTGTAGCGGTGGCCGGCGAACAGGTCCAGAGCCTCACCCGCGTCGGCCTCATGGCGCTCGAAGGCCTGGTCGGCCTCGATCACCTCGCGCATCCTCGCCTCGATGGCCTCCAGGTCGTCATTGCTGAACGTGGCGCCGCCGGGCAGTTCGAAGTCGTAGTAGAAGCCGTGCTCGATGGGTGGGCCGATGGCGTAGGTGGCACCCGGCCAGAGGTCCAGCACGGCCTGGGCAAGCACGTGTGCCGTCGAGTGTCGGATGGTGTGGAGCCCGTCGTCGCTGTCCGCTGTGACTATCGAGACGCTGCACCCGTCGGGCAGCACCCGGTCGAGGTCGCGGCCTTCGCCATCGACGGTGACGATCAGGGCCGCCCTTGCCAGACCCGGGCCGATGTCGGCGGCCAGGTCGGCACCGGTGGCACCCTCGGGCAGGACGCGTGTGGAGCCATCGGGAAGGGTGATCGTGAGTTCCGACATGTCGGGTCAGGCCTCCTCGTGGATCGTCAGCATGCTCGTCGCCGGGAAGCGACCAGCCGGCCCGGCCGTGCCGAGACTCCCTGTCTCCATCCTGTGAGGGTATGGGAGTTCCCCGCCCGGGACGCAGACGATACCGACGCTCCCCTCCACGACCGTCCACCCGGCCCGGCCCTAGGATCCGGAATCGACCGACCGGTACATCCGGCCTGAACGAAGGGCGCAGGTACGTGGGGATCCTCGACGGCAAGCGACTGCTCATCACCGGGGTGCTCACCGATGCCTCCATAGCCTTCTCGGTTGCCCGCCTGGCCCAGGAGGAGGGCGCCGAGGTGGTGCTGACGGGGGCCGGTCGGGGCATGCGCCTGACCGAGCGCACCGCCCGCAAGCTCCCGAATCCCGCCGAGGTGCTGGAGTTCGACGTGACCTCCTCGGAGCAGGCTGATGCCCTCCGACAGCACCTTGCAGACACCTGGGGGCAGGTGGACGGTGCGCTCCACGCCATCGGATTCGCCCCGGAGGTCTGCCTCGGAGAGGACTTCATGGCGGCCGAATGGTCCGACGTGGCGGTGGCCATGGAGATCTCCGCCTATTCGCTCAAGACCGTGGCCGAGGTGGTGGCGCCGCTCATGGCCAACGGTGGCTCGATCGTCGGGCTCGACTTCGACGCCCGGTTCGCCTGGCCGGCCTACAACTGGATGGGCGTGGCCAAGGCGGCGCTCGAGTCGACCTCGCGCTACCTGGCCCGCTCCATGGGCCCTGACGGCGTCCGGGTCAACCTGGTCGCCGCCGGACCGATCCGCACCATGGCCGCCAAGAGCATCCCCGGCTTCGCCGCGTTCGAGGATGCCTGGGGAACCCGCGCTCCGCTGGGGTGGGACGTCCACGACGCCGAGCCCGTGGCCCGTGCCTGCGTCGCGCTGCTGTCGGACTGGTTCCCGGCTACCACCGCGGAGATGCTCCACGTGGACGGGGGCTACCACGCAATCGGAGCCTGACATGGCGACCTGACGGGCCCCGGTCCGGACCTCAGTCGTAGAGCGAGACGTTCGCGTCCGCCCGGTCGGTGCAGTGGGCGTCGGCCAACGGATAGGGGTTGACGGCGTTCTGGCCGCCGCCCGGGTGGTACTCGAAGTGCAGGTGCACGCCCTGGGCGTTGCCGCTGTCGCCCATGTAGCCGATGACGTCGCCCGCCCTCACCGCGCCCTCCCTCCCGTACGCCGACAGGTGCGCCCCGTAGTAGTAGTCGCCGTCGGTGGCCACCAGGTCGAACGAACGTCCCCCGACGCTGTCCCAGCGGTAGGAGACGACGCCGTCCACCGGCGCCACGATCGGATCATGGCGGATGCCGACCAGGTCCACGCCCTCGTGGCTCCGACCGCCCGAACGCGGGTATCCCCAGGTGTCGCGGAACTTGGTACGGGCGCCGATCGGACAGACCCAGTCCGCCGACGTCACCTGGCGGACCACCGCCGAGCGGTTGCTCCGGGTGCGGGCGTCACGTCGCAGGTGTCGCCGGCTGCTCGCCGAGAGGCCGCCAAGGACGTCGTCGTAGGTGGTCCGCAGTCGGTCGGCGTCCCTCACGATGTCCGCGACCAGCCGGTTCACCTCCAAGAGCGCAGCCGAGGCCGCCCGCTGCCTGCGCCTGGCCTCGGCGAGCAGGCGGGCCATGCCCTGGAAGCGGGCCTCGGCGACGGCCAGGCCTGCGACGGCGAGCGGTAGCACGTCGGAGGCTGCCTTGATCAGCGGCTGCAGGCCCGCATCGCGATCGATGACGAGGGCCTGCGACGGATCGCTGGTGAAGACCACCGACCGGTCGGCGACCTGGGCCACGGCGGTGGAGGGAAGGGCCAAGAGGAGCGCGACGGATGCGCCGATCAGGCCTGTGGGGCGAAACACCCGGGAATCCTATTCCGTCAGGGCGAATTCACCAGCGTTCCACGGACCACCTGCCGCCCTCTCTCACCGGCCCAGCCCGTCCGACTCGTCGCGGATCTCGCCCACCATCTCCTCCACTACATCATCCATGGACAGGATCCCCACCCACTCCCCGGTTCCATCGACCACGACCGCCATCTGGCTCCGCGAGCGCCGCAACCGCTGCAGGACGTCGTCGAGCAGCAGGTCGGAACGCAGTACAGGCAGGCTGCGGATCGACTCCAGGGGCACCGGCTCGTCGCGGGCCTCCAGCGGGAGCCGTAGGAGGTCCTTGGCGTGCACCATGCCCACCAACTCACCGGTGGGCGAACGGAGCATCGGCAGTCGGGTGTGTCCGCTGGACGCCACCACCCCCTCGATCTCGGACAGGGGTTGTCTGCGATCCACCGTCACAACCTCGGACCTCGGCACCATCACCGATGCCGAGGTGTGCCGCCCCAGGTCCAGCACACCGGTCAGGAGCTCGTGTTCGAACGGATCGATCAGGCCGTCGTCACGTGAGGCATCCAGTAGGGCGGTGAGCTCGGGCACCCCGACGGCACGCTCGATCTCGTCGACCGGCGTGAGGCCGAAGGGCCGCACCGCCCACGTAGCCAGGCGGTCCACCACGAGGATGGCCGGGCGGACCAGGGCGACGAACGCCCCGTGGGTCCGAACGGTCCATCGGAGCGTCCGCTCGGGATCGGCGATGGCGACGTTCTTGGGAACCAGCTCGCCGAACAGCATCTGGAACACGGCGGCCAGACCTATGACCAGGACCAGGGCCACAGTCGACGACACTCCGGAGGGAAGCCCGGCTGCATAGGTGATCGACTCCATCCGGCGCCCGATCGTGGGCTCTACCAGGACGCCCAGGGCGATGCTGCTCACGGTGATGCCCAACTGTGCGCCCGACATCTGGACCCTGAGATCCCGCCGGGCCACCAGCGCCCGGGCAGCCGATCCGGAACCGTCGGCCGCAGCCGCCTCCAGGCTGGAAGGTCGGGCCGCGACGAGGGCGAACTCGGTGGCCACGAACAGGGCGTTCACCGCCACAAGGGCGACCATGGCCAGCAGCGGGAGGACGATCATGCCGACTCCCCGGAGTCGGGCGGAACGACGATACGCAACGTGGCGATCCGACGACCGTCGACCGCCACCACCTCGATCCTCCAACCCTCGTGTTCCACCATCGCCGTAGGTTCCGGCAGCCGCCCGAGGCGCTGGAGCACGAAGCCGGCGAGCGTCTCGTAGGGGCCGGGGGGGACCCGCAGCCCGGTGGCGTCCAGGACCTCGTCCGGGTTCAGACGGCCGGACACCACGATGCTTCCCGATCCATCGACATGCGTGCGGACCACCTGCCGGTCGTGCTCGTCGTCGATCTCACCGACTATCTCCTCCAGCACGTCCTCCACCGTGACGATCCCGGCCGTTCCTCCGTGCTCGTCGACCACGACAGCCATGTGGCTGCGGTGGTCGCGCAGGTCGTCCAGCAGGCCGTCGAGGGAGCGTGTCTCCGGAACGGCCAGCACATCGTGCATGAGCTCGCCCACCGAAATCCCGTCCCGCAAGTTGGCCGGCCTGCCCAGGAGGGACTTCACGTGGACCACGCCCACCACGTGGTCCAGGTCGGAGCCGAAGACCGGAAAGCGGGAGTGGCCCGTGGACGCCGACCTGGCCAGGAGGTCCGACCCCGGAGCGTCCAGATGGAGCGCGTCGACGTCGAGGCGGGGCACGAGGATATCTGCGATGGTCTTGTCGCCGAACCTGATGGATCGGGTGAGCAACTCCACATCCGAGCGGTCCAGCATCCCGTCGGACGACTCCCTGATGAGGTCGCCCATCTCGTCCAGCGTGCGGGACGCGCCCAGGTCCTCCCGGGGTTCCACGCCGAACCGCCGGAGCACTGCATTGGCCGAGCCGTTGAGGACCAGCACGACCGGTCGGACCACCATTCCGTAGGCCTGCACCAGTGGGGCCAGACGTCGGGACACGCGCTCCGGGGCGGCCAGGGCCAGGTACTTGGGCACCTGTTCGCCCAGCACCAAGTGCAACACCGCAGCTACCGCGATGGCGAGGACTACCGATACCCCCGTGGGGTGCGCCCCGTCGGTCAAGAGCCGAGCCGCGGTCGGCTCGGCGACGAAGCCGAGGAGCAGGGCCGACAGGGTGATGCCGAACTGGGCCCCCGAGAGGTGGGTGGTGAGGTGCCTCAACAACGCCCTCACGCGGCGTGCCCCCGGGTCCGCGTCGGCTGCCGCCTCGACACGGACCCTGTCGACGGCCACCAGGCTGAACTCGGCGGCCACGAAGAAGGCGTTGACGGCCAGGAGCAGGGTGACCGCCACCAGCCCGACGAGGATGGACATCTGGGGAGCGATCCTAACGACGACCGGCCGTAGCCAGGGGACCTCTGAGCGCCCGCCCGATTCGGGGCCGAGGAGGGTAGTTCGATACCTTAACCATCATGTCCGACGCCCCCATCCAGGACGAGACGCCGCCCGCCGTCGGGACCGACGAATCCGACGACAAACTCGTGGCGGCGGCGCGGGCAGCGGCCAAGTTGGCGCGTCAGGTCACCATCCCGCTTGGACAGGTCGGCCTCAGCCTTCCCCAGTACCGGGTCCTGGCCTTCCTCGACGAAGGTGATGCGGCGCCGTCGGACCTGGCCGGGCGCCTCTCGGTGAGTCGTCCCTCGATCACCGCCCTGATGGACGGGCTCGTCACCCGTGGCCTGGTGGAACGCCGACCCGACCCCGACGACGGGCGCCGGGTAAGCCACCACCTCACCGAAGACGGTCGGTCGAACCTGCGTAGCGCTGACCGGGCGGTGGGCAACCGCCTGGCGGCGATCGGAACTCACGTCCACGCCGGCGACTCCACCCGGCTGATCGCCAGCCTGGCCCGCTTCGGAGAAGCCATCCGGGCCGCCCGGGCCGCCGGCACAACGTGACCACGGCAGCGCCGGACACGCCACCAGTAGCCCGCGTCGACCCCGATTCCTCCAGGGGCTGGTTCCGGCGTCTCCTTCCCGTCATCAGGGCCCGACGTGGCACCTTCGCCGTCGTGCTGCTCACCGGGCTGTCCGGCCTGGCACTCCAGGTCTCGGTTCCGATGGTCCTACGTCGGGCGGTCGACGTGGCGGTGGACCAGCGGGCCGGAGGGCTGGAGGGCCACGTGCTCCTCCTCGTCTCCATGGCCGCCGCCTCGTTCGGGCTGCGTTTCACCTACCGCTACCTGCTGTTCGGGACGGCCTGCCGCATAGAGACGGACCTCCGGTCACAGATATACGACCACCTGACCCGACTCTCCTTCTCCTTCTACGACCGGGTGGCGGCCGGCGAGGTCATCTCCCGGGCCAACTCCGACATCCGCTCCATCCAGCTCCTCCTGGCCTTCGGGCCGCTGGCGGGCCTCTCCGCCGTCAGCTTCCTGATGGCATTCGGCTTCATGCTCGGCATCCACGTTCCTCTGGCCCTGCTCACCGTGTCGACCATGCCGTTCGTGTACGTCCTCGGGCAGAAGCTCAGGGACCAGGTCTTCCCCCTCTCGTGGGTCACACAGGGGCGGATGGCCGAAGTGGCCATGGTGGTCGACGAGAACATAAACGGCACCCGGGTGGTGAAGTCGTTCGCCGCCGAGTCTGACCAGATCGCCCTCCTGGCAAGGGTGGCCGACAGGCTCCGCTGGTCGGCCACCGCCCTCATCGAGGCCAGGGCGCGGTTCAACCCGCTGATCGAGGCGCTTCCCAGGCTGGGCATGGCGCTCGTGCTCCTCTACGGCGGCCACCTCGTCATCGACAGGCAGATCGGCGTCGGCTCGCTGCTGGCCTTCAGCGCCTACGTGACGATGATCTCAGTCCCGTTCAGGATGTTCGGCTTCGTGCTCCTCCAGGCCCAACGGGCGGCGGCCTCGGCGCTGCGAATCTACGAGATCCTGGACGAACAGCCGGCGATCGTCGACAGGCCCGGTGCCCGACCCCTGGTCGACCCCCGGGGACGGATCGAGTTCCGGAACGTCACCTTCCGGTATCCCGGGGCCGACGGAAAGGAGTCGCCGGCCGTCCTTGAGGGCTTCGACCTCGTGGTCGAACCCGGTGAGACGGTGGCCATCGTGGGTCGGACCGGATGCGGGAAGTCCACCGTGGCCCGACTGCTCCCGCGCTTCTACGACGTGGACGGCGGCGCTGTGCTCGTCGACGGCATCGACGTCCGCGACCTGACGCTGTCCAGCCTCCGGGCCCACGTCAACCAGGTGCCCGACGAGGCATTCCTGTTCTCCGACTCGCTACACGACAACATCGCCTTCGGGAAGCCCGATGCCTCCCGTCACGAGGTGGTGGCCGCCGCCAGGGTCGCCCGGGCCGATGCATTCATCGGGGACCTCGACGGTGGCTACGGAGAGGTGGTCGGCGAGCGCGGCTACACCCTGTCGGGCGGACAGCGGCAGCGGATCTCCATCGCCCGGACGGTCCTGGCCAACCCGATGGTCCTGATCCTGGACGATGCCACCAGCGCCGTGGACGTCCGTACGGAGGAAGGCATACACCAGGGCCTGTCCGACCTCCTCGCCCGACGCACGACCGTCGTAATCGCCCATCGCCTCTCCACGATCAGCCTGGCCGACCGGGTCGTCCTGATTGAGGGCGGGCGGATCGTCGCCGAGGGGACCCACGTCCACCTGCTGGCCACCGAGCCCCGCTACAGGGCGATCGTCGCCCAGGCCGACTACCAGGAGGCGGAGGCCTGATGGGCGGCGGGCACGGCCACGGCTTCTTCACCGGCCCCTCCTCGGTCCAGGCAAACGCACAGGCAGGCCTGCCCTTCGCCGAGGTCCCCGAGGAACTCCGGAGTCGCATCGCGGACGTCCTGAGTCACGAGCCCGAACACCCGGAACCGGCGGTCCGGTTCTCACACCGCGACTGGGACCGGCGGCCGTTCGGACTCAGGACCTTCCTGGCACCCAACGCCGGCGGACTCCTCGTCGCCCTGCTACTCGTGCTGGCCGAGGTCGGCCTGCTCCACATCGGGCCACTCCTCACCCAGATCGGCATCGACCACGGTGTCGTGCCCGGCGACCGGGGCGTGCTGGTCGCCGTGGCCCTGGCATACATAGGAGCCGTTGGCCTCTCGACGGTCGCCTCCTGGTTCCGGACCCGCTTCACCGGTCGCCTGGGCGAGCGGCTCGTCTACCAGCTCCGGGTCAGGGTCTTCAGCCACTTCCAACGCCAGTCCCTGGACTTCTTCACCGGGGAGAAGTCCGGCGTCCTGATGACGCGCATGACCAGCGACATCGAGGCGCTCACGGTGCTCATGCAGGAAGGCCTTGTCAACTTCGTGGTGCAGGGCATGACCCTGGTGGTGATCACCGCCTACCTGGTGGTGCTGGACCCGACGCTGGCCATCGTCTGCCTCCTGGCCGTGATCCCGGTCAACGTCGTCCTGACCATGTGGTTCCGACGGGTCTCGCTCATCGGCTACCTGCGGGTCCGGGACCGGATCGCCGACGTGCTGGCGAACCTCTCCGAGAGCCTGGCCGGCATCCGGCAGATCACCGCCTTCAACCGCCGGGACCACGAGATGGCCCGACACCAGCAGGTCATCGATGCCCACCTGGATGCCAACCTCTACACCGGCCGGGCACAGGCGCTGTTCGGGCCCGGCACGGAGTCCATCGGCATCGTGACGCAGGCCATCGTCCTGCTGGTCGGAGGCCGCATGGCGCTGCGCGGCGAGCTGTCACTGGGCGAACTGACGGCCTTCCTGCTCTTCCTCACCTCGTTCTTCGCTCCGGTCCAGACGCTGGTCCAGCTGTACAACCAGTACCAGCAGGGCAGCGCAGCGGTGGTGAAGCTGCGCGAGCTTCTGGCCAGGGAACCCACGGTGCCCGAACGGCCGGACGCGATCGACCTGCCGCCGATCAGGGGATCGATCCGACTGGAGGCGGTGACGTTCGGCTACGACCCGGACCACCTGGTGCTACGCGACGTGGATCTCGAACTGGCTCCCGGCGAGGTGCTGGCCGTGGTGGGTCCGACCGGCGCCGGCAAGTCGACCATCGCCAAGCTGATAACCCGCTTCTACGACCCGACGTTCGGACACGTGACCATCGACGGCCACGACCTCCGCGACGTCTCCATCGACTCGCTGCGGAGCCAACTCGGCGTGGTCCCCCAGGAACCGTTCCTGTTCAACGGGACGATCCGGGACAACGTCGCCTTCGCCCGTCGGGGTGCCACCGACGACGAGGTCGTGGAGGCCTGCAGGGCGGTCGGCCTGCAGGGCCTGGTGGACCGGATGCCCCATGGCGTGGACACGCCCATCCACGAACGTGGTGCCTCGCTTTCGGCAGGCGAACGCCAGCTGGTGGCCCTGGCCCGGGCGTTCCTGGCACGCCCACGTGTGCTCGTGCTGGACGAGGCAACCTCGAACCTGGACCTGCTGTCCGAATCGGTGATCGAACGGGCCCTGGACTCCCTCCTGGAGGGTCGGACAGCCATCCTCATCGCCCACCGCCTGGCCACAGCCATGCGGGCCGACCGCATAGCCGTGGTGGACGAGGGCCGGATCGTGGAACACGGAACCCATGATGAGCTGGTGTCGTTGGGTGGGCAGTATGCCGAGATGGTCGACACCTGGATGAGGCACGCGAACCACCTCCCGACCACCCGGTGAGCGGCCTCCAACTGGCGTTCGGCCTCGCCGTATACGCCATCGGCTGCACCCTGCAGGGCGTCCTGGGATTCGGTGGCGGCCTGTTCGCCGTCCCGATCCTCGCCCTCATCCACCCGGACTTCGTTCCGGGACCCGTCCTGATGGTGAACCCGCTGCTCAGCGGGTTGCTCTCCATGCGGGAACGCGGTTCGGTGGACCGCCACGGCCTCCGATGGGCGCTGACCGGTCGGATTCCCGGGGTGCTGCTGGGGGCGGTCGCCCTGACCGTGGTCGCCGAGGAGCGCCTGGGCGTTCTGTTCGGCGTGCTGCTGCTGGTCTCGGTGGCCCTCAAGGCCAGCGGGGTGCACGCCGAGCGCACCCCCCGGACCCTCATGGCGGCCGGCGGGCTGAGTGGGTTCATGGCCACCACGGTGGCCGTCGGCGGGCCTCCCATCGCCCTCGCCTTCCACGACCTCCCGGGACCCGTCCTCCGGGCCACCCTGTCGGTCTACTTCCTCGCCGGGACGACGATCTCCCTGATCGTGCTGGCGCTGGCCGGACAGTTCGGGACATCCGACCTTGTGGTCGCCGCCTGGCTGGTGCTGCCCGTGATGGTCGGGGTAGCGCTCTCCGGACCACTCCGAGGACCGCTGGACCGCGGCTGGCTGGCGCCCGCCGTGTACGTCCTGTCGTCGGCCGCCGCGGTGGTCCTCCTCATCCGGTCCCTGGCCTGACGGGCGGTCGGCCCGTCAGATGCCGGCGTCTGGCCGTAGGGTCGGCGACGTGCACGAGCCCGTCCTCCAACTCACCGGCGTCGGCCGACGTACCGAATGCACCACCATGCTGGATGGCGTGGACTGGCAGGTCGACCCGGGTCAGCACTGGGTGGTGCTGGGGCCCAACGGCTCGGGGAAGAGCACCCTGCTCAGGATCGCCGGTCTCCACCTGCACCCGACCGTGGGAACGGTACGGGTACTGGGAGAGACCCTCGGCCGGACCGACGTCCGCAGGCTGAGGAGACGGATCGGGTACGCATCGGCATCCCTCGCCGATGCCTTCCGTCCAGGCATCACTTCCGGAGAAGTGGTAATGACGGCGCTCCACGGGGCCCTGGAACCGTGGTGGCACGACTACTCGGACGACGACCGTGAGCGGGCCCGCTCCCTCCTGGGCAGGATCGGATGCGGGGACCGCGCAGGGCATGCCTTCGGGACGCTGTCCTCGGGCGAACGGCAACGGGTACTCCTGGCCCGGACCCTGATGGTCGATCCCGACCTGCTGCTCCTGGACGAACCGACCGCCGCCCTGGACCTCGGCGGCCGCGAGGCCCTCGTGACCACGCTGGCAGGCCTGGCCGACGACCCGGCCACGCCCCCGATGGTGCAGGTGACCCACCACGTGGAGGAGATCCCGCCCGGCTTCACCCACGCCCTCCTCCTGGAGGCCGGCCGTGTGGTGGATGCCGGGCCACTTGCCGACGTCGTCACGGAGCGGGCCCTCTCGGACTGCTACGGCCTCGACCTCCGCCTCTCCCACGTCGCCGGCCGGTGGTCGGTCCGGGTGAACGGTTCCGATCGTTGAGACCTCCCCACGCCCTCGTCATCACCGGTGGGCCGGTCCCTCGGAACCTCGGGACCCTGCCAGCAGCCGACCTGGTGATCGCCGCCGACGAGGGGATCGACAACGCCAGGTCGCTCGGCATCCAGGTGGACCTGCTGGTCGGTGACCTGGACTCGGCCTCGCCCGCGGCCCGGTCGACGGCCCGGGCCGTGGAACGGCACCCGATCGACAAGGACGAGACCGACCTGGAACTGGCCCTGTCCGCGGCGCTGGCCGCCGGCATGGGGTCGGTGACCGTGGTCGGCACGATCGGGGGCCGGGTGGACCACGCCATTGGCAACATGCTGGTCGTAGCCGCCGACCGCTGGGCCGACCTGAGGATCGACCTGCGGATCGACGGCGCCCGGGCCTGGGTGGTCCGCGACCGGGTGGAGGTCCGCGGAACGGTAGAAAACCTCGTCAGCCTGCTGGCCGTGGGCGGTCAGGCGACCGGTGTCACCACCACCGGATTGGCCTGGGCCCTGACCGACGGTGTGCTGGAGCCGGGAGTGGGCCTGGGCCTGTCCAACCGGATGGCCGCCTCGACGGCCACGGTCGCTGTCGGTAGTGGCGTGGTCATCGCCCTGATGCCGGACGCCACGGGCCGGTAGCCGTCCGGCTCAGGATTCGCACTGGTCCACTGCTGACTCGCCGGCCACCCGGGCCTCCAGCCATGCGACCAGGTCGTCGAGGTAGGCCGGAACGGCCGACCCGTGACTCTCCCCCTCGTAGACGCGCCGCTCCAGCGGTGCGTGGTCGGCAAAAGCGCACAGCTGGCTGAAGAGGGCCAAGCTGCTGACCACCGGGATCTGCTCGTCCATGTCGCCATGCAGGATGATCACCGGAACCTGGTTGGGCAGCTGGTTGGTGTCGTTCTCCAAGAGCCTGGCGTTCCACTCCGGGATGGCGAAGACGTCATCGACGTTCACGAGCTCCTCGTATGGGATCCTGTTGAAGACATCGAAGATGTGGCCGGTGCAACCCTTCTCCAGTTCGTCCAGGAGGTGAGCGTTGGCAGGGTTCATGACCGTTGCCAAGTCCAACTCGTCGTACGTGGCCGCCATGCTGGCGGCGGCCATCACCAGGTAGCCCTGGTAGTCGGAACCTTGGAGGAACGCGGACAGCAGAGCGAACTGGGAAGGCGGTGCCCCGGCTGCGACACCGACAAGGTCCAGGTCCGGGGCGAGGTCCTGCCAACGTTCAGCGACGTGCATGGCCGCGTGGCCTCCCTGGGAATGTCCCCAGACCACGAGCGGGCCGTCCGCGCCCACGCCCGGCATCGACTGGGCCGCCCGGACGATGTCGAAGACCCCGCGGGCCTCGCTCTCACCGACGACGTACGGGTGGATGCCCGGCCCGCCCATGCCCTCATAGTCGGTGGCCGTGACAACCCAGCCGCGCTCCAGGAACGGTGTCACGATGGCCATTGAGAAACCGTCCGGGAAGCCGAGGGACGGTGCACACTCATCGGCCATTCCGGTGGTTCCGTGGGCGACCGACAGCACTGGTCGCGGCCCCGGCGCGTCGCCCACCGGTGCGGCGATGATTCCGGTCACCTCGATGGGATCGCCCGCCACCGACGTGGACCGGTAGGTGACCCGCCACGCTACGCCACGGTCGCCGATGTCTACGGGTTCAGTGGACAGCAGGGTGCCGGGTACGCCAAAGGGCGTCTGGACGGCCACCGTCGTGGTCGATACCGCGGTGGTCGTAGCAGGCGCAGCCGTCGTGGTCGATACCGCGGTGGTCGTAGCAGGCGCAGCCGTCGTGGTCACCGCAGTAGTGGCCGGCACCGCCGTCGTGCCGGTCGACGAAGAGCAGCCCGCCGCCGACACGGCACAGGCCAGGAGGACCGGGACGAATGCAGGGGTAGGGCGCACGGCGCGACCTTTCAGGAATCGGGTTCGCAGGGAGTCTGTCCCGGCAGGCCGGACCGCACGCAGTCGGGTATCTACGGTCGGCCATCAGGCGACCCGATGCCCTCCCACGGCAAGCGGCTACCGGACGGTCACTCCACGGAGCACGGTTTCCGACCTGACGGAGTGCCCATCGACTGTTCCCCGGGTCGCCGAGTGTGACTTAACAGAGTTCGACCCTGCCGGCCGATATCCTCCGGTCTATGCGCAAGGCACTCCTGAGGGTCTGCTGTTCCCTCCTACTGGTCGCAACCGGCTGTGGCGGCGGAGTCACCGACCTGCGTCCTGTGCTGGAAGCAGACCTGCCAACAACCATCCCCCCCACCGTCTATTCGGAGGAAGGTGACGGGCCCAAGTACGTCGACATGTACTTCGAGGCCGAGCGACGCTGGCCTGATCTGACACCCGACCAGTGGGCGCAGGCCGCAACACACATACTCGACGGCGGCACATGGGACGAGGCCACCGTGTTCATGGTCCCGACCACGACGGTCTCGGATTGAACCAGCCGGTAGTCCGGGTAGCCGCTGAGCGGATCCAAAACACGACGGTGACCAGCGTTTCGGCTGGTCACCATGGTGGACCGTACTGGACTCGAACCAGTGACCTCTCGCGTGTGAGGCGAGCGCTCTAGCCAACTGAGCTAACGGTCCGCTGGCGCACGAGGGTACCGTCACCGCCACCCGATCGTTCAGCCCTCCGGTGTCCCTGGAGGAGCCACGCAGACCTGCTCGATCAAGGTCGGCAGGACGAGGGTCACCGACCCGACCGGGCAGGGCGTCCCCGCGACCCCCCGCGCCACGATCACCGGGGTCTCCACGGTGCACGGCACCACCCGGATCGTGGACGACAGCTCGACACAGGATCCCGGTCCCAGCCTCGGCGCGACCTCGCGGCCTCTGCCCATGAAGGCGGTGGCCACCACGATCCCGACCAGCAGCGCCACGACTACTGCCGCGGGTCCGAACTGGAGCAGGCACCCGACTGCCGCCGGAACGGGGACCGCCTGAAACGAATCTCCCTGCCGTCCATGGACCGCTTCGTCGACCGGCGACGGGCCGGCGACGGGTTCCGCCGGCCTGCGTACCAGGTCGTAGGCGGCGCGGCGGTCCCGGTCGCCGAGGACCATCCACGCTTCGTTGACTTCCGCCATGGCGGCTTCGGCTCGTCGGCGCCCTGCGGGGTCGGCGGCCACGTCCGGGTGGAGGTGGCGGGCCAGCCCGCGGTAGGCGGCACGGATCTGCTCGTCGGAGGCCCCGGCTGGCACTCCGAGGGTCCGATAGTGGTCGTCGCCGTGGCCGGGCACCAGGCCACCCTACGGCGAGGCCTGACGGCACTACCGTCCGTGAGGTGAGTGAGATCGCCTGCCCGCGCTGCGGAGAGGAGGAGGCCCTCCTAGGCCGCCGGGAGGGGCCTCCCGGCGAGGAGACCATCACCGTGACCTGTGAGTCGTGTGCCCTGGAATGGGTGCGGGACCTGACCCCCAGGTGCCCATCCTGCGGTTCGACCGCGGTACGTCCCGCCCTCCGGTCCATCGTCGAGAAGTCGCGGGGTACCCAGCTCTCGATCCAGTCCATGAGGGCGGTCCACCTCTGCCCGGACTGCGACGCCGAGCAACTCGAGATCTGGAACCGCTCCAACACCCCGCTCCGCCCGGAGGAACTCCCCCACGACGCCGACTGAGGCCGCATCCGTCGGACGCCGGCCCCCGGTTCGGCTCACGGCCACCGTGACATGGACCGGTAGCCGGATCAGCCGTCAAGCATTCGGGCCGCCAGCACCTCCAGGCCGGCCACCCGGCTGCCCTTGACCAGCACGGCGTCTCCGTCGCCAAGGCCCAGGCCCGCAAGGTGTGCCGCCGCCGTGTCGACGTCGGCCAGCGGGGGCACGCCGTAGAGGTCGGTGCCCACGGCGACCAGGCCTATTCCGAGCCG
>UINC01001551.1_pt1 | contig 20145 bp, 16 predicted proteins | sample 5385821 | NCBI WGS metagenome assembly UINC01 (sample SAMEA4666929, study PRJEB26691) | marine metagenome | isolation source: Pacific Ocean | place: Pacific Ocean | collected 2011-10-13 | reverse complement strand
AAACTGAACTCCCTCCACCGGGAATTCTTTATGCCGCAGACCCATTACCAGTCCGTTGTCCGTGTGTGCGGTGACTTCTAGGGTGTCCGGAATGGTCTCCGGATATACCACCAAGGAATGATACCGGATGGCCTGGAAGGGGTTGGGCAGCCCGGCGAGCACACCGGCCCCTTGGTGATTCACCATGGATGTTTTACCGTGACGAATCTCGCCCGCCCGGTCCACTTTGGCACCATACACATACCCAATGCACTGATGGCCCAGGCATACCCCCAAGGTCGGAGTTGTCGGGCCGAAGTGGCGTATCACGTCGTTGGAAATCCCAGCCTCCAGAGGCGTTGATGGGCCCGGAGAGATTATTATTCCTTCCGGCGATATGTCCTTGATCTCTTCCAGCGAGATCTTGTCGTTTCGGGCCACCTCAACCTCAGCTCCTAGCTCAGATAGATACTGGTACAGGTTGTAGGTGAAGCTATCGTAATTGTCGATCATTAAAAGCATGGTTCTCTATTCCAGTAACGTCTGGCTGCACCTAGAAGCTCTCCACGAACTCCAGCCAGTTGCCGTCGGGGTCTTGGGCGTAAGCCGCCTTCCGTGACAGCTTCCCGTCGTCGTCGAACATGGACGCCGGGGGATTGTTGTATTTTATGCCTTTACGGGAAGTGTTCTCATAGAACTTGTCCAGGTCTTCCACGAAGAAAGCCAGGTGTGACGCCCCTAGATCGTTCCGGTGCAGATGGTTCTCACCGCTGGCCGGGGAGAGATACTGGATAAGTTCCAATTGGTGTCCGTCTCCCATATCGACGAAGCCACCCTTGATGTGCGCGCCGGGGAAAGCCAAGACCTGTTCCACGAACTTGCCCTCACGCTCCGTACGGCCTGCGATGCGCATACCCAGCACGTCGGCGTAAAACTTGATGGACGCCTCCATATCCTTGACTACGAACCCTGTATGGAAAAAGGACTTCAGCATTTTCTCGTCTCCTCATCTTCCTATGTTAATCTGCGCCTTCGGCTAGGTCGATAGCCCGCATCAGCGCACCAGCCTTGTGGCGAGTCTCCTGAAACTCATCCTCGCCGATGCTATCGGCCACGATTCCGCCACCCGCCTGCACGTACATGATGCCATCTTTGTAAACGCCGGTGCGCAGCACTAGCGCGGTATCCATATCACCTGAGTAACTGAAGTATCCCACTGCGCCTCCATAAGGCCCCCGCTTTTGGCCCTCCACCTCGGCGATTATCTCCATGGCGCGAATCTTCGGCGCTCCCGAGACTGTGCCCGCTGGAAAGCAGGAACGCAATGCATCGTATGATTTCATCCCGGACTTGAGGTCACCCTCAACGTGGGATACCAGGTGCATCACATGTGAGAACTTCTCCACGTCCATCAGCTGTGTGACCTCCACTGTGCCTGGCTTGCTGACACGGCCGATGTCGTTCCGGCCTAGGTCTACCAACATGATATGCTCGGCGCGTTGTTTCTCACTGCCCTTCAGTTCGGCCTCGTTGGCGTCGTCCTCACCAGGTGTCGTACCGCGGGGCCGTGTGCCTGCAATGGGATGGGTCGCCGCTCTGCCACCATGGACGGTCACCACGGTCTCGATGGCCGCGCCCACGATCTGAAATCCGTCCAGGTTCAGATAATACATATAGGGCGATGGGTTGATGCTGCGGAGTGACCGGTAGATTTGGAAGGGGTGGGCCTCGGTATGCCGGGAGAACCGCTGCGAGTTAACCACCTGGATCACATCGCCCGAGTAAATATATTCGATGCACTTGTCGATGATTTTGGTATACCCATCAGTGGTGAAATTGGACTCGATTTCGCGCTTGACCAACTTTCTGTTCACGTCTGATTGAAGTTCCAATGGTAGGTTAAGCGGCTGGCTCAGTCGGTGAACCATCTCGTCGATCTTGGCCGTGGCTTCAGTGTAGGATTGGTCGATATCGCCGTCCAGATGGACATGGCTAACCACTTTGATGTCATGGCGGACATGGTCAAACAACAGCAACGTATCGCAAAACATGAAAACGGACTCCGGCACGCCCACCGGATCTTCCGGCATCTCCGGCACTCTAGGCTCAAAGTACCGGATGGTGTCGTAAGCCAGGTAGCCCACCGCTCCACCATGGAAGCCCGGCAGACCTTCCACCGGCACCAACTGGTAGCGTTCCATCTCGTCTTGGACGGGAATCAAGGGGTCGATTTCTCCCAGGTCTTCATTGGCACCAGTCTTGACCACCTTATATGGATCGGTGCCGATGAAGCTGTAGCGGCCGATACGTTCACCGCCTTCGACGCTTTCCAGCAGAAACGAATAGGGCCCTTGCGCCACCTTCAGGTATGCGGAAACCGGCGTTTCCAAGTCAGCGTTTATGGAACTATAGACCGGGACCAGGTTCCCCTGACTGGTCATTCCTCTTACTTTTTCCAGTGTGGGTTGATACATTTTGATGCTCCTATTCCCGATGCATCGGAATACCTTTTTGATTAAGACTTGCCTAGTTGCAGCGTCGCCAATTACCTGTGATGTTCAACTCAATTCGAATCAGATCGCCATAAAAAAAGACCCGTCCTCTTAAGGGACGAGTCGTCTCGTGCTGCCACCCTATTTGCCGCCAGGTCTCCAAGCTGTAGACGGAGATTTTGCGGCTTCTCAATCGGCGGGAGGGCCCTGGTCTACTTTTGCCCCCGTGCCGTAGACTTTTAACGGTGTCAAACCGTCACAGCCTAGCTCAGTCCTAGATTCAATCGGGACGTCAATCGGCTTGCAGCTCCGGGGTCCATTCGTTCTTCTGCTCAGGATACCGGCTCACACCAAACCCGGCTCGCTTTGCCCTGCTGGAAGATTACTACTCCCCTTCATAGCCTTTAAACATATTCGTTTGTATTATTTCGAGTATAGGGTTGGCGAAAATTTATTGTCAAGCTTTCGTGGCAGATGGACCAAACTATGACACTAAATCGTCGCATCCCCCAACCCGCCATGCTCCACGGGCAAAGCCTCTACTTCCCCCGGCCAAGGCGGTGTAGTGTGGCACAGGAACCTTAGTGCACTGTCCGGGCCGGCGCTGAACTGGAAGCTCCAGCCTCTTGGTATAACAAGGGCGTCGCCGGGAGACACATCTATATGTGGAATAGATTCCGGGTCTGATCCCGGCGGGCAACGCCAGACCCTTCCGAAGCCTCCAAGCACATACCAGGCCTCTTCTACCGTGCGGTGCCGGATCGGGCGGCTGACTTCTCCGGGTTCCAGGGTGACCTCAACTAGACTACTCTTGTATGCGCCTTCGCTCACGCCCACCAGCAGGCGTATCTCCGAACCGTCTGGGGCAATTGCGTCGGGTGTTGGACTACGGCGTCCTAGGGGAGGGCCGGGGTTGCTGTTCAATGCGTTCATGCCAGTACCTCGAGTACGATCAGGGGGTTAAACTCTCTCCCACCATGCTCCAATAAGGCAAGACGATGAGGAAAAGCACTCCGATGGCAATCCCGGTCATTACTATGCCCATCCGGAGCACTTCCGGCGCCCGAATCTCCGCCCGCTGGTAGATGAATACGCTGGCCGTGGCGCTGGCCGGGTAATAGACCACCGAGTCTCCAACGACCACTACCGCCAGTCCGCACACTACCGGGTTCAGCCCCAATGCGGCGCCGGTGGACATGCCCACGGGGATGATAAACGCCAGGTAGCCCGAAATGTTGGGCATGACCACCCGCACCGCCGCGGCCGCGCCAGACATGGCCAGCAAGATTAGCGTTGGATGACCCCGCAGGCCCCCCACGCTCCCTACCAGGGTGTCGGCAAACCACTCGGCGGCCCCACTGATGATCAGCGCGTTGGCCAACGACAGCGAGGACGCTATGACAAAGAAATTGGTCCAGCCCATGTTGGTCTCGAATTCGCGCCAGGTCAGCAGGCCCACGCCCGGCAGCAGGATCACCGTCATGGCGATCAGCGCCGGCACTGCGGGGGACAGGCCGTGGGCAAAGTCTGTGAACCATAGGAGGGCCGTGCCCAGAGCGATCAGTCCTGCTTTTATCTCTTTGACTTGGACCGGGCCGGTCTTCAATTCTACCGCGCCAACCCCTCCGGGCAGAGTGAATCCCGAGCGGAACATGAGGTACACGGCAAAGCCGCCCAAGATCAGGATGATATAGAAGGGGATGGCCATCAAGATGAACCATCTGGTCCACGAAAATTCATCGATCATCCCGAAGTCCGCAATCAGGGCCGAAGCCACCACCGGAGTGATGCCCCCGGCCAATAATGCTGTCGAACCCAGCCGGTTCAGCCCCCCCATAGCCATCATGATCGCCTTGTTCAAAGGCGCGGTCTTCTCAACCCCCCAATGCTCCATCACCTGCTCATAGACGTGGACCATGATAGCCCCGCGGGTGCTGGCAGAAGGGAGGGCGAAGGTCAATCCGGCAAAGGCGGCCAGCATCTGGACGTACAACAGCTTGGGGCTTCCACCGGCAAACCGAATGAGGTGGGCAGCCAACCGCTCGGCAAGCCCCGACCGATGGACCGCAACGCCCAAGGTCAAGATGCCAACCAGAAAATAAGTGACCGGCTGGGAAAAACCATAAAGCGCCACGCTGACATCGTCCACGGCACCCACCAGTACCAGTACCACGATGCTCACCATGCCGGTTACGGCGATATTCAGGGCCTCGGTGGCCCACAGCACCACCGCCATCGCCATCACAGCCAGCGCCCGCTGTCCTTGGTCAGTCAGCCCTTCGGGATTGGGAGCCAAGATCACGGCGAGGAATACGGCGGCCGGCAAGCCGAAGCGAAAGACCAAGGCGCTTGGGCTCATATTTCTTATGGTGACTAGGTCAATCAAATCGGAATTCCAGCAGAAGACAGAAGTAAAACTGCATTTTCAAGGAGCGGCAGGGTTTGCTCGGGCCAGAACCAGCCGATTATCTGCCGAGGGCCTACTTCAAGCTCAGATTTGTGGGTTATCCACTAGGAGACCTTGGGCTTGCGGCCTTTCCTCTCCAAAAAATCTTTGAAGCCGTCCTCCACGGTCAGCCCCTTGAAACGTCCCTTGCGGCCCTCGATTTCCGTCCGGAACTGGGTTTCCAAGGACTCGCCGGTTTGCTCGATCAAGAGTGACTTGATGTTGGCCACACCATCCGACCGGTTCTTAGCGATACCGGCGGCGACCTCAACGCTACGGTCGACCAGCTCGCCCGACGGCACCAAGTGGTTCAGCAGTCCAATGTGATAGGCCTCGTCGGCGAAGACCTCACGCCCGCTGTAGAGCAGTTCCTTGGCCTTTGGCCATCCAACCATGGTCGGCAGACTCCAAGTGGCGTTCAGTTGTCCGTAGTTGACCGCCAGGAACCTGAAACTGCTTTTCTCGCTGCCCATGAGAAAGTCCAGGCTCGTGGCCATGACTGTACCGCCGCCATAACAGAGGCCGTTGATGGCCCCGATGACCGGCTTGGAAGAAACTGCCAGATGCCAGGTGTATTCGGCGCGGGTGGCGGCGCCAGCAGCGCGCTGCTCGTCATTGTTCTCCCGGTTCTCGTGGATGTCTGCGCCGGCTGAGAATGCCCGGTCACCCGCCCCTGTGATTACGATGGCGCCGATGCTGTCATCTTGTTCAGCCTCAGTCACAAACTCGTCCAGTTCCCGGACAAGCTGCAGGTTCAGCGCGTTCAGGACCTCAGGCCGGTTCAATGTCACAATGGCCACCCGGTCCACCTGGTCTTTCTTTATCATCTCGAAACTCATGGCGTCTGCTGCCCCTTGATAATTGCCGAATTATCCGCTCGAACCGGCCATATCTTACCGTCGCCGGAGGGTAATCATACGAAGTCTAATAAACCATACCAAGACCACAAAGTAAACTTTCGGCAGCTTCTTCACCATAATGTGACCAGTCTCGCGGGCAGTGTAAGGCTATCGTCGATGGGCGTTAACCGTAAAGACCAACAACCCAAACGGAGGGTTAACAAGATGTTGTATTTATTCAAAGAATTCGGGAAGTGCTATAGCGATCTTTTCCCATACGGAGTCGAGCCATGTTGCTTTCAGTGTGGTCGCGCCTATCATCCGAGGCGCTCTTCCATGGAACTCCAAATAGGTGCAGAGGACTTTAAGCAATCAGAAACCGCAAGCGAGGCCGCGCCAGGCCGCAAACGGCCCAAGATCCGTCGGCCGGCCCGCCACTTGAATTCCGCACTCGCGGCCACTCGATTCAACGAGGAACAATGGTGGGCCAAGAAAGAGACGGTGACCTACCACCTGGGCTAAGGCAAAAAGGTGCGAGAGATCTCCGGACAGAGACTCCGGCAGGTCCGCGTGGTCGGGGAACGGCTGGCTAGACCGTCGAACCACTGAACCGGTATTAACGCGCGCCGACTAACTGAGCCCCACAAGCGACCTTCCCTCCAGCTTCCTCGTGCTGTAACCTAGCCTCCAGATTCGGAGAGCGAGGACGACATGAAGGCGATACGCGTGTATGAGATCGGCGGGCCTGAGGTTCTGAAACTAGAAGATGTCCATGAACCCACGGCCGAGCCCGGCCAAGCGGTGGTCGACATCAGGTCCATCGGCGTTAACTACACCGATGTCTCCAGCCGCAAGGGCACCAACCCGCCGGCCAGCTTCCCCTGGACTCCCGGAAGAGAGGCGTGTGGGGTGGTCACGGCCATCGGCGAGGGAGTGACCGAGGTGAATGTGGGGGATCGAGTGGCTTACGCCATGCACACCGGCTCCTACGCCGAGCGCCAGGCCGTGCCATCGTGGTTGCTGGTCCGCATACCCGACGCCATGGACTTCACGGCCGGCTCAGCATCCCTGCTTCAAGGCATGACCGCCCATTTCCTTGTCTTCGGCATCGCTCGGCTGAACCCGGGCGACCAGGTGTTGGTCCACGCCGGGGCCGGCGGGATGGGACTACTCCTGATCCAATTGCTAAAGCGCTTGGGCGTCCACGTCTTCACCACAGTCTCCACCGAAGCCAAGGCTGAGATGGCCACGCAAGCTGGGGCAGACCAGACCATCCTCTACACCCAACAGGACTTCGAAGAGGAGATCAGCAAGGCCACCGGCGGACAGGGCGTGCACATGGTGTTGGACGCCGTGGGTCAAACAACCTTCGAGAAGGGTTTCAAGTGCCTGAGACGGCGCGGGTACATGGTCTTGTACGGACAGGCCGGCGGCGCGGTGACCGACACCAACACCCGCGCATTGCAGAACGGATCGCTATACTTGACCCGCCCCAGCCTGGGGGACTACACCGCCACCCGCGACGAGCTGCTTGGCCGGGCAGAAGAGGTTCTTGGGTGGGTGCAGTCAGGCGAGCTGAAACTTCACATCAGCCTGACCCTGCCTCTGTCTGAAGCAGAGGATGCCCACCGCCAACTAGAAGGCCGAGAGACTGTGGGCAAGATTCTGCTGACTCCCTAGCCTGCCAATCCGAGCCTGAACCGAGAGATCTCCGGTAGGCAAGTGTTGTCACGTATTCGAACCGCTGCTCCACTCCTTGTCATTCCAAGGCGCTAGCCAAGGAATTCCGTCGTTCCTGAACCAACCCTGGCCATGAGCAACGAGACCTCGCTTCCCAAAGGAAGATTGCCGTGTAGAATACCTCCCGGCTGACAATAGTTCGGAGGTTTTACATGGCCGATAAATTTTCAGGGGTTCATTGGATGCTGGCTACGCCTTTTCACGAGGATGAGAGCATCGATACCGCGTCAATGGGCAATCTAGTGGACAAGGCCGTTTCATCTGGCTGTCAGGGCATGGTTTGTTTGGGCGTGACCGGCGAGGCCGCCAGGCTCACCGACCGCGAGAGGCATCAAGTGGCGAACACTGTCATCCAGCGTTCCCATGGACTCCCGGTGACCGTGGGTGCGACGGCAGGCAGCACTGCTGCTGCTATCGACCGCAGCAAGGAGGCCCAGGAATTGGGCGCGGCAGCGGTCATGGTCTCGCCCCCTCCCATCGGCAAGCCAAACCCCGACGCCGTCTTCAATCACTACTCCATGCTGGCCAACTCCATCGATATACCCATCGTAGTGCAAGACTACCCCAGTACCTCTGGCGTACATATGTCTCCTGACTTCATCGCCAGACTTTGCGGCGGCATCCCCGCAGTGGAATACCTAAAACTAGAAGACCCACCCACGCCGCCCAAGATATCGGCCATCCGCAAGCTGGTGGGCGACGATATGCCCATCTTCGGCGGATTGGGCGGGGTGTTTTTGCTGGAGGAGTTGGTCCGGGGTTCCGCCGGCGCCATGACCGGCTTCGCCTATCCCGAGGTTCTGGTGGACATCTGCCGTCAGATGGCCGAGGGCGACCGGGTTAAAGCCGAAGATCTCTTCACCCGCTGCCTGCCACTGATGCTGTTCGAGTTCCAAGAGGGCATCGGCGTGGGCATCCGCAAGTACGCCCTGCACAGCCGAGGTTTCATTGAGAACCCGAAGGTCCGTCACCCTGGACCCAACCCCACTGATGATACCAAGGGAGAATTCCACCGCTTGGTAGAGGCCACGGGGTTGGGTTCTATTTAGGCTCTCAGCCCACTACGTCCGTTCGGTTCTTGGTGAGCTTCGCCGAACCACCGCTGCAAGATAGACAGGGCTTCTCTATCCTAACCTTCCCCCTTGCGAGGGGAAGGGGCGATTTGGCTGCGCCGACACTTACTGCGCCGTCCAGCCCCCGTCTATGACCAGTTCGCTGCCGGTGACGAATGATGATTCATCGGAAGCCAGGTAGAGGACACCGTAGGCCACATCTTCAGATTCGCCGTATCGGCCCAGGGGGATCCGGGAGACCATAACCTGCTGCACCGCCGCGTCGGAGCGCCGGGCCTCCGTCATGGGGGTGACGATGGGACCGGGGTGGACGGAATTTACCCGGATGCCCTCGGCTGCGTACTGGACAGCCGCCGACTTGGTGAAGATACGCACCGCTCCCTTAGACGCCTGGTACTGGGGACTGCTTTCGTTCATGCCTACCAGCCCCAGTTGGGATGAGATGTTGATGATGGAGCCACCGCCGCCCTTCCGCATCTCTGGGATGGCAGACCGGGTGCCCAAAAACACGCCCTTGGCGTTGATGTCCATCACCCGATCCCAGTCCTCCACGGTGGTCTCTTCGATAGAGCCCCTAGCGCTGACGCCCGCGTTGTTCACCAGAATATCCAGCTTCCCGTAGCAGTCCACCGCCTCTTTGACCGCTGCCGCCCAGTCCTCTTCGCTGGTCACGTCCAAGCGCACAAAGGCGGCGTCTCCCCCAATCTTTTCCGCTAAGGTGCGGCCCTCGTCTTCACGCACGTCGCCCACCACAACTTGGGCGCCTTCTTTGACGAACAGCTCAGCTTCAAAGGCGCCCATGCCCCGGCTACCGCCGCTGATTATGGCTACTTTTCCTGCTAGACGCATGGTGGGCCTCCTTTTAGGTGTAGGTTGGTTTGTGCTGGACGGAGTACGTCCTCCGTCTAATACCTAGTCTGTTGGTTCATAGGCGTGAAAGTGCCAGGGTGCACGGCGGTCAGGCCTGCGTCAACGGGCAGGCAGATGCCGGTGATCCAGCGGGCCTCGTCACTTGCTAGGAACAGTGCAGCGTAGCCCACGTCCCAACCAGTACCCTCCGTTTTTAGGGGGGCGGCATCGGTGCGGTATTGGCGAAGGTCGTCGTTCATGCGTGGGGCTACCATCGGGGTGTAGACCAGACCCGGTGCTATGGCGTTGACCCTAATGTTATCTGCTGCGTGGTCTGCCGCCATGGAGAATGTCAACCCGATCACCCCGGCTTTGGACGCACTGTATGGCGTACTGCTGTGGGCCCTGAGTCCGGCGATAGACGATATATTGATAATTACTCCGCCGCCGACACTGGCGATCATGTGGGGTATGATGGCTTTGCTGGCTAGCATAATGGTTTTGAGATTGACGGTCATTACCTTGTCCCAGTCCTCTTCGCTGACCTCCACCACCGTGCCCCGCTGGGAGATGCCCACGTTGTTGTCCAGGATATCCACCCGGCCGTAACGCTCAATCGCCGTATTCGCCATGCGCTCGCAGTCTTCCAATTTGGTCATGTCACCCTGAAGAGTGGAAGCTACTCCGCCTTCTTCTTGGATCAATTGAAGGGTCTCCCGCGCCCGGTCTTCTTGAAAGTCGACCAGCAGCACCTTGGCCCCTTCTCTGGCGAACAAGATGGACGCGGCTTTGCCGTTACCGACTCCCTCACCACTGGAACCGGCGCCGGTTACGATGGCCACTTTGCCTTCAAGTCTGGGTGGTCTATCCGTCATGGGTTGCACCTCTAAAATCCTTCCTGGCACCTCGATTGGCCCGTTTTGCACGGGGGTACAATCTAGGAAAGCATTTCGATTGTCAAGATAAGCGGTATCAAGGAAACGAACGGCCCGGCGGAATTCGTCGATCAGCCCAAAAGCCACGCACGGTTTCTTGACTCCATCTGGGCGGCACTTTACACTGTTAGAGACACATATTGGTGAGCCTATGATTGGCCACCGGGACGTATTACTGAATGCAGAGCAGCCTCAACTCCGCGACGGACGTCGCCCTATTCATCGACTGGGAAAACTTCAAGATCAGTCTGGCCGTAGGCCAACGCACCCCCAACGTTTCCGCCCTAAAAGAAGAAGTCTCCAACCACGGGCGCGTGGTGATTGCCAAGGCCTACGCGGACTGGGTAACCAGGGCCCCTGAATTACGGGGCGCCAGTCAATTCCTAAACGACCCTCCCTCCCTCTACGCCGCCGGTATCGAGCCAGTGTTCGTGCCCACCAGGGCCCCATCTCCCAACGCCACAAATGCCAATGGGATGCGCACGGGACGCATCAAGAACAGCGTCGACGTCAAGATGACCGCCGACTGTATCGAGATTGCCCATTCGTACCCCAACATCGGCACCTACGTGCTGGTATCTGGGGACTCGGATTTCATCCACGTGGTCAATGCTCTCCGGACCATGGGAAAGCGGGTGGTCGTTGTTGGTGTGTCTTGGAGCACGTCGCGTCGCCTGTCCGATAACGTTGACACCCTAGTGCTGTACGACGTGGATGTTGACCCGCCGGTGGTCTCGGCTGAGACTGCCGCCCCCAGCGCGGCCGCTTCCTCCGCCGAGCCCGCTCTCGACCGGACATCAGCCACAGACCTAAACGACATCATCCGCGCCATCGAAGGGATAATCCAGGACGAACGAAAGGCCGGTGGCAACCCGCTTTTGACCTCCATCAAGCAGCGCCTGGTGCGCCGCTACCCTGATTTCGACGAGAAGAAACTCGGCTACTCTGGGTTCAAACGCCTGATGGCCCGAGTGGCGCAGAATGGCAATGTCCGGCTGATCACAGCCGGCTTGGTCGACTGGGCAATCATGGCCGACGAGGTCATTCCCGAGGGAGCAACCGAGGCCACCTTCTCCGTCCCCAGCGATCGGCCGGGACGACGCCGTGGCAGGCTTCCTCGCTCCAGGCAACAAGAAGAGACCGCCGAACCGGAACTCGTCAGTTCTGAGATCGACGATTCTTCGGTTGTCGAGGACACCGAAACTGACCACGACCCGATTCCAGCCATTACGCCCAACGTGCGACACGACCACGACGTTCGTAACGAACAGGCGGAGGAGTACCCATACCAAACGCCCGAAAGCGAGCCCTCCACTCCCAGTTCTCCATTCGGCGACAATGCCGAGTTGGCACAGTCTCTCCAGGAAGCCATCAGCAATCTGAACATGCCCACCGAACCGGATGACGGCATGCTAGCAGACCGCGTTTCAGACCTGATTCTTATGGCCAATACCCTGGAGCACCAGGAGGGTGTCAGCCACGTCGCCTTCAATTTCTTGGTGGCCGAGATCTGCGACGCCCTTGGCCAGGGACTTGAGGCAGAAAGCGCTGAGATCACGCAGCGGTGGGGGCAGTCCAGCTCCCGCACCTACGTGAGTAAGATGCTCCGAAGCCTGAGCGACGGAGAGTTCTTCCTGAAGGGCAACCATAGCTGGCGCGACGAGACATCCGGCCAGAACCGCCGCCGCCGCACTTTCAACCTAAACCACGACCATCCATTGGTACAGCAGGCCATCGCCGCACGTTCAGGTGACGGCGCCGCCCCAACACCAATCGATGAGAGTTCACCCTATACGGAACAACAAGAACCGCAGGACACTATGCATTTCGGAAATTACGGCGATTCTCACGAAAGCGGCGAGGTTGCGGATTCTGTGGAGAGCTACGTCGCGGCAATAATCGCGGAGCTTCCCGATTTGCCTGACGACGAAGAGGACGAAGACTACGAATCGGGCAAATCGGCCGCCGAGGCCCGCGCTGAGACTGGTTTCATGTCCCGTCTCTTCCGTCCCCGACCGCGACGAAACTAAGCCTTAATTACTCCAAGCGACTTAAAAGCGCCCCGATAGAACGGGGTGCTTTTGTTTTCGGCCTTCTGGGCAGTTCCGGTCAAGACTTTTCCACCAATTAAGGCCGTCACCCCGTCATTCCAGCGAAAGCCGGTATCCACCGGGCCACGAATCCTGTCTTGCTTGGCAGGCTTAAACACCCGTCAACAACCCTGGAGCAATCGCTGACCCAGACCGCGTCACATATCCAAAATCAGCGTGGACCAGCCGAAGTCGCGGGCGCCAAGACCCTCGGCCGTATAAGGGTGGTAATACTCTCGGAATCCTGACTTCTCGATGCACTCGTGGCTCTTGGCTACGATCAGATCAGCCACTTCCGGGTAGCCGTGGCCCCGCAGGGCGTGGGACAGGAACCAGTTAGTGTTAATCCAGGAGGGGCCGCGCCATATGAACCCCCTGGGATTGCCCGGCATGAATTTGGGATTCGAGGCCGGGACTGAGGGCAACGGATACGGCGTCCAGAAATGGTCGGGCGATGTCACCCAGTCGTTCACCAGGCGCTCCACGATGGGCCTTGGCAGTTCGTCTAATATCAGAGGCATCAGAGAGCTTATAGTCACTACTCGCACCGGGACTTCGGCGACGCCTGAAAGGTCGAAGAACGCCCCGGCCTCCTCGTCCCAGCACTTGGTCAACAAGGCGACTCTGGTGCGGTCTGCCTCCCGGTTGAACTCTTCCGCCCCTGTAGAATCCCCAGAATCCGCCAGTAAGCGTGCTAACGAACGCATCCCAAAAGCGTAAATCGAGTTCACCAACACGTCTTCGAAATGGAACAGGTCCGCAGCAAGTATCTTTTGGTCGTTGCCCCGCAGCGGCTCATAGGCACGATAAATCTCCCGCAACGCAGCGACAAACCCCTGGTTGGAGAGCTCGGTAAGCCCCAAGGCCTCGTCATACTTGGGGGAACAGTCCGTCCCGGCTTCCTCGGGCTGAATCACCGCGATGAGACCGTCGTGGTCGGGGTCTCTGGTATTTTTCAACCAGCGGTAGAAATTGACCAACACGGGCAGGGCCGCGTCCCGGAACACCTTGTCCCCGGTGGCCCGGTACACCCGCTCCACCGCGTAGGCGATGATAGGCGGCTGCATGGTGGAACTGTAGTGAGGATCGCCGGCCTGGCCGACGATGTTATGGCTCAGGAAGTCGGACTGCTTCTCCATCTCCCAGAAGATGATGTGGGGCATGAAACCATTGGGCAGCGCCGCCCTCATCAACGTTCGTAGTTCAGCCTTGGCCTGGTCTTGGTCGAGGTGAATCAGGGAGATCGCATGGAAACAAGAGTCCCAGAACCACTGGAAAGGATAGCCGGTGAGGGACGGGCAAACGAAACTGTACTCTTGGCCGTTCCAATCAGCCACGCCCTGGCGAAGGTTGGTCAGCAGTATCTTTCTGGCGCCCTCTTCGAGCGCTGTCCGGTCCAAGTACTTCTCCCGAAAGTCAGGCCGCGATGTCGGAGTAGACTTCTAGATACTTCCCGGCCACCGCCGGCCAGGCGAATTCGGAAAGGGCGTACTGCTGGGCCTGACGTCCTAGTTCACCACGGGCTGAGTCATCGTTCACCAGCCGGACCAACTCGCCGGCAGCGTTCTGTCTGTCGAACCTAGGGACAACCACCGCTCCTCGCAAAAGCACCTCTCGGTTGGCGCCCACATCGTGGGTCAGCACCGGCGTGCCGTGAGCCATGGCCTCCGAATACACTAGGCCGAACGCCTCGTAGCGAGAGAAGAGGGTGAACAGGTCGGCTTCGGCGTACCATTCGTCCAGTTCGTCGTCCGTGACTTCACCGGTCACGGTCACTTCACCTCGGAGATGGTGTTGCGCAATGAACGCCTCGATTTCGCTGGCGCCGCCCTCATCGCGGCCTACCAACACCAAGCGGACGGAACGCTTGAACTGGACCCGTGCCTGAAGGTAGGTGTCCAGCAGCCAACGCTGGCCTTTGTGGCTGCCGACCCGCCCAACACAGAGGACTGTCAGGGGTTTGGCTTCCAGCTCATTTTCCGCTCGCGGGCTGTCTTTTTTAGGGGCTTGGCTGCATTTCTCGTCGATGGACGCCCCCCAGCCGATCACCCCCAGCTTATCTTTGCCCGTACGGTAGGCCCTGTGGACGCCCTCCGCCTCAAGAGCGGTCAGCACCACTACTCGGTCGGCGATGTGGGATAGAAACGCGTTGATCGGCTTCAGCCACCATCTGCTGAGTGGAAGCGTGTGGTAGGAAGGAGTGAACACGAAGCGGGCCCGGCCCCGGTACCAGAACCACGCCCAAAAATGTCCCCAAAACCAGCCGTCACCGACGAAATGGACCACGTCGGGCTTGAATTCGTCCAGATATTTCTTCAGGCGCAGGGGCGAGAACCAGACTAAAGGGACCGAGTACAGCGGGAGAGACCGGCGCGGGAACCCAGAGAGTCGGAAGATATGGATGCCCTCTGGGGTGGTCTCTTGGTCATCCCAAGTGGGTTGCGGGCACCGGGGGAAGGAGTACTTGGTGGTGAGCACACCGACGGCTTCTACGGAGGCCGACCGCTGCATCTGGAACGATAGTTGTTCTATCGCCCTTTCTATACCTCCAAGATATGGCCGGAAATAGGGGGTCAGAAACAGAACACGCAGTGGTGTGCTAGCCACTGGCAGCCTCCAGACCTTTGTTCCACACTTCGCTAATCTGCGATACAGGCAAGTCCACCAACCCGTTGAACCGGAACCGATCGCCGCCAGTATATCCCAATTTCACGGTCGGCACGTCCGAGTCTGACGCCAGCCTGGCGAGGGCATCCCATGATTGCTCAGGCAGGCCGACGACGATGCGCGACTGCCGTTCTCCGAAGAGCGTAACGTCCCAGCGACTGTCAACGGAAAAGTCTCCTGTGAAGCCGGTGCCACTCTTGATGGAGCACTCGGCCAAAGCCACCGCCAAACCGCCTTCCGAGCAATCATGGGCCGACGTGATAAGACCTCTTTCAATCGCGTCTCGGCACAGTGCCTGCACTCGTTTCTCCAGGTCGATATCTATCTTCGGGCTGCCCTCTACCCGCCCGTGGACACGTTGCAGGTACTCGCTGCCGGCCAGGTCATGGGGGTCAACACCCTTGGTGTCGGCGCCCAACAATCCCACAATCAGGCCCTCGCCAGCGAAGGCCGACCGGGTGGCCTTGGTGGCGTCTTCCAGCAGACCCAGGCCGCCCACTACGGGGGTCGGGAAGATAGCCTGACCTCTGGACTCGTTGTACAGGCTCACATTGCCGCTCACCACTGGCACTTCCAGCTTCCGGCTAGCCTCGGCGATGCCCTGGATGCACTGCTCCAACTGATAGTAAATGTCTGGCTTCTCGGGACTGCCGAAGTTCAAGCAATCAGTGACCGCCAGCGGCAACGCTCCAGAACAACTCAGGTTGCGGCAAACCTCGGCGACGACTATCTGGCCTCCCTGGTATGGGTCCAACTGGCAAAGACGCCCGTTACCATCTATGGCCACAGCGATGGCTTTCTTGGTGCCCTTTATTCGCAAAACCGCGGCGTCGCTTCCGGGACCCACCACCGTGTTGGTCTGCACCTGGTGGTCGTATTGGCGGTAGACACTCTCTTTGTTGGCGATGTTTGGCGACGCCAATAGGCGTAGCAGTGCTTCTTGCGGGCCGTCTTGGGGCAATGTGACTGAATCCAAGTCCAAATGAAGACGCCGGATATCTTCGTCGGACGGCTTCCCTTCCAAGCGATATTGGGGCGCTTCTGAAAGCGGGCCGATAGGCAAATCGACTACCAGTTCGGGGCCCACGGTCACCTGAGCGGTCTGTTCTCCGATGACGTGGCCGATCTCCCGGCAGATAACGTCCCATTTGTCGAAGACGGCCTTAATTGCAGGCACGTTTTCTGGAGCAACCACCAACAACATCCGCTCCTGGGACTCCGAGAGCATCACCTCGTAGGGGCTCATGCCCTCTTCCCGTTGGTGCACCTGGGAGATGTCCAGTCGGATGCCCCGGCCCCCGCTGGCCACAGACTCCACAGCCGCGCTGGTCAACCCCGCGGCGCCTAGGTCCTGGATAGCGTTCACCAGACCAGTGTCCAGAGCCTCCAAACAAGCTTCTATCAAGACTTTTTCCAGGAACGGATTGCCCACCTGGACAGTGGGACGCAGCTCTACTTCTTCCCCAAATGCGCGGGAAGCCAATCCCGACGCCCCGTGGATGCCGTCGCGCCCAGTGCCTGCTCCCACCAGCAACATCGCGTTGTCGACCTCGCTGGCCGCCGAAGTGGCGATGCTATCCGCACGGATCAGGCCCACGCACATGGCGTTGACCAAGGGGTTTTGGGAGTAGGACTCGTCGAAGCAGATCTCGCCGGCCACGTCGGGCACACCGATACAGTTACCGTACCAAGAAATGCCGCCCACCACGCCGTGGAACAGGTATTTGTTCTGTGGGTCGTCTAGAGGGCCGAATCGAAGGGAGTTCAGAAGGGCGATGGGGCGAGCGCCCATGGCCAAGATGTCCCGGACGATGCCGCCTACTCCGGTGGCCGCGCCCTGTAGCGGCTCCACGGCGGAGGGGTGGTTGTGGGATTCGACTTTGAACACCACCGCCAGGCCGTCGCCGATGTCCACTGCGCCAGCATTCTCCGCGCCGGTCTGGGACAAAACACGCTTGGACTGCTGGCTGAACAATCGGAGTAATGGACGGGAGTGCTTGTAGCCGCAGTGTTCGCTCCAAAGCGCTCCAAACATGCCCAATTCAACGGGGTTGGGTCCCCGATCCAGGCGCTCCAAAATCAGGTCGTATTCGGCCCTGGTTAGCGCAATCTCGTCCAGTGTTTCTTTGGTCACCACCATCTACTGTTTAACCCCCCATCTAAACCCCAGACTGGCCCCTGCCACTATATACATGGTCCAACAGATGTATACACCGGTCACGCCGATTCGTCGATAGCCCCGTTAGTTTCTTCACTGCCCTCTTCCCAATCGTCTTCATACGAGGATGGGTTACCCGCCACATTTCCGTCTTGGTCCGAGGGCCAAACTTGCCCATTGGAAACATAGCAGTAGTTGGCGCCGAACCCGAAGAAATTGTTCACCTGTTCCAGGTCGGTAGTGGTGATTAGAACCTGTTCGTGCCGGGTGGCCTTCTCCAGTAGCCGGTGCCGGCGGGTACTGTCCATCTCTGACAGGGCATCGTCGAACAGTACAACCGGGCCCTCACCCCGCACCGACGCCAGAAACTCCGCCTCCGCCAGCCGAAGGGTCAATCCAAGGGTCCGCGCTTGGCCTCGGGAAGCAAAGATGCCCATATCCGCTCCATCGATCGTCAGGTTGAAATCATCTCGGTGTGGACCCACCGCCGTGACCGGTCGGGCCAGCTCCCTGTGCGATGCCGCGGCCAATGCCTCCCGGAAGTTATCCTCTATCTCCGTCACGTCTCCTGCCAGGCGTACGCTGGGCCGGTATTCGACCTCCAAGTTCTCCTCCGGGCCACTCAGGTCTTTATGCTGCCGCACACAGGCCGACGTAAGTTCGCGCATGGCTTCATAACGCCGCCAGGTGATCCAGGCCCCTTCGTGGACCAGTTCGTCGTCCCAAAACGCCAGCTCATCTGCATCCGCCTGGTTTTCGCGAAGCAGCCGCAACAGTTGATTGCGCTGCTGCACCACCCGGTGATACCGCTGCAGTCCATTGAGATAACGCGGATCCGATTGGGACAGCAGGATATCCAGAAAACGTCTGCGGCCCGCGGGCGGCCCCTGAACCAGTTCGATGTCGGCGGCGCTGAACAGGACGGCGTTCACCTGTCCGATCAGCTCCCCGGCCGTGCACTTGACCCGGTTGACCCGTATGTCTTTTCGAACATTGTAGGCTAACTCGTCGCTTTCTTTACTGGAGCGTTGGGTTGGTTGGTAACCTACTATGACCCGAAGCCGCTGCCCGTCCTTCTCAACGATCCCGTCAACCAGGGCCTGCTCCCCAACCTTGGCCGCGTCGAAGCTGACTACCTCGCGTTCATTCTCGGCGCGGAACGACCGGGCAATACATAGGAGGTATACGGCTTCCAGTAAGGTGGTTTTGCCTTGAGCATTGGGGCCGTAGTAGACCGTCACACCAGGAGACAAGCCAAGGTCCAGGTGTGTCAGGTTACGGAAATTGGTCAATCGCAGGCGGGAGAGGTAAGCCAACCGGTCGTTTTCCTCCCAAATGTGCGAACTTCGTAGTCCGGGTCTTCAGCAGCCGAATCTGGGCGCCTTGACTCGATTCAATGCCCAGCTGCACCGGCTAGTCCTGGTCTTTTAGCAGCTCAATTTGAGCGTCTAGTTCTGTGGCCGCCACCTCTTCCCCGGCAGAGAGCCGGAAGCAGCGGTCTATGTACAGTTTGGCCAATTGCGAGCTCTGCTCTGAGTTGTCCTTGGCCGCCTCCAACAGGTCGTTGACCTTGAAATTCTCAGGTAGGTGGCGCGACAGCACGATGATTTCTCCACCGACCTCTTCCGCGGCGGCGTGGTCCGACCCATCCACGGCGAACCGGAGCCGGCCCAGCAACTTCGACAGCTCGCTAAGCTTGTCGCTCTCGCTCATAAAGCTAAATAGAACTTCGTTCACGTTCAAGGATTCGTCGGGCTCTTCTTCAGGCTCCGCTTCAGGATCCGTGGCCGGGGGCGCTTGCAGAGTCTCTCTGAGTTCTTCGCTGATGGCTGCGGCGGCGCCCTCAGCCGGGGTGCTGGTCATGGCCAGTGCGTCGGAGCAGAGGCTGGAGTAAGCCTGAACTGCCTCGGTGGCCGTCTCCATCATCCTGGCCAGGTCAAAGGAGAACATGCTGCCACCGTAAACCAGGTCATCCTCCCGCGACTGGCTGAGACGCTCCAATTCCGCAAAGGAGCCCACAGCCTCGGGAACGGGTGGCATGGCAAACGCCGACAGGTCGCTCAGAGGCATGTTGCCCAGATGGGAGGCGAGGAAGGGGGGAACGTACTTGGTCAGGTCAGACTTGACCGGTAGCGTGACCACATAGGTTGCATAGACCGTGTCTGGCTCGGTGTCCACCCGAAAGTAGAGCAGGGCATGTCCTTTGGGATTCTGGGAATCGCCCCTATCGAAAATCAGGTCCATGTCTACCGCCGTGCCTTTAAGGCAAAGATCAGGTCCATTTCAGTCAGTCACACCCTCAATACAAACGTCTCGAATCATTATAGGGCAAAGCACGATCCCAGGCCACGCCCGGCCACAGCCTCGCCGTCTTCCAACGCTCGCGTTGACTACCCGTGGCAAACTTTGTATTGTAGGTGTAACGTGCCCAGTAGAGGCAGGAAGGAGCCAGGGAATGGCGGATACAGAACTAAAGATATTCGACTACGACAAGGCCGTGATCGGAGAAGCGCTAGGGTCTTACGAGTACATCCTCACCCAGGAGATGGTAGACGCGTTCCGCTCCTCCGTGGACGACCCGGAAGCCCCCTTTCCCACGCTAGGCGTCAAACACGACGCTACCGCCTTCGCCATGGTCTATGACGACCCCATCGGCACCGTGAACGCCGGCAATGAGGTCGAGTTCTTCAACCCGCCCATCATCGGAAAAAAGATTAGCGTCAAGGGCCGCATCGCCGACAAGTACATGCGCCGAGACAAGCCCTACATAGTCATTGAAGCAACTGCCATCGACGAGGACGGCCGGCTGCTTGAGAAGCTCAGTACCTACCAATTGAAGAAACCTGACGAGTTGGGGAAAAAATGGCATCCAGAACA
>UINC01001550.1_pt1 | contig 20148 bp, 17 predicted proteins | sample 5385821 | NCBI WGS metagenome assembly UINC01 (sample SAMEA4666929, study PRJEB26691) | marine metagenome | isolation source: Pacific Ocean | place: Pacific Ocean | collected 2011-10-13 | reverse complement strand
TTTAGTAACCATCATTATGTTGGCGCCTCCAACATGGTTTGTTTTTGGGGATATATCAAAGAGTTTTTTTTTAAATGATAAGTTTCTACATATGTGTGTTTTTTTTATAATGACAATCTGGTTGTCAGGCCAATATACATTTGATTCATTTAAAAAAATTGGATTTCTACTATTTTTATTTGGAGCTTTCATTGAGATCATTCAGTTTGTACTTCCATACCGAAATGCAGAATTATTAGATTTATTAGCAAATATACTAGGCATATTTATAGCGATAGTTGTAGCGAATTTAGGCTATTTTGGATGGTTATTAAAACTTGAGATGTTAATAAAACCAAGGAGCTAATCTGGAAAAGAAGATATAATAAAAATTTCAGATTAAAATATTAAAATGATAGATCCAAAACTACTCAGGCAATCACCACAAGAAGTAAAAAAGAATCTCTCTCGGAGAGGATATACTTTTAAGGCCGATAATTATATGAAGCTTGAAGAAAAACGCAAATTGCTTCAAGTTGAATATGAAAACCTTCAGAATCAAAAAAACACAATTTCAAAACAGATTGGTCAAGATAAAATAAACGGAAAGGATATTAAGGATTTATTATCGAAAGTTGAAAGTTGTACAAAAAATCTTAAAACACATGAAAAAGAATTAAAAAAAATTCAATCAAAGATTGAAATTATAGAATTCGATTTGCCCAATTTACTATCCGAAGATGTGCCTGATGGAAAAGATGAGAATGATAATGTTGAAATAAGAAGGTGGGGCGATCATCGCAAATTTGATTTTCAACCACTAGACCATGTTGAAATTGGTACTAGATTAAAATTATTAGATTTTGATACCGCAGGAAAAATCTCAGGCTCAAGATTTACTATAATGTCAGGCTCCTTGGCTCGATTACATCGTTCTTTAATTCAGTTTATGTTAGATGTGCATATCAAAGAACATGGTTACGAAGAATTCTACATACCTTATCTTGTTCAGTCTGAAGCATTAATAGGTACATCACAATTACCAAAATTTGAAGATGATCTTTTTAAAACTGTAGATGAAGTACCATACTATTTAATACCTACAGCAGAGGTTCCACTAACAAATCTTGGAAGAGAAAGAATTTTTGATACAGCAGATATTCCACAGAAATTTGTCGCTCATTCACCTTGCTTTAGATCTGAGGCAGGAAGCTACGGAAAAGATACACGAGGTATGATTCGTCAACATCAATTTGAAAAGGTTGAATTAGTACAACTTGTAGACCCAAAAAAATCTAGTGAAGCACTTGAAAGTTTAACTAACGATGCTGAAAAAATACTTAAAAAACTCAATTTGCCATACCGAGTTGTTAATTTATGCTCAGGAGATGTTAGTTTTGGCTCTAGTAAAACATATGATATCGAAGTTTGGTTACCTAGTCAGAATACTTATAGAGAAGTATCATCATGTAGTAATTGTACTAGCTTTCAAGCGAGACGTATGAAAGCAAGATGGAGAAATCCAAATAACAAAAAACCTGAATTATTGCATACACTCAACGGCTCAGGCGTAGCTGCTGGTAGGGCTTTAATTGCAATCATGGAAAATTATCAGAATAGTAATAGCAGCATCAGTATTCCAGATGTACTTATTCCATACATGGGCGGTGATACTATTATTAAATAGTTAATTTTGACAATTTATTGCTTTAAAATTAAATCTTGTAACTCAATTAACGCATTTTCCCAAATGTGTTTTGAGCGATTATAATCTTCTTCCCAATCTTCGTGAGCAGGTATACCCGATGTAGTGATGCTTATTTTAGTATTATTATTAGATTCTGAAAGTTTGATTTCAGTTGTAATAGGGCCAGTCGGTAATGGTTCTTCGTTTTCATGCGTTTCTTCAACAAAACGTATCCGCTTTAGAGGAACTAATACATCAATTTTCCCCCGTCTTTTTGATTCGTCATTAAAGGTAAAATTATATTCCCCGCCAATATGAGGAATCAACTCTGCTTTTTTTGCAAGCCATTTCTCAAGTAGGTCAGTTTTTGTTATAGCATCCCAAATGATATGTTTTTCGCAAGGAATCTCAACTTCTTCTTCATGACTTCTCGTAATATTATCTTGGATAACTTGATCATTAGGTATTTTCTCTTTTTTAGATTTACTTTGTTTTGTTAATGTTGCTGATGATCCACCAGGATAAGAAACAATATGCAAATCTCTCTGAGGGAAAGGTATTGATATTTCTGCCTTTTGAAATGCCTCATTAATTGCAAAATTGAGGTCACTTTGAGTGGTAAATCGACGGTCAATACGATTAATTCTACAGCGAAGTTCAAAATTAAGTGACGAATCACCAAAACCGATAAATAATGCTCTTGGGGCTGGAGCCCTTCCATCGGTTATCACTTCCGGATGTTCATTTGCAACAGCTTCTAGAATGTCTCTAACTTTATTTATGTCCGAACCATAAGAAACACCTACATTTACTCGTAATCTTCCTTGAGTGTCTCTTAAAACCCAGTTAGTTACTCTTCCAGAAACCAATTGAGAATTAGGAACTAGGACATTTTGATTATCTAAAGTTTCGATTTCTGTAGCTCTTATACTAATTTTTCGAACAAATCCCTCTATATCACCAACTGAAATAAAATCTCCTGTGCGAATTGGACGTTCAAAAAGAAGTATTAATCCTGACACGAAGTTGTTTGCTATTTCTTGCATTCCAAAACCAATACCTAGAGCAAGAGCGCCAGAAACAATTGCTAAACCTCCAAGATCAACACCTGCTTGGGTTAAACCAAAGAGTAGAGCAATAATAAAGCCAACATATCCAAATAAGGTAATTAATGCTTCCCGCGCTCCGCGCTCCATAGCAATATGTTGCAGCCATCTTCTGTCAATCCAGTTTTTCAACCAACCAAGTAGAATGAGAATTGCAGTAAATATTATTATCCCACCAATTAGTTGTGCAGGGACTAATCTAATATTACCGACTGTACCGCCAAGTGTGACAAGTTCAAATAATCGATCTACAGTTGTTCCAGATTCATCCCAGACATAGATTAGGTAGACTATTAAGCTTAACCAAATAACAATATCAGTTATAAGTTGGAAAAAACCAAGACCTGATATCGATTGATCTTTATTTATGCCAAGTTTTTTTCTTAATGATGAAGCCGTAGGAGTTTCATCTTTTATTAAAAAATCAAAAGTAAAGGAAATAAACCAAAGCAGTATCCAAACAATTAGAAGAGCTAATAATGTTCGAGTTATTCCATGTATTAAATATCCTGCAAAATTTTGGTAGCCAATTAAGACCGCAAGGATACTAACTGAAAGCGCAATGATAGCTAGAGTACGAATTAGTCGAAATCGATCTTTTAAACCAGGTATTTGTCCTAAATAAAGAATTGCATATAGTAGGGAAGTAGCCACAAAAAATAACATTGCAGCCGTTCCCAATACATCTGGAGCAATTAGTCTAATTGTCAACCAATCTGTGCCAAGTAAAACAAAACTTAGAATTAATGAAATCAGTAAGATTTTTAAACGAAAGCGAAGTGGTTGAGCATGATTAGGTATCAGGCCTTCTATATTTGCTGAAGGAGACATCGGGCCTGTTACCCAATCAATAAAAATGTTGCTAACCCCGAATAAAAGAATTCCAAGCGCTATCCGTATAATTAATCTCTCTGCAGAGGGTTCCGCGATTGTTGTGTATAGGATTAAAGTGAAAACTAATCCTATAAGCAGAAATGATGAGTGTTGAATTAAGGCTTTTGGAAATAATAAACGTAAAAAAGAGAAATTTTTAAGTTTGCCATTGATAGATGGTTTATTAAATTGATTACGAAGAAATACATTAAAACCTGCAGCAATAATGCCTCCAATAACTAATAACCAAAAAAGATGAATAGATTTTAAACCACTAATTAAATTTAAATTATTGGCATCTTTGTATTCATCAATTCTCTGTTTAAGTCGATCAGGAAATGTCAAAATTCCCGTAATTGCGTTATCTGATCTATAAGTAAGGAATTGAGATGATAAAAGATCTTGAGTTTTAGTAATTCGAGCAACAATTATTTCAGCATCATCACGAACACCTGTACATGAAATCTGTCTAGTTGTTGCCTCATCAAGCAACGTACGAATTTCATTTCGTTGGTCAAATATTTCTGGAGAAACATCTGCATCAATATCACGCAGAAGTTCGAATCTATTTTCAAGGCGATCTCTTTCATTTGTTGATGAATCTATGCATTCGGTTGCATTATTTATAATTTGCAGCGCACGAACTCTAGCGTTTGCTAAAAAATTTGCATTGATTTCCTTTGTTACAAGCTGTGAATTTAATGTATCAATTTCTGCTTTTGCCGCAATCGAATTAAAAGCAAATAATTCTTGAGAGTTGGTTTGTGTAGATGCGAATAAGAAAAGACATGCAACTAAAAAAAACGACGAGATAAATTTATTTTTAAAAAATTGGGTACACATCTGATTCATTTAAGCTATTTTACAACATGATTACGTAAAACACCTACACCCTCAACTTCGATTTCTATTATATCCCCTGGCTTCATTGCGGTTGTACTTCCTGGCGTTCCAGTAAAAATGACATCCCCTGGGTAAAGGGTTACCGTTTGACTAATATGACTCACAATGGTGTCAACGTCATGAATATGATCTTTTGTTCTCTGTGATTGCATCACCTGTCCATTAAGTTTTGATTGAACAAGAAGATCCTTGAAATTTAGACCTGTAACAATGGCTGGCCCAATGGGACCAAACGTATCCGACGCTTTTCCTCTGAACCATTGCAGGTCATTACTTTGCCAGTTTCTTTCGCTCACATCATTGCCTGCAGTAACCCCAAAAATTGAAGAACCAGCTTCTTTTGGTGAAACTTTACTTGTAGTTTTTCCAATGACAATGACTAATTCTGCTTCATAGTGAAGATTAGAAGCTCCTTCTGGATAGATGATATTCTCTTCCGGGCCTATAATCGAAGTTGGCAGTTTAAGAAATAAAGGAGGATGTTCTGGTAATTGAATGTCGCCTCTGTGGCTATGATAATTATATCCAACCGCGATAACTTTTGAGGGTTCTGCCGGAGCAAGAAATCTTACATTTTTAGTTTTAAAAACTTTTCCTGTTAGCGAGCCATTGTTATAAGGAGCATCTGAAAGTTGATAAATTGTATTTCCATCATGAATTCCATAGCTTGTAATATTGTCTTTTGCAAAACGAACATAACGAATGACCTCTGATTCTATTATGCTTACATTGTTAGAAATATTTGATGAATACATAAACAGCATAGCTAGCATCACAAATACCACCAAAAGTATTTTTGAATTTTTTGCCAATGTTTATATCTCCGTGTTTAGATCAAGACTAATGTTTTTGTAGTATGTTAAATATTATAATGATTGGTATCTTAAATAGTAACTTAATAGCGAAATTGATGATCTGCCATGCACTTCAATAAAAAAATAAACCGTAAAAATACAAATTCATTTAAATGGGATGATTATCAGAATCTATTCGGGCGTTCTGATTTAATGCCTTTTTGGGTTGCTGATATGGATTTTGCTACTCCCGAGCCAATTCTTGATGCTATACGTGAAAGAACTAAGCATCCAATTTTTGGTTATGAGATCCGTTCGGAAAAGTATTATTGTGCAATTGAAGACTGGGTAAGAAGGCGCCATAACTGGAGCATTGATAGAGTATGGTTGACGTTTTGTCCTCCCAGTACAATTGTTGGAATATATGGGCTGGTAAACGCTTTAACTTTTGAGGGGGATAGCATTATTATTCCTACTCCTAATTATGGCCCATTATTAAACCTCGTTAAGGATAATCAGCGGGAGTTAATTACATCTCCTATGCGTGAAACACAAGGAATGTTTTCCATAGATCTAGATGATATTGAAAATAAAATTCAAACGAATTCTAAGATGATTATTTTGAGTAGCCCGCATAATCCGACAGGTCGAGTATTTAAAAAAAGCGAGATCGATGATTTATCTGAACTTGCAAATAAATATAAATTAATAGTTATATCTGATGAAGTTCATAGTGATTTAGTGTTACCAGGTTTTAAGCATATTCCCTTCGGAAAAATAATGAAGCATCAATCTGTTACAATTATTTCTCCAAATAAATCGTTTAATACTGCAAGTATCCCTCAATCCACATTTATCATTCCAAATGAAAATATTCGTGAAAAATTTAAAGATTATTTAGAAACAACACAATTAAATCATGACGCTTCATTTGGTTCGGTTGCCATGATTGCTGCATATTGTCATTGTGAAGAGTGGTTAGATGAATTGCTTAGTTATATTCATGGTAATCATAAAATTGTTCAAAACTATTTTGAAAAGAATTTTCCCAAAGTTAAAAAAACTTATGCTGAGGGGACTTACCTTGCTTGGCTTGATTGTAGAGCTTTAAATATGAGTGATAATGAAATAAAGAAGCGACTTGTTGAGAAAGGTGGTATTGGATTATATGGAGGCGATTATTTTGGTATGGAGACTGAAGGTTTTTTTCGAATGAATATTGCTTGTTCACGAGAATTTTTAATAAAAGGTCTTAAAGCAATCAAAAAAGCACTGTCCTAAATTCCAGAAATAATTCTTTATTTTTTACTTATGGCTTTCCTTCAAACAGGGGGTCAAATTTCTCCAATGTGGCTCCATTCTCTGTGCATAAGGCGTACCGAGATGTGTCATTATTCGAATAGAGCGCTACTCCAGCATAATCACCGACTTTATTGATGATATAAAAACTAACATTAAAATTTGGTAACCCGCGTTTGTTAAGAAGTCTTTTTTCAATAGTATTCTCATGAATTCTTTTTAAAGCTGACATACCAGCATCTTTCGGAGTTTTTCCCCGCCGCATTTCTTCTACAATGAGATATGAGCATAAACCATACAAATTTGCTTCACCTCGTCCTGTTGAGCCGGCAGCACCAAAGCTCCCATCAACATATAGCCCAGCCCCTAATATTGGGGAATCACCAACACGACCAGGAATTTTCCATGCAAGCCCACTAGTGGTTGTGACGCCACAAATTTCACCCTTATTATTAACTCCATTACAATTAATGGTTCCATAGTATTCAGTCTCATCAATTAGTCCGTCTCGAATCATTTCCATGCCAGCTTTATGACCAGCTTGTTCTCTTTTGCTAGGATCAAGATAATGATTGGGGTCAATTCTTCTTTTCCATTCAAGCCACATATTACGTGATTTTTCAGTATTCAGATCATTTTCAATTTCGAATCCAATAGTTTTTGCAAAATTTTGCGCTCCTTGCCCGACAAGAAGATGATGATCTGTAAGTTCCATTACAGCTTTTGCTACAAGCGATGGTTTACGGATTCCTTCAAGCGCGCCTACACCACCGGCTTGTTTTTTAGGTCCATGCATACAACATGAGTCAAGCTGTACAACACCATTTGCATTTGGTCTTCCTCCATAGCCAACACTGGCATCTTCAGGATCGAGTTCTACAATATTAACGCCTGCGATTAAAGCATCTAATACATCTTCTCCATTTGTAATTTTCTCAAATGCCGTCTCAACACAACTTAATTTCCCACCATTTTTTATGGTATAGCCATTTCTTGATGCAACCACTACAGGCTTTGATTTCCCTGTAAAAACTGCTGGCGCTTTTCCAAACGCATCATTTAAAGTAACTGAAGTAAGTCCGGCGGCAGCGCTGGATACGAAAAAATCTCTTCTGTTTAATTTTTTACTCATGTTTTTTTTCCTAAGTTAATATATTTTAGGATATGCTATGCAAATCTCTCTAGCACTAAAATATGGAGAATATAATGAAGTATACAATAGTAAGTCTCAGTTTATTTTTATTAGGGTTATTTAATATAGGAACTGTAAGTAGTCACCACTCAGTGTTCGCTGAGTATGATATCAATGGTTCGATAACTATTAAAGGCGTAGTTACTGAAGTTTGGTTTAAAAGCCCCCACGTTAGATTTTTCGTTGAAGTAATGGATTCCGAGGGGAGCAAAGTGATCTGGAATACGCATGGACATAACCCAGCAATGTTAAGAAGAGCAGGCTGGACAAGAGATACATTAAGAGCAGGAGAAAAAGTTGTTATGTCAGGCGATCCAACGTATGACGGATCACCAAAAATGTTTGTTCGAACAATAACTCTAAGTGATGGGACTGTTTTGCATAATAAAGTTCCAGGAGTGAATTGATGAATATGAAAAGAATACTAAATTTTCTCTTAATCTTATTTGTATTCAATAATTATATTTTTAGCATTACTTTGGCATCAGAGAAAGATTTCATTGGTGATTGGCGTCTCACAATTAATCAGGTTTCCGGGGGCAAGCGAACCCAAGATGGTCTGTTAAAAATTCGTCATCAGAATGGGAAAAACATTGCACATGTACAAGGAGGACCTGTAAGAATAAAGATCAATGGAAATAACATTGAGATGGCTATTGACGATTGGACAGGAGCGGGGATGCCTTTTGAAAGATATTATAAAGGCAGTTTAAATGAAAATTCAATGAAAGGTGAATTTGGTCCTGAATCCCCCATGACTGAAAAACAAAAAGAACTATGCGCAAAAATCCCCTTAGGATGCCCGCATCCAAAAGGTACGTGGAGCGCTGTACCATATGAGAATAAAAAAACAACTTCATCTAAAGCGAAACCTATTGATTTCACAGGAAGATGGTCACCAGCTGGCAGCGGTCTGCGGCGATGGACTGTTGACTTAACTGAGGCCGCAAAGCAATGGAATGAAGATTTTGATGTCGAGTTAGATTTACCAAGGCAACGCTGCATTTCTTCAGGACTCGTCAATAATTTCGGCAGTACTCCAGAAATTTATCAGGACAATAAAAAAGTAACGATGATATTTAGTTCTGGAATAAGGAGGATATACTTAGATGATAGGAAACCACCTGAGTTTTCTGATTGGTATCCTCTGGGGTTTTCGCACGGGCACTGGGAAGGATCAACCCTCGTAGTTGAGACAACACATCTTATGCCATCCGTTCGTGGCTTTATGGGAGATCCAGTTTCAGAAGATGCCCGTGTTGTTGAGAGGTACTCCATAGATGAAGAGGGAATATTACATGGTCATATGACATTGTATGATCCGATATATTATAAGGTACCACCTATCAGAACTGCTAAGTGGAGAAAAAACGAAGACAAAACTGTTGTTTTTCCATTGCTATGTGATCCTGACTCTTTTTATAGAGAAATCTATAACGAAGGTAAATTTGATGAATATATAAAAAGGTATCATAGAAGATACTAGAACTAATAAAAATAAATTATTGATTAATATATAATTTAAGTTTACTTGGAGCCAATAAAATGAAAACAATGAAGGGCCCTGCTGTTTTTCTTGCTCAATTTGCAGGTGATAAATCACCGTTTAATTCTTTAGAATCCATTGCAAAATGGGCAGCTAACTATGGTTTTATTGGCGTACAAATTCCTAGCTGGGATGCCAGGCTTTTTGATCTTGAAAAAGCAGCTTCAAGTAAGACATATTGTGATGATATATGTGGTATTTTAAAAACCCACGGGATTGTGATAACAGAATTATCTACCCATATTCAAGGTCAGTTAGTTGCCGTCCATCCAGCATATGACAGCCTCTTTGATTCTTTCGCTACTCCAGAAGTTAGAAATGATCCTAAATTACGCCAACAATGGGCCGTTGATCAATTGTATCTTGCAGCTAAAGCCTCAAAAAACCTTGGTTTGACTGAGCATGTTACATTTTCTGGGGCACTAGCTTGGCCGTATCTTTACCCATGGCCGCAAAGACCAGCTGGGTTAGTAGAATCAGCATTTGATGAACTTGCAACTCGATGGCTGCCGATTTTGAATGCTTTTGAAGAAGCAGGCGTGAATTTATGTTATGAAATACACCCAGGTGAAGACCTGCATGATGGTATTACTTTCGAGATGTTTCTTGAACGTGTTAATAATCATCAGCGTTGTCAAATGTTATATGACCCAAGTCATTATGCGTTACAAGCCTTGGATTACTTACAGCACATAGATATATATCATGAAAGAATAAAAATGTTTCATGTTAAAGATGCTGAATTTAACCCAACTGGTCGTCAGGGTGTTTATGGAGGTTATCAGCCTTGGATTGATAGGGCTGGGCGGTTTAGGTCTTTAGGCGATGGTCAAATTGATTTTAATAGTATTTTCTCTAAATTTGCTCAGTATGATTTTGACGGATGGGCAGTATTAGAGTGGGAGTGCTGTTTAAAGCACCCTGAAGATGGAGCAAAAGAAGGTGCTAAATTTATACGTGATCACATTATACATGTAACAGATCAAGCGTTTGACGATTTTGCTGGTGCAGACACAGATGATAAGACCAACAAAACTTTATTGGGAATAGATCAATAATGAGTGCCATTAAACCTATTCGTCTCGGAATGGTTGGCGGAGGTCGGGGAGCCTTTATTGGAGAAGTTCATCGTATAGCTTCTAGACTAGATAATAAATATTGTTTTTGCGCTGGCGCTTTATCATCTGACCCTAAAAAATCGAAACTTTCCGGTATTGAGTTAGGGCTTGATGAGGACAGGTCTTATGGTACATATGAAGAAATGATCCAAGGCGAATCGATGCGAGATGATCGAATTGAAGCTGTATCGATTGTAACTCCAAATAATATGCATTTTCCAATTGCTAAGAAATTCTTAGAAGCAGGTTGTCATGTTATCTGTGATAAACCTATGACCATATCGAGAGATGAGGCAGACCAACTTATTAATTTAGCGAGCAAGCAGAATCTTATTTTAGCCGTTACCTATAATTATAGCGGCTATCCCATGATTAGACAGGCCCGCGCCATGGTTAAAAATGGAAAACTTGGAAAAATTAGAGTGGTGCAAGGTGAATATTCACAGGATTGGTTATCTGAGCCGATAGAAAGAGACGGACAAAAACAAGCCTATTGGAGGACTGACCCAGAACAATCAGGTATAGGCGGTTGTGTTGGTGATATAGGAACGCATGCTTATCATTTAATTTGTTATGTTAGTGGACTAAAGGCAGAGGCATTATGTGCCGATATCTCTACATTTGTTAATGGTAGGCAACTCGATGATAACGCAAATATTTTATTGCGATTTAAAGACAACGCAAAGGGTATGATTTGGGTTAGCCAAGTGGCAGTTGGCAATGAAAATAATTTAAAGATAAGAATTTATGGGGAGAAAGGGGGCCTAAGTTGGAATCAAGAAAATCCCAATGAACTAATTTTTTCACCTCTTAACAAATCATCAAAAAGAATTACTAGAGGTGGTTCTGACGTCTTACTCGAGGCTTCAAAAATCACAAGAATACCCGCAGGTCACCCCGAAGGCTATCTTGAAGGTTTTGCAACTATCTATTCAGAGATAGCAGAGTCAATCATTGCAGCTAGAAATGGAAATATTGCAAATGAAATGGTTGATTATCCATCTGGTGAAGATGGAATGAGAGGTGTAATTTTTATAGAATCAGTTGTTAATTCAAGTGCCGCCGGCTCAGTTTGGGTAAATCTTTAAGGCATTTTTTTTGGCAGAAATTTTTTTCTATATGCATACAACGATCCATAGCAAATAAATAGTATCCCAGGAAGAAGGCTTATTCGTTGTATTACATCAGTTCCAACTGAATTATCTAGGTATCTACCCATTAAAGGTAATACTATCGAAACAGATAACATACCCAATCCCCCCATAATTGATAGTCCAAAAGCGCCACTTTCAGGGATATTTTTAGAAATAAATGCTAGCGTTGTAGGCCAGAAAAAAGTAATACCCATGGCAAAAATCCCTGCCGCAAAGAAAACAAAATTACCTGTTGCAATAGAGAGAAGTTGTAGGCCTAAAAAAGAGAAAAGCGCTGAGAACCATAACATACCAATCGTGCTTAATTGATTTGCAATTGGCCCCGCATAATACCTGCCAATCATCATTACCCCATTAATAAAAGCTAGCACCAGCAAAGCGTTGACGCCTGTTTCTTTCAATAAGGATTCTATTCGTTGGGTTGTTCCTAATTCTGTAGCGGCTGAGAGTAGCATACAAATGGCTATAAAAAGATAAAGCGGTTTGAAGAGACTCTTTAGTGAATCAGAAGTACTTATACCCATTTCTGCTCTTTCTGTGATTGGAAAAGATTGCCCTTTGAACATGTATCCATAAATTATGAGAGGTATAAATAGTGAAGCCACTATGAATTGCCAAGATAAATTCGCAATATCCATTATGAAATAACCAGTAATTGATCCAACCACGATTCCAGCTGGCCACCATAAGTGAAAACGATTGAGCATTTTAGTTTTTTGATCTGGGTACATACTTGCAACCATCGGATTGCATACAGCCTCAACCATACCATTGCCAAGTCCCATCATAATGGTAGCAGTGAATAAAGATGTTAGATCAGAAGCTAATAATGTTAGGACGATACCAATAGTGTGGAAAAAAAATGCTAGCCACATACCTTTCTTCATTCCAAGAAAATCAACAATAGGGCCTCCAATAATCATTGCGAGGGTAAAACCCCAAAATGCTGGCATAAAAGCATAACCAATTTGTTCTAGAGTAAGACCTGCTCCAGTTGGCCCAAAAACTGTCTCAAGTCTTGCACGAATTGCAAAAGTCATCGCGGTTAACAATAAGGAAATACAACTCGCTGCAAACAAACGATTTTTATTAATTTGATTCATAATTATTTATCATACCTTTTTAAAACGATTTGGAAGAATTTTGTGCTATAAAAAAGAATTTTTATTTAGTGATATTTTATTGCTTCAACACAGAGCATTAGCTATCTTTCATACTTAATATATAAAATTGTAATTGAAAATGTTTATAACAAGAAGAAAATTACTAACATCACTTGCAGCATTAATTGCTGCGTCAAATATTTATGCTGATAAATCATTTCAAAAACAATACCGAAAGGCCTTAAGCGGGCTGGCATGTAATATGGAATCGTGGTGGACAGATTTAGATTTTTTGAAGCGCTTTGAAAAGGCAGCTGAAGCAGGTTTCAGTGCTGTAGAATTTTGGGATTATAGAAAAAAAAGCCGCAATATGAATACTGTGGCAAATTTAGCGCAATCTTTGAATCTCGATATTATCCAGTTTACCGCTTGGCAAGCCCCCAGTCTTGCAAATAAAAAAAATCATATCGCATTTTCTGAGGCAATAAAAAATGCTGTTGAAAATGCTATTCTGCTGAATGCTCCGATGTTTACTGTAGTAGGGCATCAAAAATATGGAATGATGTCTCAAGAAGAGAGTCTTGCAAATTTATTGATAGCTTTAGAAAAAGTGATACCTATTCTGGAAGATGGCAAAAAAATGCTAATACTCGAACCATTTAATCCAATTGATCATCAAGGCCATTTTCTGAATGGATCAGCCGATGCTTTGAAAATCTGTAGAGAAATTAACTCTCCCTTTATTAAGATCAATTGGGATCTATATCATATGCAATTAACTGAAGGTAATGTAATTGCGAATTTGAATGATGGTATAAATCAAATTGGTTATATACAGATAGCTGATGTCCCGGGCCGGCATCAGCCTGGAACAGGCGAATTAAATTATAAGTTTATTTTTAATGCTATCAATAAAATTGGTTATAGAGGGCCTATAGGACTTGAATGTTGGCCAAAAAATAATGATGAAGAAACTGCTATTTCAGATATTATTGCTGCACGCCACATTTAACACTTAAATACTTTTTTACATAATAATGATATGGACTTAACATCAAAATACCTTACCAGAAGAAAAGCAATTAAAAGTACTGTAATGCTTCTTGGCGGGAGTATTGCAGCAGTACAATTAGGGCCGCTAATAAAACGCGTTGATGCAATTGAGCTTGACTACAAACTGAAATTCTTAAATCAATATCAATTTGATATGATAAAAAGAATTGCAGATATCATAATTCCTGAATCAGATACACCCGGCGCTCTATCCGCGAATGTCCACCAATTTATTGACATAATGCTTCATGGTTGGGCTTCACCAAAAACTCAAGATAAATTCATACAATATTTTAGTAATATAGATCAGCGTAGCAAGAGTAATTTCGGTAAAAATTTCTCTGATCTTAATCGCCAACAACAGTTTCAATTGCTTAAGAAACTAGATAAAGAATCATTTTCAGATATCAGTTCTAATGTTTTTTTTAAAGAATTTAAGGCTTTGATTATCTTTAGTTACTACTCATCCGAAGAGGGCGCTTCAATAGAATTAAAATATGATCGAATTCCAGGGGAATACGCAGAATGTATACCATTGGATTCAGTGGGAAGAAGTTGGTCTACTTAGCAATTTGATAACTAATTTATGAATAAAAATATACAACATGATTTTGACGCCATAGTAGTAGGCTCTGGGATATCGGGTGGATGGGCTGTAAAAGAACTTGCTGAAAGAGGTTTGAAAACATTATTACTTGAAAGGGGTCCAGAGATTACTCATAGAAAAGATTACACAGGAGAAAGTAAAGCTCCCTGGGAAATGTCTTTTGGAGGCCGCATACCTGAAGAAGAAACTGATCGCGATTATTTTATTCAAAAACAATGTTATGCCCTAGAAGGTCCAACAAAAAAGTTTTTTGTTAACGATCGAATTAATAAATACGTTTATCCAAAAAACAAACCTTTCAGTTGGATCAGGGGTTATCAATTAGGAGGTCGATCCCAGTTATGGTATAGACAGAGTTACCGATTGAGTGATATCGATTTTGAAGCAAATAAGAAGGACGGTTATGGCGTTGATTGGCCTATTCGCTACCAAGATATAGCTCCATGGTATGACCATGTAGAAAAATTTGCAGGAATCAGCGGCAGTCATGAAGGTTTAACTCAATTACCAGATGGTATATTTTTGCCAGCTATGAAAATGAATTGTGTTGAAACCGATGCAAAGAAAAAAATTGAACAGGCATTTCCTATGCGTAAAATGATAATAGGAAGATGTGCTCACCTTACAAAACCAACAAAAGAACATTTAGCTCTTGGGCGAGGTAAATGCCAGAATCGCAACGAATGCGAAAGGGGGTGTTCCTTTGGCGCATCTTTTAGTTCACTCTCAGCTACATTGCCAGCAGCCAAACGAACCGACAACTTAACTATTGTTACTGATGCTATTGTACATAATGTTCTATATGATAATTCACTAAAACGCGCCACGGGAGTGCAAATTATTGACGCAAATACTAAAGAATATCGTCAGTATAATGCCCGCATAATTTTTTTATGCGCCTCAACATTAGGATCAACACAAATTATGTTAAATTCAAAATCTGAGGATTTTCCTAATGGCTTAGCTAATACTAGCGGTACTTTAGGGAAGTATCTTATGGACCATATTTTTATGTCCGGTGCCAGGGGTGAACATCCCGGTTATCAAAATAAGTACTATTCAGGTAGAAGACCGAATGGAATCTATATACCAAGATATCGAAATATAGCTGAAAAAGATGAACGCTTTCTCCGAGGTTATGGATTTCAAGGTGGCGCATCTAGACCAAGCTGGAATCGAGGGTTTACCACTGAAGGTATTGGTATTGAATTAAAAAATAAACTCCAACAACCAGGCCCATGGAATTTTAGTCTCGGTGGATTTGGAGAAATGCTTCCTGACAAAAGGAATCATGTTTGGTTAGATAAAAATAGGAGAGATCAATGGGATATACCTCTATTAAACATTGAATGCGAGCTACGACAAAACGAATTCAACATGCTGAAAGCGATGGCTGATGATGCTGAAGATATGCTAGAAGCTGCCGGTATAATAAATATCGATAAATATAATGAAGATGCTCCACCTGGACTTGCTATCCATGAAATGGGGACAGCTCGCATGGGTCATGATCCTAATACTTCTGTTCTTAATAAGTTTAATCAGGCTCACGATATACCCAATCTTTTTGTTACCGACGGATCCTCAATGAGTTCATCCGCCTGTCAGAATCCTTCATTAACTTACATGGCATTAACTGCAAGAGCATCCGCCAGTGCAGTTGAGATGCTAAAAGAAGGAAAATTATGAAATATTTAGATAATAAACATGCTTTGATGCGGCGAGAATTTTTAATGGGAATGCTCGGTACTGTTTTTTTACAAGGGTGTAATAATGAATCCCGTGATTTTTCTGAAACTCAATTAATTTCAACAGATAATGTTGGAATTCAACTTTATACAGTTCGCGATCGTATGGCTGTAGATTTCAGAAAAACCCTTCATCAAATAGCCGAAATAGGTTATAAAGAAGTCGAATTTGCAGGGTATTTTGAAAATTCACCCAAAGAGGTTTACGGTATTTTGTCCGAAGAAGGGCTTCTTTCTCCATCCACACACATTCCTGTAGAGTTTATTGAGAATGCTCCTAGTAAAGTAATAGATACAGCTCTGACTATAGGTCATGAGTATATCGTCATGGCTTGGATTGAACCGCAGAACCGGACACTAGAAAAATATAAAGAATATATCGAGCTTTTCAATCTATTTGGAGATCAATGTAAGAAAGCAGGAATAAAATTCGCCTACCATAATCATGATTTTGAATTTGAAATGATTAATGGAGTAAGACCGATGGATCTCCTATTAGATACAACCGATAAAAATCTTGTATCCTTTGAATTAGATTTATATTGGATTACCAAAGGCGGAGGAGATCCAATTGAATATATTAAAAAATATCCAAAAAGATTCCCAATGTGGCATATTAAAGACATGGCAAACGATGCCTCAATGACAGATGTTGGTGAAGGAATTATTAATTTTGAACAAATATTTAAATACAAAGATTTATCAGGTCTAGAACATTACTTTATTGAACGAGACGATCCCTCCGATTCTCTTGTGACCGCGAAGAAATCTTTTGATGCGATTATAAAACTAGATATCTAGAAATTATTTTTCCGCTACCTTCGAAATTATAATTTATGAAAAATTCAAATATTACAATTGTTGGATCCGGTATTAATGGTTTAGTTGCCGCTAATTACCTACAACGAAATGGTTGCAAAGTAACCATAATAGAAAGGAAACCAACGGTTGGCGGTGCATGTGTTTCAGAGTTGATGTCATTTGGCGGAACGCAACAAAAATACGCACTTGGCGCATCAGTACTAGGGTTAATGCAAAAATTTGTCTATGAGGAAACTGGCCTCTCAACTGTTCTTCAATCTTTTGCACCTGACCATCCTAAAATAATTTATTTTCCGGGTGACAGCGAGCCAACCTTGATCTACAGGGATCCATCACAACTTGATCAAGAGTTCTCCAAAAAATGGGGTGAAACTGGGGATGTAGAAGCATTTCGTGTAGATGAAGGGCGTGTTATTAAGTTTCTTCAAGATGGCTATAAAGCCGCTAGAACCCCAACATTAAGTGATGCTCGAAACAATCTAGGCGAAACATTGACGAAACTATGGATAACTGGAGATGCTAAGTCACTTTTAGATCATTATTTTACGAGTGAACGGGCGAAAATATATATGGCAATGAATGTTTCAGAAAGCGGCCCCGTATCCTTGAGTGATCCTTATTCCGCATTTACCATGCCATTGATGAGCTCGGGTTCAGTTTTTGATGGGTATTATGGTTTTATTAAAGGAGGGATATGGAAAATTACAGAAAAGTTAAAAGATATCAATCAAGCATTGGGAGTTCAGACGCATTTATCTAGTGAAGTTGTTTCAATAGATCTAAAAAATAATCTCCTCATTTATAAGAACGGCAATAGAGACAAGAAACTCGGTTTTGATTTTCTGATATTTGGCACAGATCCTTTAACTGCAAACAAACTTTTAGGGAATACCAGCCAAACTGAAGAAATCAAAAATACTCGTGTCAGGGGGAGTAGTGGAAAACTCAATATGATGTTTAAAAATCCAATACGTTGGAAATATGAGTCTAAATATGAAAACCCAGATTCTGCATTTAGATTTTTGTTTTCGGTCGATAGCCTTCAAGAGTTCGAGCGTGCCACGCTAAAAGTATTGGATGTTGATGTTGATTATGAGCCAGGTTACGTGCAAATTTATTGCGAAGGTGCAGCCATGAGACATATGAATTACATAGAGCCTTTCGATAGATTAGCTATTTTCTTTAAAAATCTTTCCCTTAATAAGGAAGGTGATGATCTCCCTCATATTGAAAACCAGCTTAAAGAACATGTTTTTAGATATATAAAAAATCCAGAGGATTGTGTATGGACGCGATTACTGACCCCAATGAATTTAAAAAATCTTTTTTATTTTCCAGGCGGCAATCTTGATCATACGATGCTGACAGAAGGTCAGACGTATTTTGATCGAACTTTCTCATCAGACCCAGAAAATAACTTTTATCGTTTTGGTGAACTTGAAAATGTTTACCTTTGTGGTGCCGGTGTTTATCCGTGTGGTTCGGTAACGGGGACACCAGGGTACATGTGCAGCCAACAGCTACTCCGAAAAATGAATGGAAGCAGTTGATATATCTTTTTTACTGATTTTCAAACTTGTGACTATTCATCTTTACTACTACACTTTATAATCACGATATTCTCAATGAAAAATAGGACAAATCATGTCAAGACATAATGCGTTACGAATGTTTGGTCGATCAGGAAACCCAGCTTTAAGTGATGCCACCTTCAGAAAAGAGGGCGCTGCTATAGGTAAAGTTATGACCCTTCAAGGGACAGTTAATAAAACAGGTATATTGTTGGCCTTATTAGTTATTTGTGCTTTTTATACATGGAATATATTTTTCCAAACTGGAAATCCAGCTGCTGTTATGCCACTAGCGCTTGGCGGTGCGATAGGCGGACTTATTTTTGCTCTTATCACCATTTTTAAAAAAACTTGGGCGGGAATAACTGCTCCCATATATGCTGGTTTAGAGGGCTTATTTCTTGGTGGAATTTCTGCTATTTTTGAAGCGCAATACCCTGGAATAGTTATTCAAGCTACGGGTTTAACGCTTGGTACACTAGCATCACTATTATTACTTTATAAGATGGGTATCATTAAACCTACTGAAAATTTCCGCCTTATGATTGTTTCTGCGACGATGGGGATAGGGGTTCTTTATCTGATCAGTTTTGTTATGAATATGTTTGGTTCAACCGGCATTGGTTTCATTCATTCCAACGGTTTGTTTGGTATCGGTTTTAGTCTCTTTGTTGTTGCCATCGCTGCACTTAATCTGGTTCTTGATTTTGATTTTATTGAACAGGGCGCAGAACAAGGTGCACCAAAATACATGGAATGGTTTGGAGCGTTCGCCTTAATGGTCACTCTAATATGGCTATATTTAGAAATGTTGAGACTGCTCGCTAAACTAAGAAGCCGTTAGTGGATTTTAATACCTTTTTCTTTGGGGCGATTATCATTTTATCGTTAGTGATTTTCTTTTATATTGGAAAATTTAGAGCTTCAGAAAAACAAAGAAATCGAGATGATCGAATAAGTTGGCAAAACAACCGTTTTGGTTTTCTTAAATTATTGATTTGGGTAATGGTATCTGTTTTAAGTATCGCTCTTCTAGCTAGGATGTTTGTTTTTACGCCTAAAACAACGGAACCGACTCATGGCGGAGAGGGAGGGATTCGAACCCTCGAAGGGCTATGAACCCTTGCTGGTTTTCAAGACCAGTGCATTCAACCGCTCTGCCACCTCTCCGGTCTTATAAATAAAGCGTTTCAGCAATTTAATCGTTGGACTATGTTATCAAATTAGACATGATTCTGAAAAAATATTACTGACACAAGCGTTGCAGTATAGAGATAATCAATTCGATTAGCCGTATTTTACTGATATAATTGAATAAAAAAGTGGTTATTTCAATTCTATTATGTGAACATTGGGTGCTGAAAAAGTTTTAATATGTAAAATAACAAGTTTGTTAGTGGAGAAATTTCATGAAAAGTAATTTTTATAGGGTAGCTGTCACCATGGTATCGCTTTTTTGCTTTACTACATTGGTGGCACAAGAATCAGACCAAGATGAAGATACTACTGTGCTTGAAGAGGTAACTGTTGTTGGATCTCAAATAAGAGGAGCTAAAATAACAGGTGCCCTACCTGTATCAATTTTTGACTTTA
>UINC01001546.1_pt1 | contig 20200 bp, 17 predicted proteins | sample 5385821 | NCBI WGS metagenome assembly UINC01 (sample SAMEA4666929, study PRJEB26691) | marine metagenome | isolation source: Pacific Ocean | place: Pacific Ocean | collected 2011-10-13 | reverse complement strand
CAGATGGGCATCGACTACGAGGCCCGTGTTATGTCGGCCCACCGCACCCCGGAGCGGGTGCACGAGTACGCCCAAACAGCCAGAGACCGAGGCATCGAAGTGATCATCGCTGCGGCCGGGGGCTCCGCGGCTTTGGGGGGCGCTCTAGCCTCCATGACCACTCTGCCAGTCATCGGCATTCCATTGGCATCCAGCGAGCTCAAAGGCATCGACGCGTTGATGTCCACGGCCCAGATGCCGCCGGGCATCCCGGTCGCCTGCATGGCCGTGGGGAGCTGGGGCGCCCGGAACGCTGCATACTACGCCGCCCAGATACTTGGCTTGAAGTACGACAAGATAAGGCAGGCCTATGAAGACTACCGGCGCGAACTCCGCGAGCGGTAGACCGCGTCCCGCTGTCCTCACTGATTTCGACGACACCGCCGCCGCTCAGAACGTGGCTGAGTTGCTGCTCAACCGGTTCGGCGACTCGGGCTGGAGAGACGTGCGTCAAAATTTCCGCGACGGGCACATGGACTTAAAGGAATACCAGGAGATTACCTTCCGGAACATCCAGGCCGACCGCGCCACTATGCGGTCATACGTGAAGGAGCATGCCAACCTGCGCCCTTACTTCAAGGAACTGTGGCACTTCTGCCGCTCCAACGATATCCCCATGGCCGTGGTCAGTCAGGGGCTGGACTTCTATATAGAGGCCCTGTTGGAGAAAGAGGGGGTCCCGCGGGTGCCGATCTACGCTGTTGACACCGAATTCCACGACGGATCGATTTCCTATCACTACAACTACGCCTATCCAGGCATGGAGACCCAAGGAAACTCCAAGGGGCTCATTGTGGAGTCCTTCCAAGCGCAGGGTTGCCACGTATTTTTCGCTGGAGACGGCCGGTCAGACCTGGAAGCCGCCCGGGTCGCGAACGTTCTCTTCGCCCACAGTAGCCTGGCCAGGTTCTGCGACGACGAGGGTATCCCCTACCAGCCATTCGAAGACTTCAGCGGCATGTTGCTGTCCGTGAGGGAATTTTCCCAGAACGGCCACGGAGTGAACGGCCGAAATTCGGGCGAGAAGGCGAAACCGTGATCGAACGATATTCCAGGCCCGCCATGAAGCAAGTCTGGTCCGACGAGAACAAATATCTGAAGTGGTTGGAAGTAGAGTTGGCCGCCTGCGAGGCCTGGACCGCCGAAGGCGTCATCCCCAAAGCCGACATGGCTAAGCTCCGCGGCGCGAAATACAACCACGGTCGCATGACGGAGTTGTTCGAGACCACCCGACACGACGTTACAGCCTTCATATCCTCCATCACCGAATCCATAGGCCCGGAGGGCCGCTGGCTGCACCTAGGCATGACCTCCAACGACATGTTAGACACGGGCCTGAACCTACAATTGGTGGAGGCCGGAGCGCTGCTGAAGATCGAACTCGACCAGGCCATCGCCGCCCTCGCCACAAAGGCCATCGAACACAAAGACACTTTGGCTATGGGCCGCACTCACGGTGTCCACGCCGAACCTATGACCATGGGCCTCCGATTCGCCCTATGGTGGGACGAGATGCAGCGCCAGAAAGAACGCCTGACTGACGCCATCGAAGGCCTGCGGGTAGGCATGGTCTCCGGTGCGGTGGGCACCCATGCCACGGTGCCTCCATTGGTCGAAGAAAGGGTCTGCCAGGAACTCGGTCTCAAGGTCGCAAAGATATCGAACCAGATCGTCCAACGGGACCGCCACGCCCATTTCATGTCCACCTTGGCGTTGATCGCGGCCTCCCTGGAGAAGTTCGCGACTGAGATCAGAGCACTGCAGCGCACCGAGTTGCATGAACTGGAAGAACCTTTTGGCCAGGGCCAGACCGGGTCATCCTCCATGCCCCACAAACGTAACCCCGAACTGGCGGAGCGCATCTGCGGTCTGGCAAGGTTGATTCGCGGCAATTCGGTCACGGCGCTGGAGAATGTGGCCCTCTGGGGAGAGCGGGACATCAGCCATTCTTCCGCCGAGCGCATCATACTTCCCGACTCATGCCTGGCTCTGGACTACATTCTCAACACCTTCAGCCGAATCATAGAGGGCCTGCGGGTATTCCCTGACCGGATGATGGAAAACATCGAAAGCAGCCTGGGCTTGGTTTTCAGCCAGCGGGTGCTCCTGGCTCTCGTGGACAAGGGAGTGGCCCGTGAAGACGCCTATAAATTCGTGCAGTCCAACGCCAGCCGCAGTTGGGAAGAGAAGAAGGACTTCAGAGACTTGTTGCGGGCCGACAAGAAAACATCAGAACATTTCTCGTCCTCGGAATTGGACGAGCTCTTCGACTACGGGTACTATACCCGTTACGTTGACGAGACCTTCGCCAGGCTGGGACTCATCAAAAACCTGGCAAGAAAGAAAGCCAAATCTAACAGCTGATCGCTGAATGCTGACTGCTAACAACGGAGACTGACATGCTGATCGAGACCCAGATGCCCGACATCCTCCACCGCGGCAAGGTGCGGGACACCTATGGCTTGGGCGGTGGGCACCTGTTGATGGTCGCCACCGACCGCATCTCGGCCTTCGACGTGGTACTGCCGACTGGCATCACCGACAAGGGTCTGGTGCTGAACCGTATCTCGGCCTTTTGGTTCGAGCGCACCAAGGACATCGTGCCCAACCATTTCATATGCCTGGCCGACGCCCCAGAGGCCGCCCAGTACCTAGAGGGCAGGAGCATCGCCGGCTCCGTCTCGGATGAGGTGGCCCGGCAGTCGATGGTTGTAAAGCGGGCCGAGCGTCTGGACTTGGAATGCATCGTCCGGGGCTATATAACCGGGTCGGCTTGGTCTGAATACCGGCGGCAGGGTACCGTGTCCGGCATGGATGTGGGAAAAGGTCTGGTGGAAGGCCAGGCGTTCCACGAGCCACTCTTTACCCCCACCACCAAGGCGGAAGAGGGCCACGACGAGAACATGTCCAAACAAGAAGTCCTTGACATGGTCGGCGCCGACATGGCCCGCCAACTTGAAGAAACCAGCATCGCGGTCTTCAAGTGGGCCCATGACTACGCCAAAGGACGGGATATCATCCTGGCCGACACCAAAATGGAGTTTGGGATCATCGACGGCCAGCTCACCCTAATCGACGAGCTGCTAACCCCTGATTCCAGCCGGTTCTGGGACATAAACGGCTACGCGCCCGGCAAGTCGCAACCCAACTATGACAAGCAGTTCGTGAGAGACTGGCTAGACGCCCAGGGTTGGGACCACGAGCCTCCGGCTCCAGAATTGCCCAGCGACGTAGTGGCAAAGACGTCCGAGCGGTACCGGGAAGCATATTACAAACTGACCGGAACCCGACTATAGCATCTGGTCCCGGAAGATATCGGAGGACCCTGCATTGCCTGTTTCAAGACGCCGCCGCGGTAGGGCCGCCACTAGGTGGGCCCGTTCCGGCAACCTGCCCAGCACCACTCGGCGTAAGCCGACTAATAAGCTTTATCTTGCCGCATCACTGGTGATCGCCGTCCTAGTCATTGCCAGCTTCGCTTTCGCCAGCTTCTCCGGAGGCGGTGGCCGCGCTCAAAGAGGTAGCGCGGATGGCTACGTCGACGGGTTAGGAATCCAGGTAGATATAGAGGGCGATACGCACGTCCCCGAAGGAACGAACGTCGATTACCAGACCTCGCCTCCCGCCTCGGGCGACCACTGGCCCACGCCGGGACGGTGCGGATTCTATGAAGACGGATTACCCGACGAACGTGTCGTCCACAACATGGAGCATGGGAATATCGTAGTGAACTACAATCTGCCACTCGCGTCAGATGTTTCAGCACTGCGCGACGCCTTGGATAGCATCGCATTGAACAGAGAATGGGGCATCGCCCGAGCATACGACGCGATACCCACCGGACAGGTCGCCCTTAGCACTTGGGGCATCATAGACACGTTCGAGGGAGTCGACCCGGACCGCATTTCGCGGTTCTTTGATGCCTATTCCGGCGGCGGCCCAGAGGGCGGGTTACCCTGCTGATCCATCTAACGGAGTCTCACTAACCGATGTACCAGGCCCGTATCTACGTAACTCTTAAATCCACGGTCAACGACCCCCAGGGTGTCACCGTGCTCTCCAGCCTGCATCGTCTGGGGTTCGCCAGCGCCGGTGATGTAAGGGTCGGCAAATACCTGTTGGTCAATGTGGACGAGACCGACCGCGCCAACGCTGAGAGCTCCGTCGCCGAGATGTGCCAGAAACTGCTGGCCAACCCGGTCATCGAGGAATTCAGGTTCGACCTTGAAGAGATACCTGCGCCCGCACCTTCTTCTTAGCTTAAAATTATTTAAACTTCTTATCTAAAGAACACTTCTAAAGAAGACTGGGACTTTGAGAGGAAATATGACCACAGGGAACCATGACACCTACGTCTACGCCGGCGCCGAAACCAGCGGCATCTACCGGATGTCCCCCGGTTCCGGCCAGTGGGAGGAGCTTACCAACGGCCTGCCGGCGGACCCATTGGTGGCTGGCATCGTGATCCACCCCGACGACCCTGAGGTGATCTACACTGGGACCCAAGACGGCCCTTACCGCAGCACCAACCGCGGCGATAGCTGGGAGAGACTGGACTACCCCAAGACTGGCGCTCCGCCGTGGACCTTCATGTTCAGGCCCGGAGACCCGAGTGTCATGTATCTGGGCACTGCCCCCGGCGAGATCTACCGCAGCACCAACGGCGGCGATTCTTGGCAACAGATTACCAAGAATATGGGCTCGGCCGAAATCTCCATGGCCTTTCCCACCAGGGTCATTGCTCTGTGCGCCGACCCCAATTTCCCCGATGAGATGTACGCCGCCCTCGAAGTAGCCGGCGTGATCCGCAGCTCCGACGGCGGCGATACCTGGGAAGAGATATCCGGCACCCTGGCTCCCAGCGAAGACACCCTGGACCTGCACGGCGCCCAGTGCTCAGCCGCCATGCCCCATACGGTGTTCATCACCACCCGCCAAGGACCGTTCATCGGCCCAGACCGGGGCGAGGATTGGATACCGGTGGAGTTCGGAAATTTCTCTGAGATCACTTATACTCGCGACCTGAAGGCCGCGCCCCATGACCCCAATATGCTCTACGTGTCCATCGGAGCGGCGGCCCGGAGCACCCAGGGCGCGCTCTACCGCAGCCGGGACCTGTTCAAGACCTTCGAGCAGGTGGACCGGAGCATCGCCCCCAACTCGACCATGATGACGGTGGCCGTGGACCCCAGGGCCCCAAGCCGCGTCTTTTGCAACTCCCGGGACGGCCAGGTGTTCGGCTCAGTGGACGACGGTGCAACTTGGACTACCACCAACCTGCCCGAAAAAGCCAAAGAAGTAAGAGCCCTAGCCGCCGGCTAGTCAGCGCAACTGCATTAAGGAACTTAAGGCCCTGACGAGGATAACTACCTCGCCGGGGCCTTTTTGTATCCAGCAGCGGTTGTACCGCCCGGTTAGGCGTATTTTTTACTGCGGCCTCGATCAGCCGGTTCGGCAACCGTGTTCTGCTGATGTTCGCCGGCAATGATACAACAACCAACCTGATCAGAAATGAGATGCTGGCCCTGTTGCAGAACCTAGATCAGTTGTGGCTGTTGCAGGGCAATGCTGGGTTAATCGGTCTCGCGACAGAGGGATTGTCGCGTTACGACAATCCCGTTCAGGAAACGGCTCGGATGGTCAACGTCCACATCGAGATCGGCGGCAAGGTCATCAAGGCCGGCGAACTGGTCATGCTGTGTTACACGTCTGTCAACCGGGACCCGAAGCAATTAGAGGACCCCAACCGCCTGAATATGACTAGGGCCGTCAACCGGCACTCGGCCTTCGCTCAGGGAATCCATCACTGTTTGGGGTTTGTCTGGCCCGTCCGGAATATCAGATAGCTATCAACGTCTTGGTTAAACAGATGCCCAACAACTCATATCCGGGGTTGAAGGATCTCCCGGTCTCGTTCTAACGCGCAGTACCACTGCTTTAGAAATCAAAAAGTCCCTGTTGAGTTAAATCACTCGCCAGGGACTTTTTGTCATGCGCTGATCAGGCCGTTTCTATTCCGGCGGCTTTATGTAAGCCCAGCTCGTCGATCGACATTTCCCGCATCTTGAACTTCTGTATCTTCCCGGTAACCGTCATGGGGAATTCGGTGGCCATCTTGATGTAGCGTGGAATCTTGTAGTGGGCGATCTTCCCCTTGCAGAACTCCCGAATCTCCTCTTCATCGGCGGTTTCGCCGGGCTTCAGCACTACCCAGGCCATGACCTCTTCCACGAACCGCTCATCGGGCACTCCGATCACCTGGACGTCGGCGACCTTGGGGTGGGTGTAGAGGAATTCTTCGACCTCCCGAGGATACACGTTTTCGCCTCCTCGGATGATCATGTCCTTCAACCGGCCGGTGATCCGGTAGTAGCCATCTTTGTCCACGGTAGCCAGGTCTCCTGTGTGCAACCAGCCGTCCTTGTCGATGGCTGAGGCCGTGGCCTCGGGCAGGTTGTAATAACCCTTCATCACCATGAAACTGCGGCTTAAGAGCTCCCCTTGCTCACCCACTGGAGTGTCCACACCCGTCTCGGGGTCCACCAGCTTAACCTCGACATTGGGCAAGGCGGTTCCTACAGTGCTGACCCGGCGTTCCAACGTGTCTTCGGTGCGGGTCAGGGTGATAACCGGCGACGCCTCGGTCTGGCCGTACGCGATGGTTATCTCACTGGCGCCCATCTGGTCGACCACCTGTCGCATAACCTCGATCGGGCAGGGCGAGCCGGCCATCATCCCAGTTCTGAGCGAACTCAGGTCGAACTCGTCAAACCGGTCATGGCCGAGTTGGGCAATGAACATGGTGGGCACGCCGTGTAGGGCGGTGCACTTCTCCTGCTGTATGGCCTCCAGGGCCTTGAGGGGCTCAAAGTATTCCGAGGGTATAACCATTGTCGAGCCGTGGGTCACGCAGGCCAGGTTGCTGAGGACACAGCCGAAGCAGTGGTAGAAAGGCACCGGGATGCATAGCCGGTCTTCCTCGGTAAATTTCATCCCCTCACCGGAGTAATACCCGTTGGCCACCAGGTTGTAGTGGGTGAGCATGGCGCCCTTGGGATTGCCGGTGGTGCCAGAGGTGTACTGGATATTTATGGTGTCGTCGGGGTCGCAGGAAGCTTGCCGATGGGCCAGATCGGTCTCGCTGACCTCGGTCGACTTGCGGCGCACGTCTTTCCATGACCACATACCGTCAGGGGTTTTGGCCTTCGGGTCAGTCGGAGAAGGGATGTAAACCACGTTGCGCAGGTACGGCAGGTTGGAGCATCGCAGTTCGCCTGGAGTGGCGTCCTTGAGTTCGGGTATAACCTCGTTGGCCATCGCAACGTAATCAGAGGTGCGAAACTGGCCGATGAGTATCAAGGCGCTGGCCTCGGACTGTTTCAAGACGTACTCAAGTTCGTGAGTGCGGTAGGAGGGGTTAACGGTAACCAGCACGGCCCCAATTTTGCCGGTGGCGAATTGGGCCACCACCCATTCGGTGTAGTTGGTAACCCAGATGCCCACATGTTGGCCCTTCTCGATGCCAAGGGCCATCAGTCCACGGGCCACATTGTCGCACTCGTCTTTGAATTCCCGGTAGGTGAAACGCGCCCCAGTCTCCGCGTGGACCAGCGCCTCCCGGTCGGCGTACCGTTTCGTTTGGAAGTCTAGCAAATCTCCAATCGTAACCCGAATCTCGAATTCGCCAGGCATGGCCTCACCTCGAGTGAACTGTTGTGGGTGGAGTGGCCTGCGGAAATCCCCGGCCCGGCCCCATTTCCCAAGCCCATGCTATAACAACTGAAAATTTCTCGCTACATCAGGAGATTGCTATCAACAAATCGAAAGGGCTCGGGTCTAGCCCCCGCTGGATTGTCACCGGAGGCCCAGCTGACTGATTAAATCAACGAGTAGATTATGGAGGTCACCAAGGCGTAAGGGATGAAACCGACTATTGCTACTCCGACTGCCCGCCAAGTGGATGTGAAGTCGAGAGCTTGTCGAATAGCTATCACCATGGTCACCAACTGCCAGATCGATGCAATCAGGAAGAAAAAGGGGCCGATGCCAGGGATAAACCCAAAGACCTTTAATACCCCAGGGGATTGTGCGAACCCTAAAGTTCGTGCTAGCTGCCTCCAATCGGCCTCTGTTTCAGCGGTCTTCAATATGGTGGTTCCTACGAAGTAGGTGATCCACGCCCAGAGTGCCCAAAGACCTATCGCTGCCGGGATACCGACCACAAGCCCAATGAGGCCACCTGTCCCGAAGGTGCCAATTCCTGTTGCCAGGGCTACCAAGACGACTACCGCCATAGCCTGTACCGTTGCAGACGAGTCGGCCTCGACCTCTTCATAGAGCGCCGTATCTAACCTTGCTGCGCCCATCATCCGTTTGATCATGTCGCCCTCCTGCCTCCTACGTCGTGGGTATGTCGTGGTTCCTTGTTAGTAGACGTCCGCCATGCCAAGCCTAAGAGTCCTCTATTGGGGTTATCGTCTGACATTGCGGTGGCCCTTTTCTAAATTGGAAGAATTAGCGCCCAAGCGCCTGCGATCGGCATCAATCAAATCAATGGTGGAGTGGTAGCGATCCTTGGCTTCTTGAAAGTCGCGGTCGAAATAAAAATCATCTACATCGGGGAAAGAAATCGAGACGCGAACCCCAAGTTACTCCGTGCATGCAAGGGAGCTGTCTTTCGGTGGTTCCGATCTCCCCCAGATAAATAACTGGAATACGAGAACAAGGCTGGCAACACAAACCAAAAGAGAAACTATTATAAACTTTCCTTACTAGGGTGTAACATAGGTCTCCAGATACAATTCCCTGCGTCGTTCATTGGCGCTCGTGTTTATTGCGATCTACTACAGACATTGTTCCGGCAGCAGTGAAAACCCGACGATGCCACATCTAAGGCAATTAAACCGAGGTAATATCAATACTCGGCAGGTTATATAAACCACTTATGAACTTAAACCCCATAAGCCTAGCAAGGGGGGTGCGGCAGCTTCACTACGGTTGGGTCATCGTGGCCATAGCCGCGACAATGCTTCTGGTCACCTCTTCCGTTAGATTCGCCACTGCAGCCTTAGTGCCTTATCTGAGCGACTCGGCATCTGGGCCCCAATGGAGTTACGGAGCCATCGGCTTTGGCTTCAGTCTCCAGTGGCTTGCCTTGGCAATTGTGAGCCCCTATATAGGTTGGCTAGGGGACAGATATGGTATACGCAACCTTCTATTGCTAGGAGGTGTTCTGTTTCTCTCTGGCATGTTGCTAATGGGCATGATGACCACCCTATGGCAGTTTTACCTTTACTTTGGGATCCTGCTAGGCATAGCCTCTAGTATTTACACCGTACTACTGGTCTCCGGCGTAGCCCTATGGTTCAGGAAGTATCTTGGCTTGGCGATGGGGTTCATTTGGTCTTTCCAGGGAATCGGGGTGCTTATATTCATTTACTTGATAAGCGCGACCTTCGAAAAACTGGGGATGAAGTGGATTTTCTGGCTTCCAGGATTATCAGGAGGGGTATTGGTGCTCTTGCTGGTCAAGTTCTTTTGCGACGACCCTGCGGAGAAGGGGTTGCGACCTTTTGGCGCACCCGTTGAAGAACCGATAACGAAAATAGAGAAGGATGAGACGGCCAAAACAAGAGCCAGTGTGTTCCTCCAGCAAGCTCAACGCACCCAAACGTTCTGGAACCTGATTAATATCCACCTATGGGGATGCATGGGCCACCAGATAATAAATGTACTGGTGGTAGCTATAGCAGTGGATCGTGGCCTGTCATTGGGGGCAGCGGCTGGAGTCCTCGCTGTTCAACAGGCCACCGGAGTATTCGTGCGAGGTGCAGTACCTGTAGTAGCAGAGGTCGTGGGATCCAAAAATGTCTGGGTCGTAGGCATGATTCTTCAAGCCGCCCCGTTGCTTCTTATTCTCTTTAGTCACGACATTTGGGCTTTCTACATCTTCGCTTTCTTATTTGGTGTAGGCCAGAGTTGTGAAGTCCCTACCTTTCCAATCGCTAATCGTCAGTACTACGGCAACGTCCCTCAAGGCAGTCTCTACGGTTGGCAGAATGTAGGAAGTGGTTTGGGAATGGGACTGGCGCCAGTGTGCGGGGGATTCATATGGGATTTAACAGGCAGCTATGCAGCCCCCTTGATCATGTCCTTTATTTTTAGTTCCATAGGGCTAGTTTCTGCGTTACTGCTCCCTTCACCTCGTACTCTCCTAACACCAGATTGGGAGCGCCACATACCCCTTACTAGTACTTCCCCGAGCTACGGTGTGAAGAGCTAGTAATACATAGGAATGGCCCCTAGGTTCCCAGACCACCTCTACGGGATTACTTAGCACTATATGACACGCCTAAACACCGGCACTTAATAACTCTTAATCAGTAGGTTCTCGGCCACTCGGCGTCGCGTGTATCCCAATTATTGACCAAAAATACGGGGCGATACTTAGCCATCCCTCTAGGCATCAGCAAGGCGAACGGATTCCCGGCCTACCCGCACCCGCAAATCATGAAAGGTCACTCTACTATTGCGCTAAATTCCATCGTCCGGGCGAACCCAGGCGCTGCAGCCGCCGCACGGAGGTCGGCCAGAGATGCGGGTAAGCAGGTTGGGCAGTGGCTTGAAGAGGCGATCGCAGAGAAACAGAAACGTCAGAAGGGGGAAGAAGATATCACTAAGGCAGGATTGCTAAGGAACTGGAAATCAGCCCAGCGTACCTGTACTACATGCTCAACGGGAAGAGACCGTGGCGAAAGGATTTATACCCGCGTTACATGAGGGTTGTTAACAGTGACGATGATGATGTTAACAGCCAATTAAAACGATCGCCAAAATTAACGGTCTTTTCAGGCGTGATATCTGCTGGTGGAGGTGAGGGGAATCGAACCCCTGACCCCCTGCATGCAAAGCAGGTGCTCTCCCGCTGAGCTACACCCCCACGTTTGGGCCACGAGTGGATTTTAGCACAGGAAGGGAGGCTAAAGGGTTAGAAAGCAGGCGGCTACACGAGCAATGGTGGACTGGCATTGAACATCTGCTTCAATTTAGTGGAGGTCTCACAGGCGCAAAATCGACGCTTGAAGCCTAATTCAAACAGCAAGAACGAGACCAAAATCACCATTCCCCCGCCGAACGCGTCGGTCAGATAATGGTTGGTGGAGATTATTCCCTGGTTTTTCGCTGGTGGTTCATGGGGGACCTTCCATAAAGTTGCCGGTTTCTGACACGATCCATTAATCCAGCCCACTGAATGGGCGAGTCGCAGACGGGAACACGTGGCGCATCATCGGCCTTCTCAGTTCCATCAACCGAATCCGTGTGCTAGGCTGGTCGGTGCAATCTCTCCAGGAGCTACTTCCATGATCATCGACACTCACACCCACGTGGTTAGCAGCGATAAAACCAAACACCCTCTGGATCCCGGCGCGCGAGGCTGGTCCACCGAGGTCAGCAACGACGTAGAGGACTTGATCGCGGAGATGGACAAGGCCGGCGTGGAATGTGCCACGTTGGTGCAACCCAACGCCACCTACGGCCTGAACAATATTTATCAGTGCGACAGCGCCATGCTATACGCCCCACGCACTGTGTCGGTGGGAATCCTTGACCCGGCTGCCCCGGACGCTGCGGATAAGCTCTCTTATTGGGTTAACGAACATGGCATGTTGGGCGTGCGGCTGCAGAGTCAGGCCGAGCCCGACGACCCTAGTTGCGACGCCATCTGGCAACGTGCCGATGAGCTGGGAGTGCCGATATCCATCGGTGGCGGCGGGCAACCGGACAAGGTCAACCGGATGCGGAACGTGGCCTCCCGGCACCCCAACGTCATGTTTGCCCCGGACCACTTCGCCGGGTGGAGCGGCTCTGATGACAAAGCTTCGATGACGGCCGCTCTGGAAGATATGGCCAAGCTACCCAACGCCCACCTACGCATCTCCAGCACCAGCCTCGGCCCCTACACCGGCCTCAGCGATCCAGGGAAGGAGCTTTTTCAGCGCGTGATCCACGCCTTCACGCCTCAGCGGGTCATGTGGGGCTCAAATTTCCCATCATCACGGGAAGGCGGCTACATCGGTCAGTTGCAGATTGCTGCGACGTCCCTGGACTGGCTCTCGGAAGAAGATCGCGGTTGGATCATGGGTGGCTCTGCCCACAAGCTTTGGCCGATGCTCCAAGCGCCAGCCTAGGGTCAAGCGCTAATTGCGCAGATACTGCTCCTGCAACTTGATGAACTCGTCGGTACGGTTGACCTGCCGCAGCAAATCGGCATTGGCCTCCCTGGGCGCTAAAACTGCCATTGCACCTCCATTTTTCAGGTGCTTGAAGCTATCTAGATTGCTTGTATGGCCATCGCGACGCTCACTCTGCTGGCGGCCAGAAACGGCACCGTTCATCATGCCGTACGGCTGGCTCAATACCGCGAGGGGTAATGGGATTACTCGGTGCACCGCCTCCAGCTGGCCTCTGGTCCGCAGTCTCGCCAACCTGATGGCCTCCACCCCGGCCTGGAATAGGCTTTGATCCGGCCCAGAGCCTCGTCCAATAGGAATTGGGCTAGGGCAGACCCTGCAACTCCATAGCTTGGGCCACGCGGCCGACGGCTATGGAGAAGGCGGCCTCGCGGTAAGTGATCTTATCCTTTTCTACCATGGTCTGTACCTCACGGTAGGCCCTAACCATGATCTCTTCTAGTGCTCCGTTGACCCGGCCCGGATCCCAGGGGAACCGCTGGATATTCTGAACCCACTCGAAGTAGGAAACGGTCACACCGCCGGCATTGACCAGCAGGTCCGGCAGGCATGAGACACCCCGGTCATTCAATATCGCTTCGCCGCCAGGGGTCACCGGGTTATTGGCGCCTTCAACTACCATGCGAGCTCTTATCTTCGAGGCGTTTCCACTGTTGATGGCGCCGCCCAGAGCAGCCGGCACCAGAAAATCACACTCCATCTCCAGCAATTCATCGTTGGTTATAGCTTCGGCGCCATTGAAATCGAGCACTGAGCCCGTGCTGTCCACGTGAGCCTTCAGTTGGTCCAGATCCAGGCCTTGTGCGTTATGTAAACCACCATCGACGTCGCTGACCGCAATTACCCTGCAGCCGTCTTCGCTCAAAAACCGTGCCGTCCATGACCCCACGTTGCCGAACCCCTGGATGGCGATCTTGGAGTGGTCCATGGAGATGCCGAGATCTTTGGCCACCTCCTTGACCATCAACGACACGCCGCGCCCAGTGGCCTGCTCTCGACCCGCTGAGCCGCCCAACTCCAGAGGCTTGCCGGTGACAACGCCCGGGGCGTAGCCGTGCTCTTCGGAGTAGGCGGACATCATCCACGCCATGGTCTGGGAGTTGGTGCCGACATCGGGCGCCGGGATGTCCTGGTTCACGCCGATAATCTGACTGATGGAGCGGGTGAAACGCCGGGTAAGGGCTTGAAGCTCACGGGGGCTCATCTTCCGAGGGTCGCATTTCACCCCCCCCTTTGCGCCGCCGAAAGGTATCCCGACCAGAGCCGTTTTCCAAGTCATTAAGGCGGCCAGCGCGCGAATTTCGTCTTCGTCCGCCTCGGGATGATAGCGCACTCCGCCCTTATACGGCCCCCGGGAACCGTTGTGCTGAATACGGTAGCCGATGAAGACTTCCAAGCCGCCGTTGTCCATCCGGACCGGAACCTCCACCCGCATCTCCCGGTCGGGGGTGCAGATGAGGTTTCTAATCTCGTCCCGAACGACTAGTCTGTCGCAGGCTCGGTCGAAGTAATAGGTCACCGCCTCGAATGGAGTCATTTCTGCAAGGTTGGCCATCTAATCACCGGTTCCGATTTAAAGTTTCAGGCTAAAGCTATCGTCACTCTACCCATTGTAATTCTTTAGGTGAGTTGTCGCCCCGCCAGGATTCTACAGGGCAAACGCATCTTCGGCAGTTCCTAAGGCGACGTAGTAGGCCAAATCGATCTCGGTCAGGATCGGGGGGTGGTCGGGAAATCGTTCGGCGGCCCTCGCCAAGCTCTCAACCGAAACCACCGGTGAATCGGGGGGCAGCAAGGCGACGTCGGCGAACCCTTGAAGCATAAATTATCCAGCCTTGTCAGGCACCACCGGGAACACGATTTGAATTGTCCGGCCTCCATCTTCTAAGAAACCTAGTCACGAAGCAGGTCAGAAACTCATGAACTGGAGATTACTATCAGTCGAAATCGCGGCTAGGATGGGCGGTCGCCCGCCAGGTACGGAGGATCCTCTAGCGCTCCCTTTGGGCAGGGCTCTCGGAGCGAGTTTTTGGCGCCGTAGTGGGACTGGACGATGTCGTGGAACTGCCGCCATCCCCGCCGCAAACAACAAACGAAGGCAATAACTTGGAGAAAGAATCCAGAGTTCCTCTTCATATATCCCCCTTCCCGTATGTCGGGTAACCATTACGGGATATATGACAGTACGCTTTCCGAGCGGGGTCAGGTTACGGCGAAGAAAATTACTCTTCCCCGAAAAACCGTCGCCGGACTGTTTCATCGATAGCGTGGTCAGGTCCGCTGGCGACGGTATCAACCCGCCGGGTGTCATCCTCCCTCCACAACGGCAGAGCCAGTTCACGGCGGGCGTCAGCCTCCGGGCCAGTCTCCACCAACATTTTTTCCAACCATCTATGGACGGTGGTAGTGACCGTAAAATACTTGTTGTGCTCCGCGGCGTAGGCCCGTCCTGCCTTGTCCCAGTCCTTGTTGCTGAGCAGTTGGTCCCTAAGCACTCGTACGTCTCGTAGGGTGAGGGACACGCCCTGAGCCCACATCGGGTCGGTGGACCCCGCCGCGTCGCCGATGAGCGCAACCTGGTCCCGGTATGGATGTTCAACCCACGTGGCGGATGAATCGAACGAAGCCAGAGAGCCTACTGGTGTCGCCCCTTCGTGATACTGGGCCGGTACGCCGGCGTCAACGGACCAATCCATGAATCTCCGAAAATCACTACTTCCGCTGAGCCGCATTCCCCAGGCCTGTGGGTAGCAAAGGTAGGCCCGCACCCTGCCCTTTCCTTGAGGAAAGAGCAGCGCGGTCAGGCCCCGGTCAAATGATCGAAAAGTTTGAGAAGCATCGTCTTGTGAATTCATGTTGTCAAACAAGATTCCGGAGATGTAGGTCTTGGCCGGGCTCTTGAGGACGTCGAATTCACCCCAACTCCTAGTGCCGGATGACCGTCCGTCAGCCCCAACCACAAGTCTGGCGGTGAATTCCTGTTCGACACCGTCCACCGTGGCAGTGATCTTGGGGGCTCCGTCCGTTTGCAATCCACGGACCCTAACTCCCCGGTGGACCGTTGCACCCGAATCTAAGGCTGAGTTAAGTATCGCTTCCTGCATCTCCGGGTGATGAAAGGTCAACCATGGCAGGCCTGGAACGGTGGTTGTAGGCAGGTGCCGCCGCACCGCGGTAATCTGTTCCCAACTATTTCCAACTGTCTGCTCGATCCACTCCACTTCCCGTGATCCAGCTGACTTCATGATCTCGTAGATGCCAAGTTGTTGGGCTTCGGCAACACCCCAACCGACCATAACCTCTCCGCGGACTCGGTCCTTAAATTGAGGCTCCGATTCAAGCACCAGCACGCGCGCGCCCTTGTCGGCCATAACCTTGGCCAGAGCGGCGCCCCCCAGCCCCCCTCCGATGGTGATGATGTCATAGTTAGTGGTCTCCACTTAACCTCTCAAGAATCAAGTAGTTGGGGATTGCGGGGTAGCCGCGGACCATCTATTGCAGCAGGAATCCTTCATAGTCGTTGTTCGACGCTGCATCACGTTTAGCCCGCATGACCGGGGCCGTGTCGGGAGCGGTGAGCAGACCACGGGCCTTTCCGGGGATGTTGGCTCCCACGAACCAGGAATCGGCCTGGGACCTCAGTATCTTAGCGCCCGCCTCGGCGACGTGTTTGGTCCACTCTTCCTCAGCCCGGGGAGAGGCGGATATTCGTGAGTAATTGTTCTGTTTCACATGGTTCATAGCCTCGGTTATCCAGTCCACCAGAGGCTCCGCCGCCCGGACGAAGTTGCCGACCGAAGCCTGGTTGACTGTGAAAAGGTTAGGGAATCCGGCGCTCTGAACACCCATGTAAGTGCGCGGACCGTTGGCGAACTTGTCCGCCAACGTCTGCCCACCTTCGCCCCGGATATCCAAGCGGCTTAGCGACCCTGTGACGGCGTCGAACCCAGTGGCGAACACGATGACGTCCAGTTCGAACTCGGCGTCTTTTGTCTTGAGGCCGGTGGGGGTGATTCTCTCTATAGGTGCCTCACGCACGTCAACCAGCACGACATTGTTCTGGTTGTAGACCTCGTAATATCCGCTCTCGCACGGCAATCGCTTGGAACCGAACATGTGGCCCTTGGGCACCAGCATCTCCGCCACCGTCGGATCGTTCACGCGCTCACGGATCTTGTTGCGGAAGAACTCGGCGTAGTCTTCGTTAGCCTCGCCGGGAAGCATGACATCGTAGAAATTGCTCAACCATTTCTTGAACCCGGATTCCATCCACAAACTTTCGTATTTTGCCAGGCGCTCTTCTGGCGACACGCTCATGGCCGAACGGGTGTCAAATTCGTGTATGAACGAGCCTGCGGTCTCCAAGCACTTCTTGAATATCTCCGGGTAGCTCGCCTTGATCTGGCGTTGGGTCTCGTCGTCAATGGGGCTATTGCGTAGGGGCGCGCAGAAGTTCGCCGTGCGCTGAAAAACCGTCAGGTGGGAGACTTCCTTGGCGATCTCCGTTATGAGCTGCACACCTGAGGCCCCGGTGCCGATGACTCCCACTCGCTTGCCAGTCAGATCCACACCTTCCTTCGGCCACCTTCCAGTGTGGCAAGAGACGCCCTTGAAGCTGTCTTTACCCTCGAAGTCGGGAACGTATCCGGCGGACAGGATGCCGACTGACGTAACCAAGAACTGGCCCTTTGCCCGGTGGCCATCCTCTATGGTCACTTCCCAGAGATTATCTTCTTCGTCAAAGACCGCAGACATGACTCGGGAATTCAAGCGTATGTCCCGGCGCAGGTCGAACTTGTCGGCCACGAAATTCAGGTAGCGCTCATTCTCCGGCTGCCCGGAATAATGCTCCTTCCAGTCCCACTCCTGAAGTAGCTCATCGGAGAATGAATAACCATAGGTGTAGCTCTCCGAGTCGAACCGGCAGCCCGGATAGCGGTTCCAGAACCAGGTACCGCCAACGCCACTGCCTTCCTCGAAGGACCGAGCCGACATCCCAAGCTGGCGCAGGCGGTACAGGGCGTATAGTCCGGTGACTCCGGCGCCTATCACGATAACGTCGAATTGTTCCACTTCTTCGGCGCCCTGGGTTTGTTGTTGTGTGCTGGTCATCGATCGCTCCTGTTGGTGGTTGGCCCATTCCAGCTAGGGCAAGGGAGTCCATTGCTCTTTTTCGTCGGAAGTGCCTAAGGCAATGTGTGTTTAGCTATCTGGTTCTTCCATAATTCGGCAGAACAAATATCGCGCGTATTGTACGTCCCGCGTGTCCAAAGGACAATCCTTGCCGGAGGCCGGGGTGCTCTTACGTCTTCTCTGGAGCTGCTCGAGACCTGCGGAATTGGGCGGTCTGGTAGTTCGAGATGGGTGCCGGAAAAGTTTAGATATTATGACACGATTCAGTGAGGTAGCGCATTGAATGGGATATTAAATCGGGAGAAAGCTGACTAACTCAACCGATGAAACCCACTCGCAAGATGCCACTCCGATCCTTCCCCGGACGGAGAAGGGTTCGCCAAGGTGAGGATTGGCAGATTCTTCGTCGGCCTACGGCACTCCTCAGAACTATAGGCTTGATGGGAGGTTTTGGGGCCCACTCTCGCCCCTTCGACTGCTTCAGGATAAGCGGTAAAGGCGGATCAGGTTTTGTGGAGGGCTTTGTAGACGCGGTCGGCGGTTATGGGGAGTTCGAACAGACGGCAGCCTACGGCGTCGGCTACGGCATTGGCGATGGCGGCCGCGGTGGCGTTGTTGGCCAGTTCACCGATGGCCTTCGCTTCGTAGGGCCCCGTGCCGCCGCCGGTCTGGATGAACACAGTCTCCAAGGCTGGGATGTCTGCCATGGTCGGAAGTTTGTAATCTCCCATGTTTCCGTTCACCACTTGGCCGCCGTCGGTGACGAATTCCTCGGTGAGGCCCAAGCCGAAGCCGGTGATGACCCCGCCGTCGATCTGCCCCTGGTGCGCCAGAGGGTGGATGATGGTGCCCACGTCGTGGGCCGTGACCAGACGCAGCACCTTGACCTGGCCTGTCTCAGTATCCACATGAACTTCGGCCACCTGGGCACTGAAGTAGGTTATGTCCTCCCGTTCCTCGGCGGTGTGCTCGACGGTCACGGTGAGTGGCAGCGCAGCGCCGTCGGCGATGGCCTCCTTGATCTGGGCGCAAGCTTTCATGACGGCCTGGCCCTCGGTGTAGGTCACCCGGCTGGCCCGCGGGCCCTCGTCATAAGGCACGCTGTCGGTATCCCCCACATGCACTTGGACCTGGTCGATTGAAACTCCCATCTCGCTCGCCACCATCTGTTTCTCGATGGTGTGCGTACCGGTGCCAATATCCACGGTGGGACTGAGAACGGAGAACGACCCGTCGGCCTCGGCGGTCAACACGGCCCCGGCAACACCGCCGCCGATCTGACGGCCGAACAGGGCGACTCCCCGGCCATGCCCCGGCCCGTCCTTGGGTTTTTCCCACCGGCCAGCGTCCAGGGCGGCCTCCATCACCTCCCGAATCTTCAAGAAGTCGATGGGCCGGCCCAGTCCGTCTTCCTCGCCGGCCAGCAGGATGTTGGTCCGCCGGAATTCAGCCGGGTCGATACCAAGCTCACGGGCCAGCAGGTCTGTATGGCACTCTAAGGCAAAGGTGTATTGGTGAGCCCCCGGCGCGCGGAAGTAGCCTCCGGGCACGGTGTTGGTGTAGACCTGCAAGAACTCGAAGGACGCGTTCGGTATCCGGTAGGCGCCGCCAACGTAGTGATGAGTCGAGAGATAAGCCCTGGGTTTTAGCGCTCCATAGGCCCCGCTGTTATGCACTGTTCGGACCTCGCGCGCGGTCAGGCGGCCATCCCGAGTCACGCCAGATTTGATAGAGATGGTCGTGGCGTGGGTTGGGTTGCTGGCAGTGAGTTCCTCTACGGAACTCATCACGATCTTGACCGGCTGCCCCGACATCTTCGCCAAGAGATAGGCGATGGGCAGGTCACGTGCGTCTCCCTTGCCACCGAAATCGCCCCCAATGGAGGTGACGTTGACCCTGATGGTCTCCTCATCTAGGCCCAGGGCCTGGGCCATCTGCCGCCGGGCCCGAAAGGGGGCTTTGGTGGAACACCAGGCCTGGATGCGGCCGTGATCGTCGATATTTATGACGCTAGCAAAGGGTTCGATGTAACCTTGGTGCCGGCTGGGAATAGAGAACGAGTGCTCCAAGATAACATCGGCTGCCGCGAAGCCATTATCTAGGTCGCCCTTGGTCCAATGGAGCCTGGTCTGGCCGTTGTTGATGTCCGGCGCCAGAACTTCCGTGGGCGCTCCCTCGTAGGCGGCAACGCTGTCGTGGAGCAAGGGGGCGCCTGGAAGCATGGCTTCTGGGGGGTCGTAGACGGCGGGCAGCTCCTCGTAGTCAACTTCTATCAATAAGAGGGCTTCGTCGGCGGCTTCGGGTGTCTCCGCCGCCACCGCGGCCACTCGGTCCCCGATGTAGCGGACTTTTTCCCAGCAGAGGACAGGCAGGTCGCGCAGGACCTTCCCCTGGAGTAAGCCGCGGGTGTCTTCGCCAGTAACGATGGCTTTTACCCCAGGGACGGCCCAAGCCGCCGCAGTGTCGAAGCCCCGGATGCGGGCGTGAGGGTGGGGGCTGCGCAGTATCTTGCCCGTCAGCATGCCGGGCAGGGCCACATCGGCCGTATAGAGGGTTTGACCGGTGACCTTGTCCGGCCCGTCGATCCGGCTGACGGATTGGCCAATGATTTCAGATCGGAAGACCATTCATCTTTACCTCTATTTGGCTAATGACCCCATAGGATCCCAAGCGGGCAGGACGATGGGCTCAAGTTCGAGGGCTTTTTGCAGTTCAGCGGGGAGATATTCCTTGGGGACGGCAATCTCGAACATATACTCAGCGAACCAGGAGTCGTT